>Ga0210377_10000509_pt1 | contig 37392 bp, 39 predicted proteins | sample PLM4_65_b1redo_FD_155480 | JGI IMG/M metagenome (GOLD analysis project Ga0210377, IMG submission 155480) | Groundwater sediment microbial communities from an aquifer in East River, Colorado, USA - PLM4_65_b1 redo | ecosystem: Environmental > Terrestrial > Soil > Riparian zone | place: USA: East... | reverse complement strand
AGCGTGTAATTGACCTGACTGCTGAGCAAAAACTGACAATAATCTAATCGGGAGACTTTCTTTTTATGAGTATTTGTCATACTTCGATTATGTCATCTCAATAGGCTTTTGCGTAAGTCCAGTTTCATTTCTGCTCCTGTTAGGTTTGGCTCTGTTGTTAGAAGGAAACATGGATTTGAACAGGAATGGCGGAGAAGACAAAATAGTTCTTGGGCTTCGTATCGCAGAAACAGGGCAACAGCCAATTGTTTCTCAGGATCAGGCAAATTCACGAGGTAGATACAACGGGGAAACAATGGCTGTATCTTTAAACTACATCACTATTCCGTCAAATAAAATGAAAAAAGGGCAACAATTTTGCATACAGAAATTTGTTGTCCTTAATATAAATACGTTTACGTCGAACTTGGACCCTCTTGAGGGCTCATTAATCGAAAATCCGATTTGCATAGGCACTGGAACAACATATTTCAAATATCAGAAGATTCCTGAGGGGTTGATTTATTCAGAGGATAGTAATCCTTTCTATTTTCCATTCGATACACAAACGTTAAATTTTGATATATTGCTTGATGCGTTTGTGCTCGAGCAAACAGGTGAAAAGAAAACTGCTTTAGTTGACTCCAAAAAATTCGATATTAAAGCAGATTTATATCCTCCCAAATGGCAGAAAAATATAAAATTAATCGATAGGTTGGTGATGGACGTTGGGGTTGTGGAGACTGATTTAACTCTGAAGCACCCGATTTTTTACCGTGTATTAACCATGATATTATCTTTACTTGTACTGATTATCTTATTAACTCTGCAATATATTAGAAATCTTGAAGATTTCCTGCAAATAGCAGTCGCACTATTGTTGGGATTATGGGGCGTTCAGCAAGTGTTAGTCCCAGATTACATCGATTTCCCCATACTGGTGAACTATGTCATACTATTACTGTATTTGTATCTTGCCGTGTTTATTGCAGTTGAGATTTTCAAGAAAACGCTCGGAGCCAAGAAAAAGCCGGCCAAGGTGATTAAGTAATTATCAGAATTATTATTGACTTTCATCACTATCTGCCTTGTTTTTGCATTCCGGGTCAAAGAGATCAATATATCCATCACCGTCATTATCAACACCGTCGCTACATGTGTAACGTGCTGGGGGGGATGATATCGGAGTTGGGCTGGATATAGGAAATTGAGGTTGAGACGTACCAGTAGAAACGAATATGCCTTTTGGTGTGTTGGTTGGGACTATTGGGGTTATTTCTAATTCTGAACAGGAATAGGGTATGCGAACTGTTAACCGTTTATTCTGTCCATCAGCAGAATAAATACTGATATTTGCGACCCCAGGGCTTAAATTGACTAGTAACTGATTAGTAGTTGACATTATATCATTCGGTAGTAGTGGGGGCACAGCAGTTACGGCTGGGCTATCGATACTGCGGGTCGGAGTCTCGGTAACTGGTGATGGGCTATCAATAACTGACCTTGGGGTATTATTAGAAACGCCTACTACTACCTCGTATGGTGGTATACCTCCAACTACAGCTACTTCAAAAATTACATTTATTACATTGTCGTTTTGATCACATGTATAATCCCATGTTCGCCAATACGCCACTTCCAATGATTCTTTGGTATTTACATAGGATACCAATTGCTTGTCAGAAATGTATATGGTTATAGGCTCAGGGGTTTGAGATCTATTCTGACAGGCTGAAATAAACAAAAAGAAAACACCTATAAAACCTATTATTTTTGAGGAACGGTGTTGAAAGCGATTTTCCATATTTACCTATCTATCCTGTTTTTTTACCCGTTTAGCTTGTCGATATATATTGTGACACAACGAGTATAGAACAAAAATGGATTAAATGTCAATCGAAAAAGAAGTCAGGTTTCTTCCAAAAAGCAAAATCACCACTTCCATATATGGGGGGTACCTCTGCAAACTCATTGTAAGGGCAGTAATAACCCAGTAATAACTCATTATAAAGGCACCCCCCAGCGGGCAAAATTTTTCTCCCTTTTAAGACCCCCATATCTGGGGGTACACCAGAAACACACCACCTGTTTGATAACGCTCGAAATCCCAGTTGACTTTGCATTTCTTCCGTGCTACTATGATTTTGCAAGTTGTATATTCTTCTGCGCACATTGCTCCAGGGCTCTGACATGGTAGTTTAACTCAAAGGGCTGCAGGTTCTGGTAAACATCAAAGCAAAACCGTCTGAAAAGTGGTTTTGCTTTTAATTTTTAACCTCAAAACATCCTGCCAAGAAGGTACAGCCATGCTCTCAGCCCAGTTCATCCGGTATCCACCCGCATCCATTCCAGCCATTATGTATGCCTTTCAACAAGACGGGGAGGGCATTTGGTCACAACTCAACTTTGCCAGTCTGCTGATCCTGATTGGCATCGTCATTTTACTGCTGGCGATCATTGGTCCAAGTGTACGGCGCATCGCAGTGGTCGAGTTCATAGAACCACCCAAAGACGGAGCAACCCAAAAGTCAAAAGGCATCTTTGGCTTGCGGGAACAAATCATTCTTGGCGTTCTTGGATTATTCCTGCTGGGGTTTGGTGTCACCATGCAGATAAGCTCTTCCGCTCCCAAATTTGCGCCAACTTGCAAAGAGGCTCCCAAGATCAGTGTTTTGAAAGTCGCAAACGTGTGCGGTTGTAATGTCTCTGATTTTGGTGAGATCAAAGTGGATAGTGATAAGTTCAACATCGTTGGCGAATGGATCGACCAAGACCAGTCATTATTCAGCAAGGATCAATTGTGGGCACTGTTGATCGATGAAAACACTGATACAGTAGTGGCTGCCAAGGCGGTGGGCATGAACCCACCTCGCTGGAATACAACGCTTTCTCTGGGAAATGAAATTGGAACAACCTACAAGATTAGGCTATGGGTTCTCAATGGAAAAGCCGTAAAGACCCTGGAAGAAGAGAAGAAAAACAAGCGGGATCTCACCATGCCAGCAGAAAAAGACAATCCCTACTATCAGGATATTTTGCTGGAGCGTGTCCTTCCAACCCCAGAAACATCTGCTGAAATATGTACGATTCCCGCGCGCGAGGATTGATATATGAACAAAAATTCTTATTCCCTACCTATTTGGTTGATCATCACTTCGATCATTCTACTTGCATCCAGTAACGCCAACCCTGCATTCTCCAAGATGACAAAAGATTTTTCAATCGATAGCAGTTATGGCGCACGCACGACGATTCCTATAACGATCAAACAAGAAGGCTGTGTCTGGGCACAAGCAACATGGCCCGCATCCAGCAAGGCCAAGACTCTGGCGCTCATACTCAATGGTCCCGGCAGCGACTCTGCCTATCAACGTAAAGATGGCAAGAGTGATGTTGTGCTCTATTACAGTGTTACAGCCAGTGACGTCAAGAAGGGCACGAACTGGTCGATCAGCATCGCCAACTTCAGTGGCAGAACAGCCAAGGGTCAAATTACAATTGAATACCCACCCACGCAGGTTCCATGCGAACTGAAGGCAATCACATCAAGGACAAAAGGGCAAATCGATCTAAGCTGGGTTTACACTGGCAAATCTTTCAAAGGCTCCTTTCTCATCGAGCGTTCCACTGATAATAAAACCTGGAGTGTGATCAGCAACTGCAAAAAATCAGCACCCACTTCTTCGTCAAAGACTACATTAAACAACTATTCCTGCGCCGACACAGGATTGAGCAGAAATAAAACATATTATTATCGAGCATGCTCGATCACCTCGGGTTCCAAATGTGATGTCAAAAAATACATAACCCCGGCAACGAGCGTGAAGATTCCTTGAAACGAACCAGTTTCTCGAAAGGAGGCAACCATGGTCGTCAAATCATATGTAGACTTGCGGGAACACGAGAACATGCGCGCCCACGAAGGCGAGCCCATGTGGGTGCTGCTCAATACCATCCGCCCTGAAAAGCGCAAAGTGTTCGAACACTTTCTGGATGCGATCCTCATGCCCGCCGTGGCGCACACCCACCCGGAGGTGTTCAGCAAAACACGCGTCCTGTATCCATCCACACCGAACGAGGCTGGCACCTACACCTACATCTTCCTGATGGATCCACTCGTGGATACCGGCGAATACAACATCGACCACATCCTGCACGATTTCTACAAACCCGAGCTGGCAGATGCCTATCTCAAGATCTGGGAAGAAGCGCAGGCAGGCACGCAGATTGAGTATGATGTAATTCAGTCCGCGTGGTAATAAGCGGATGTCGTTGCGAGACCCCGTTAGGGGTCGAAGCAATTTCCTACTCGATGAGGCGATGATAGGTACTAAGGGGCTTGAATTCCTGTTTGGAAACCTGTACCATTCTTTCAACTCGAAACACTACCTAAAACTTTAGAGGTGAATATGAAAAAGCAAACTCGTCTGAGTCCATTTGCGCTCACGGTCATTGCCTTATCCCTGCTGCTCCATGCCTATTCCATGAACGCGCCGCAAACTGGCGTGAACGTTGGTTCAACCTCCACACCCACCGCTGTCAGCAACTCTTCGAACAACAATGTCACTGCCACCGTGGAAGTCACGCCAGCCGAAGGCTCACTGCCCACAGCACTCACCCCAGTTCAGAACATTGACCCGTGTGCCTTTTTCACGGCACCAGATGCCGAACCCATCGTCGGCACCGCACTGATCGATATCACACCCGGCAGCGACTTCGACGAAGTGACCGGCGGTCCGCTTGATTACTGCACCTATAAAGGCGATGATACGGCGCTGGTGATTTCCTTTGTAAGGTCAAACGCCGCCAAAGACTCACAAGCCTGGCAAGACCAATTGCCCAACATGGCACAGGCAACCGATTCTGAAGCCAGCGTTACAGAAACCTCCGATCTCGGCGAACGCTCCTTCTGGGGCGTCACCGAACATTCAGCCGGTTGGTTTGTGGCAAAATACCCTTATGTATTTGCGTTGGTGGTTGGCGGGAATATTGGCTACTCTGAAGATTACAGAGAAGATCTCACAGCCCTGGCGCAAAAGGTTTTGGATGCTTTGCCATAACGCAAAGAGCAACGCGAGCGTGATACGTTATACTCGCGCCCATGTCCATTCCAAAACCACCGCTCGACCCACTCATCTCCGCGCCAGATAGCAACGAATACTTCAACGCCATCAGCCATCTCATCGGCGCGATCCTGTCCATTTCGGCGCTGGCGGTACTCGTCACCCTGGCAGCAATGGCTGACAAACCAGCACACGTCATCGGCTTTGCCATCTATGGGACGAGTCTGTTCCTGTCCCTTCTGTTCAGTTGTCTCCTGCATTTCTTTTTGCTCTTCAACAAATACCTGCGCGTCTTCGGTATCCTCGATCACGACGCCATCTATATCCTGATCGCCGGCACATACACACCCTTCTGCCTCACGATCCTCAGTGGCTCCACCGGCTGGATCTTATTCGGGATCATCTGGAGTCTGGCGGTCTTCTTCATCACGCTCAAATCCATCTTCTTTACAAAGATCCCCGTATGGATGTCGAACGCGTCCTTCCTTCTGATGGGCTGGATCATTGTTTTCTTGATCGGTCCCATTTACCGACAGCTTGGCACGAGCGCCATGTCCCTGCTCATTGCAGGCGGGCTATTCTACACTGTCGGCGCATTGATCTTTGCGAACGGCAAGCCCAATCCCTTCCCACCGCATTTTGGCAACCACGAGATCTGGCATCTCTGTGTATTGGTAGGCAACACTTTCATGTTCCTGGTGATGTTGTTTTATGTATTGCCTTATCCTCTCCCATCATAAATCTTAGCCGTATCAATGTCGTTGCGAGGCGTTTTGTGCCGAAGCAATCTCCTGTTTTATCGGCATCTCAACACAAAAGGGATTGCCACGCCGCCAAAGAACAAAGGCGGCGGCTCGCAATGACATAAATTTACAAAGTTCTTCACAAAAAACTCATATCATCTTCATCATAACCAAATAACCAACAGATATACTCCATTCAATCTTTACAAATGGAGAAAACGAATGAACCAAAAAACCGTCTTTAGTATTGTCCTTGCCATCAGCATGATCGCCCTGGCTGCCTGCGCCTCTGCAACGCCAACCACCTCAACCAATCCAGAGAACACCGTAGCCCCCTCCGCAAGCACGAATACGGAAGCGACTGCACCCAGCGCACCCACCATCATAGATTCAAATCCAACTGCCGCATCCAGTGCCACCAGCGTCAGCATGGACCCAAGCCTCGCCTGTAGTGGCGGCAAAACCACCGCCAGCACTACGCTCGAATTAACCGAAGGTCCATATTACACCGCCAACACCCCCGAACGCGCAAACTTATATGAAGAAGGCATGCCCGGTACCAAGCTAGTCGTCACAGGGTATGTCTATGATACCAACTGTCAGCCCGTGGCAAATGCCTGGCTCGATTTCTGGCAGGCAGATGCGAATGGTGAATATGATAATAGTGGCTATACGCTCCGCGGACATCAATACACGGATGCCAATGGCTACTTTACATTGACCACTGTTGTCCCTGGTATTTATCCGGGACGCACAGAACACATCCACTTCAAGGTGCAGGCACCCAACGGACAGATCATCACGTCCCAATTGTTCTTCCCCGGCGTCGCACAGAATGACTCTGATGGTATCTTCGATGAGAGCCTGCTCCTCCCCATTCAGGAAACAAGCGACGGCTTACAGGCACAGTTCAACTTTGTAGTGCCTGCGCAATAAACGATATTTTTTCACCACCAAACAAAAGAGCGACCTGGTTGCAGGTCGCTCTTTTGTTTGGTATCCATCATGTATTGGAACCACAAATTCCCCTCATATCAATATTTTCAAGCACAGTACGATCACACAAAGCTGTTAAGCAAAATACGGTTCGAACGCTTCTTCGACAACGCGATAGACCGCATCGTGCTCATGCACTGGTTCGATGATCTTGATCGCCACATCGTCACCGGGCTTTACCCACACAACGGTATGATGATTGACCTCCATGGAGGCAACTCTTTGTGTGAAATCAGTTGAATGCCCAATGATGTGGATCTTGTCACCGAGCTTCAGCGTAGCGGTGAGTTTCATCACCGCAACGTTGAGATGACTGTAGTAGTGTGTGATCCTGCCAATTTCGACTTCCATAGGTTCATTCCTTTCGTGGTCCTTTCACGATCAAGACCGAACAATCTGAATAGTGAACAAGTTTGCGCGAGACACTCCCCACCCATAAACTCTTGAAGTTCCCCAATCCACGCGAGCCAGCCACGATCAGATCGATCTTTTCGGCTTTGACGTAATCCATGATCTCGGTGGCTGCATCGCCGCGCATCAGCACCGGGGTGGATTCAATTCCATTGCGCTGCAGCAGGCTCGAGGTCCGCTTGAGAAGCGCTTCTCCAAGTTTCGCATCCCGCTTCCTGATGGCTGCTTCCTCCTCACGGGTCGGGTACATGGCGTACACCATTTGCCATCGCCCATAATACGGTTCCATCATGACCGGTACTTCGATCGGCGGGAGCACGTGCATCACGTGTACATCCAATTTTGGAGGCAACGGGAACTTACCCAAATACCGTGCCGCGCTCAAACTGGAGGGCGAGCCATCGGTGACCATCAGAATCTTTTGAAAACCGCGATATGGTGCGCGCACGATCAACACCGGGCAGGTTGCATACTCCAGTACGTGTTGCGCCACACCGCCCAACAAAATACTCACGGTGGAGCGCAGCCCTTTCGCGCCCAACACGATCAGATCCTGCTTGTGAGCTTCGGCTTTTTCGAGGATCATCTCGGCGGCGGAACCAAGCTTCAATTCCGTATCCACGTGAAAGCCTCTACCCGTCAACTGATTCTTCGACCGTTCCAACGATGCCTCAAATTCTCCGAGTGATGGAATCTGACCAGAGTTGAACGCCCGCAAGATCCATATGCGACTTTTTGTAGGAATGGGAAGATTTTGTAGTAACTCAACTGCCGCCTGTGCGTGTTGAGAACCGTCATCAGCCAGAAGGATGTTCAACCTTTTTTTCGGAGTCATCACGACCTCCTTTCACGAGTGAACACTGCCTGCATAATTACTGTAGCACAAAAGGAACTTGAATACTAGCCCCTCTGCGATCACAACACATGAACCTGGTTCTGGAAAATCATATCTCGCACATTTGCCTAATTGAAACACTTGTCTTTAATGCTATACTTTGTTAAAAATAGATGAGTTGGTATCTTTTCCGCAGTCTCCAGTGCTTAATGATCACAAGGTTATAAGAAAAGGAACTTAATATGAGTAGAATAATCGCCGTCATTGTCCTGTTGATCATCGCTGTAGTAATACTATACGCTTGCGGTATCATCTCCCCTAACGACCCCACTCCCGATCCGATAAACCCTATTGTTGGCGATACACCCGCCGTGAGTCTCGAAGTCCTTGCGCAGAGTGGCACCTACAACGCGGCTGGGCTACCAATCCCCTACACCTATCGGGTGACGAACATTGGAAACCCAGCGCTCGCGGGACCCATAACCATCACCGATAGCAACAAAGCTGCCACCTGCCTGGCTGTCAACACTGTTGGCAATCTGGATAACAATCTCGATACACTAGAGGCCGTCACTTGTAATTCTGTCTACACCACCACCCAAGCCGACCTGAACACAGGCTCTGTAACCAGCACCGCCCTCGCCATAGTCGGCGGGACAAACTCGAACACGGTCACCACGGTTGTTCCAATGACATTGAACAAAGTGTTGACCCTCACCTACGCCGCCACCCCTGCAAACTATAGCCAGGCCGGGCAAACCATCAACTTTACCTATTCTATTAAAAATACTGGCACTACTGTTTTGGGTCCGGCACAATTTATTATCAAAGATGACCACCTGGGGACGATCAACTGCCTCAGTGCCACAACCATTCTGGCATCCAACGAATCGGTCATCTGCCCAGGCAGCTATGTGACCACCGCCAATGATGCGACCGTTAATCAAATAACCTTCAACGGCACTGCCACCGGTGGCGGTGCAGAGACCATACAACCCGCCAGCATTAACATCGCGAATACCATTATCCCCGCCACCCAAGGCGGATCAACAACCCTAACGCGCGGTACCACGATCCAGCATAAAGTGATCGAAGGCGAATGGATGCTTCAGATCGCACGTTGTTACGGCGCAGACTTTAATGCAGTGCGCAGTGCCAATCTACAGGTGCGTGACCCCAACAAGATCTGGCCCATAGATACCATCACGGTTCCCAACATCGGGAGCAACGGCACAATGTACGGTCCGCCCTGTATCAGTTTTTATACTGCCCAATCCGGCGATACCTGGAATTCGATCGCGCAGAAATTCAATGCCGATATCGCGGTTCTGCAAGAGGCAAATCAAAATATCACTGTAACGAACGGGGCGTGCATACGCTTGCCACTCAATTCCGCAGGCGGAGCAACTGTCTTACCGCTGACCATCGTGCCCTGTAGGGTTAGCTCAACTCCGCCGCCTACATCGTCCCCGATCCGCATCAATATTCCCGCCGGGTCAACCAGTACAGTCATCCCGGGCAGTGTGACAGGCTCCAACAAAGTCCGCTATGTGTTGACTGCGGCACAAGGGCAGACCCTTACCATCAAGATCACAGCACCTGCGAATGAAGTGGCATTGGCGGTGTTTGGTCCCAACAATACAACGTTGAAAGCCCAGGATGCAACCCTAACGTGGAGCGGAACCATTGCGACAAGCGGCGATCATTTCATAGATGTTGTCAGCGTGCAAACAACGACGACCAAAAACTACACACTGGAAGTCGGTCTTTCTGCGCCCGTATCCGCTTTTGAACGAGTAGCCGATATCAACTCTGGAGCCAGTGACTCCAATCCGGCTTATCTGTCCGTGTTCAATGGAACACTGTATTTCAAAGCCACCGGCAGCAACAATGCAGGCGCCGAATTATGGCTGTATGATCTGGGTCTGAAAGCTGTAAGTCTTGCGCAGGATATTAACCCCGGCGCACCCGGGTCTGACCCAAGTTTCTTAACCCCGTATAACAATGCGTTGTACTTTAGCGCGAATAACAACGATGGTGCGGGCGTTGAACTCTTCCGCTTCAATGGCAGTACCACCGGGCGCACGGGCGACATCAACAGCGCAGGCAATGCAAACCCAGCGCACATGGCAGTATATAACAATATGCTGTACTTTAGCGCCAACGGCAACGACGGCGCTGGCGTGGAGTTATGGAAGACAGACGGCACAGCCATTACCCGTGCCGCAGATATCCATCCGGGCACTGGCGATTCAAATCCTGCCTATCTGGCTGTTTATAATAGCCTCCTGTACTTTAGCGCCACCAGTAATGACGGCGCTGGCACCGAGCTCTGGAAGTTTGACGGTACCACTGCCACACGCGTATTGGATATCAACAATGGCGTTGGCAATTCCAATCCATCTTATCTAGCCGTCTTCAATAACATGTTGTACTTCAGTGCCAACGGCAACGACGGCGCCGGAAGCGAACTATGGCGCTACGATGGCACTACCGCCGGACGCGTTGCAGATATCAACCTGGGCGCCGGAGATTCTGGTCCCACCTTCCTAACCGTGTTCAACAATGCGCTCTACTTTAGCGCCACAGGTGATGCCGCCGGGACCGAACTTTGGAAGTATGATGGCACCACGGCAAAACGTGTCAGCGACCTCAACACCGCCGGAAACTCGAATCCCGCGTTCCTGGCTGTCTTCGACAATGCGCTCTTCTTCCAGGCAAATGCTGGCGACGGCGTTGGCATTGAGTTATGGAAGTTCAAGGGACCATAAGCAAGGGTTTTGCAAAGAGAATATGAAACACAAACTTCAGCCACAGAGAACTCTGTGGCTGAAGTTTATACAAGGTAACATAGAGCAATATAGAGGGGAAAATAAACACATAATTTCTTCACATAAATTTCACCCACTGCTTAGCTCGGATTCATATACTCGAAAAATACTCAATCACAGGAGATTATCAAAAATGAAATCAAAATCGAACTTACTATTAATGATCGTGATCGGTGCGATCATACTGGCAGCTTGCGCACCAGCAGCAACTGCTACTACCACAACCACCACGGATAACACCAACTCAACCTTCAGTGAATCTACTGACACAAAGATCAACTTGAACACAGCCACCAGTGGCGAACTACTGACAACCATACCTGGCTTTGGCAACCGCATGGTGCGCGAATTTCAGGAATACCGTCCCTACATCAGCATCCAGCAGTTCCGTCAGGAGATCGGCAAATATGTGGATGATGCGCAAATCGCTGAGTACGAAAAATATGTATATGTTCCCATCGCCATCAACGACTCTGACTCGGCAACACTCCAACAAATTCCGGGTCTGGACTCAACCGAAGCTGATTCCGTTATAGCAAGCAGACCATACGCTTCGACCGATGCCTTCCTCGCCAAGCTGAGTGAGTTCGTCTCGGCTGCTGAATTGGAGACCGCCAAATCGTATTTGGAGAATAGCTAATGAATTCAGAGCATGTGCTCGCAAAATTGCGTCAATATCTTCTGATCATTTCAGCAGGTATCTTCGTGATGACGGTGACCGAGTTGCTTTTTCTCAGCCACTGGAATGAGACCATCCAATTCCTGCCCTTCGCGCTCAGCGGACTCGGACTCGTCACTCTGGCATTTGCCTATTTCCGTCCGAGCCACGGAACGCTGAACGGCATGCGCTGGTCCATGTTTGTGATCGCAGTTTGCAGCTTGATCGGGTTCTACGAGCACATGCTTATCAATTATGAATTCTGGCTGGAGATCAAACCCAACGCTACAACATGGGATCTGATCAAAGCCACGTTTGAAGGCGCCAACCCGGTTTTAGCACCAGGGATCCTGATGCTCGGCGCAGTGATCGGGCTGATGGCGATCTACAAACATCCACTGTTGGAAACAAAATAGTTCTCTACGAAAATCTTTTTTGCCACAGAGTCCACACATCGTCCCGACACTTGCGTGTGATTTGCTTGGCAATCACACGCAAGTGCAGGTGTGTCCTTCGGGAGAGCTCTATGAGAAAACTCATTGACTCTGTGATGCTCTGTGGCTGATTTTTCATTCCCAAAGGTTATACTATCTTCAACCAAATATTCTCTGCAACTCAACAGGAGCCAACATGGAATTAAAGGATGCAATTCTCAAACGTCGTATGGTTCGAAACTTTGCCGATAAGCCTGTCGATCCACAAACCGTTGAACGCATCGTGGACTTGACCCGCCACGCTCCCAGTGCCGGCTTCACACAGGGACAATCATTTATCGTAGTCACCACGCCTGAGTTGAGAAAGACAATCGCAGATACTTGTGAGGAAGTAGAATACGTAAAAGGTGGCTTCGATCCATTTATATCGAAAGCGCCCGTGTTATTAATTCCCTGCACCAGCGAACTTGCCTACCATCACCGCTATCAGGAGGCTGATAAAGTGAACGACGATGGCACAGAGATCGTCTGGCCCGTCCCCTATTGGTTCATGGACATCGGTTGTTCCGTGATGATCGCCCTACTCGCTGCTTTGGACGAAGGTCTCGTCACTGCCTTTGTTGGCTCCACAGATCTGGATACCCTGCGCGCCATCCTGAACATACCGAATGAGGTCACCCCGGTCGGCGTCATCGCGGTTGGTTATCGCGCTGAAGATAAACCATCCTCTTCTTTGAAGCGCGGGCGCAAAGCCAATCATGATTATGTCCATTACGAGTCGTGGTAATATTTTGGGCAGTGGGTTAGTCGAAGTCATATGTTCCTGGTAAGTCCCGAATACTTTAAAGATAAACGGAGAAAACATGGTTGAATTAAAGACCAAACTCACCAATGCCAGCGTGGATAAATTTCTCAAAGCGGTCAAAGATGAACAAACCCGCGCAGATTGTTATCAGATTATCGAGATGATGAATAAGGCGACCAAAGCCAAACCGAAAATGTGGGGCACGAGCATCATCGGGTTTAGGAATATCCACCTCAAATATGAAAGCGGACACGAGTTGGATTGGTTCCCCATTGGTTTTTCGCCGCGCAAACAGAACCTCACCCTCTACCTCATGGGCGGATTGGAACAAAAGGAACTGCTTGGTAAATTGGGTAAATATTCCACCGGGAAAGGTTGTCTGTATATCAAGAAACTTGCAGATGTGGATATCAAGGTATTAAACAAACTCGTCACAACTTCTGCAAAAAACATGTTGAACAAAAATAACCCATGAAAAACATAAAATTTATTAGTATCGTATGGATGACCGCTTTCATCCTCTCAGCGTGTGCAGGGACAAGTTCCGCTTCATCACTTTCATCACCCACTGCTCCGCCAGCCCAAACCTTTACCCCTACCCTCACCCTCGAACCGACCTCTACAGCCACAGTAATTCCAACGCCCACGCCGATTCCAAATCCACTTGAGATCGGCGTCATGCGCGCGCGTGAATATCCCGGCAGCGATATCGTCGTCGAAGAGGTTCTCAACCCCGGCGCGAACTACAACCGCTATTATGTTTCCTATCTCTCAGAAGGCTTAAAGATCTACGCCTTAATGACTGTTCCCTACGGTGAAAAACCAGCCACTGGCTGGCCCGTGATCATCTTCAACCACGGATATATTGCCCCAGATGTGTATAAAACAACAGAAAGATATATCGCCTACGTGGATCAGATCGCGTACAATGGCTATATCGTCTTCCGCTCCGATTATCGTGGGCATGATCGATCTGAGGGACAGGCCGGCGGCGCATACAGCCGACCCGATTACACCGTGGACGTATTGAATGCTGTTGCCTCCATGAAAAAATATCCCGATGCCGACCCCAACCGCATCGGCATGTGGGGACATTCCATGGGCGGCTACATCACACTCCGCTCGATGGTCGTTACAGGCGATATCAAAGCAGGCGTCATTTGGGCAGGCGTCGTTGCTTCCTATCCTGATCTCCTCTATAACTGGCGGCGCGGACCAACTGCCTCTCCCGATTCGACCCCTCGTCCAGGCTCATGGCGCTCCACGTTTGTGGATACTTACGGCTCACCAGAAGAGAACCCAGCGTTCTGGAATTCCATATCCGCCAATTCTTATCTAAATGAAATATCGGGACCCATTCAGTTGCATCACGGCACAGCCGATACTGATGTACCGCTAGCATTCTCAGAGTCACTTTACTTTCAAATGCTTGAGGCTGGTCAGTATGTGGAACTCTATAAATATGAAGGCGATAACCACAATATCTCGGGCTACTTCAGCACTGCGATGCAACACACCATCGAATTCTTTGACAGATACGTGAAATAGGTGTGAAATAGACGAGATCGAAGCTTGCCAAAATAATCGCTGAAAAGAGTAAAACGAACAATGACAACTCGCCTCTATCTCGTCCGGCATGGAGCTACGCCCCTCACCGCTGAAGACCGCTTCTCGGGTTCGGAAAATGTCCATCTTTCCGAGGAGGGGCGTGCGCAGGTAACACGGCTTGCCAAACGCCTGAAAGACGACACCATTGACGCCATCTATTGCAGTCCATTGGATCGCACCATGGAAACCGCCAGGATCATCGCCAAGCCGCATCAACTTACACTGATCGCTAAAGACGGTTTCCGCGAGATCAGTCATGGACACTGGGAGGGTTTATCGCGTAAGGAAGTAGAAGGACAATATCCTGAAGAATATCTGGCATGGGAGGCAGATCCATTCACATTCGCACCCGAGGGCGGGGAATCGGGGATCACCGTACTGGCGCGTGCCCTGCCTGTGCTCCGCGAAGTGATCGTGGAGCATAGAGACAAAAACATCCTAGTCGTCTCGCATAAAGCCACTCTACGGATCATCATTAGCAGTCTGTTGGGGTTCGATGTGCGCGGATATCGTGACCGCCTCGATCAAGCGCCCGCCTGCTTGAACATTTTGGATTTCAAAGATACCGTCCGCGCACGGTTGATGTTGTTCAATGATATTTCGCATTACGCTGATCATCCGCATCGCCCGCACCAACAGCTATCTCGCTGGTGGGATGTCGGGAATGCTCAGGATGAAGATCAAGGCTGAGATTCAAGCGTCAGGAAACCGAAGCAGGTTTGGGCTTGGAAAGAAGCGGAACGGGCTTCTACCTACAAAATAATATTAGGGCAGAGTCAAATTTAGAGTAAAATCGGGTTTAGTACTTAAGTCCCACTGATAGCGACAATTCAATACACAGCCAGGAGGTCGGCAATGTTCAAGACACAGAATCTTTATCAAAATGATGAGAAGTGGAAGACAACAAAGCTAGGCAACTCAAATGAAACCGTTGGTGGATGGGGTTGTTTGCTTACCTCAGTTACCATGATGCTGAATGGCATTGGCTATAGTGAAACTCCCGAAACCGTCAACGAGAAAATGAAAAAGGCGGGCGGCTTTCAGGGAGCGTTTTTTATTCCCAGCGTTCTGCCCTATGTGTGGCCCAATTGTGCCTATCGCGATATGCAGCCTTGCGAAAATTCCCCAGCGCCGATCCAGCTCATTGATGCGGCGGTTTCAGCGGGCAAACCCGTTATTTTACAAGTGGACTGGAACAAACAAACCGGCATTCAAACTCACTTTGTATTGGTAAAAGAAAAGAAGGGCAACGATTACATTTTGTATGACCCTTACAAATATTCGGGGGATGGTCCAGAGAAGGAAGTGTTGCTGACCACGCGCTACAAGTACAACGGCGCGTCTCTCGAAACGGAGATCAGTGGCGTTTTGTGGTTCGATTCATACAGCGCCACCCCACCTGAACCACCGAAGATGACCAAGGTGCCCGTGCCTGCTGAAAAATTTGTGATCTTTGCAGTGGAAGATGATCTGGCGTTACGCGCCGATCCTTCAGTGGGCGGTTATCTTTGGAAGCGCATGCCGCTCGGCACCGAACTCACCTGTCTCGAACCCAAAGCCACTGTCAAAACCAAACTTGGCGTGAACGGTAAGTGGATCAACGCACAGGATCCCAATGGCGATCAGGGCTACGTGGCGGCTTGGTTTGTTTCCGATACAAAGGACAAGCCTGCGGCTCCTGCTGCAACCAAGCCTGCTTCCACATCAACAACCTCATCTACAACCAAGCCTGCTACCGCCACACCCGCGGCTTCAGCCATAAAGTTACCCCCTGGCGCATTGGCGTTCATCCCCACCGAAGAACTTTCTTTCCGAACTCAACCGGTCATTTCGCCTGAGACCGTTATTCGCCGTATCCCACCGACCGAAATGGTGATGAGCATTGAGCCTGCTAAAGATGTGATCGCCAAAGTTGGTGTTGTAAATCAATGGCTCAAAGTGCGCGACGCCTCCAATAAGGAAGGGTATGTCGCGGCATGGTATGTCAAATACGCCAGCGGTTCACAAGATTCTGCCACCACAACTGCCGCATCGACCACACCCGCTCCGGGTGGCATATTGAAAGTGAAAGCCACAGCTGAAGCCATCGCCCTCCGTAAACAACCTGTCGTTAGTGATGCATCGCTGATCTACCGCCTGCCGCTTGGTACTGTCTTTACCGTCACCGAACCCAATGCCGAAGGCAAGGTCGGCAAGAATGATCAATGGCTGAAAGTCAAAGACCCCAACGGCGCGGAAGGTTACGTTGCTGCCTGGTTTGTTGCACGCTAATAAGAGTGGATGGAGAATATAACCATGGAAACTGAAACCCCAAAAAATACACCGATCCTGGAAATTGCCTGGACACGTCACGCCAATCTGGACCTAGCCGCAGACCGCCGTACAGCTGCGTTCTATCAAATACGGAGATGGATCATCCTCCTGGGTGTATTGGCAACCTTGTTTGCCATCATTACTCAGTTGTTCTTTTCAAAAGAAGCTGATGCAGAATCCATTCTTGGGATCATCGTCAAGGTATTCTTCATCGCCACACCAGCCCTGGCCTCGATCTTTGCGGCATTTGCCACCAAGTTCTACTCCAATGGCGCCTGGTTGATTTATCGCGCCGGGTCCGAAGAGATCAAAAAGGAAATATATTATTACCGCACCATTTGGCAGAAAAAGAGCTATCGCAAAGTCTATTTAGAAAAACGCCTGGCTGAAATCCAACGACAGTTATTTCGGAGCCTGAATGGAGAGTTCGCATTCGAAGGTTATGAAGGATCTCTGCCCTCAAACTATGACCCGAGTAGGCCTGACAGCGATCCTGGCTTTCATGATCTAACGGGCGAGGACTATTTTAAGTACCGGCTGGAGCATCAACTCAAATGGCATAATAACAAGGTAAATCAGCGTAAGGTGGAGCGCCGCCGAATGACGATTTATATTCTTGCGGCGGGCGGTCTGGGTGCAGTGTTGGCTGCCTGGGGCGGCGCGCTGAGCCTTTGGGTTGCCTTAACTGCATCCATTACCGCAGCATTGATCGGCTGGGAGGGATTAAGAAATGTGGATGCGACCATTAAGAATTACAGCAAAGTCGTGATGGAGCTGACCATCCTTTACGATCACTGGATAAACCTGGAGCCTGAGGAACGCACAGATACAGAATTCTATAAAATGGTGCGTGGCTGTGAAGCAGTCCTCTGGGCTCAAAATGTTGAATATATCAAGTCCATGCAGGAAGCTCTCCAGGATTCAGGTCTTGAAAAGGAAGCAAGTTTGATCAACCAGATCATCAAAGATTCCGTCGATTCAGCGGAACACACCCAGCAGGCCATGCGTGATGAACTGGCTGATTTCACAAAGAAAACCCTGGACGAGACAGAAAACAAGGTCGTGGAATCTTTCAAAGCCACCCTCGGGTCGCTTGCTGAAGAAGCCTCCTCTGAACTGGTTCAGCAGGAACTCGAAGCGATGCAGAAAGCCGCTGCCGAGATGGTCGAGAATGTGGCTGAGAAAGCGAAATCCTTCTCGTCATCCCTGGCGGATATCGCTAAAGAATTCGCGCATATCGAGATCGGCAGAGATACATCCAAAGAACAGCTCAATGCCATTCTGGCGCGCTACCCGAAATCAAGCGACGTAAAGGGTTAACCGAGACCGCATATGGGTCTAAAAAGCTTTTTTGGAATCAAGAAGAAAGAAGAGCCAACCATGCAACCTACCACGCCTGTCACCGTGACGACTGGACTGCCCGAATCTTCATCAGAGGTGCAAGCCCAGTCTACACCCGCGCCAGTTGTGCAGGAGCCTAAAAAAGCTCCTGAGATAAAAACGCTGGACATTCCATCCGCCAACCAGGATGAGAATAAACCCAATCCTCTGCGCCCGGAGCATCGCCCCCACGCATTTGTGATCATGCCATTCGGCAAGAAGAAAGGCGCAGACGGATCGCCTTATGACTTCAATGCAATCTACACCCAGCTCATTAAACCCACGCTTGAGAACGCTGGTTTCGAATCCTTCCGCGCTGACGAGGAAGACTCCAGCGGCGACATTCTCACCGACATGTTCCAGGAGTTGCTGCTTGCCGATCTATGCCTGGTGGATATGAGCATCGATAATGCCAATGTGTTTTACGAGCTTGGCATCCGGCACGCCTTCCGCAAACGCGGTACGGTGCACATTCAAGCCGGGCGCTCTTATATGCCGTTCGACGTCTTTAATGTGCGCACGATCCCATATCACATCACCCCCGAGGGAGTCCCTGACCCGGCGTTTCTTGACAAAGATAAAGCCGCCATCGAACGTATCGTGCGTGCCACCTGGTCATCTGAACCGGAACAGATCCATAGTCCCGTTTTTAATTTATTGACCAACCTCGCAGAGCCTGACCGTAGGACCCTGCGTACCCCCCTTGCCACCGGATTTTGGCGTGAGTATAACGAATGGAAACAACGCGTTACCATTGCACAACGCCAAAGGAGGATCGGCGATATTTTGCTTTTGACCGAAGAGATCAAGAATCCGCTCATTAAAGAGGAAGCCATCGCCGAAGCCGGCGGAGCCCTCGCCAATATGGGACGCAACGAACTCGCGCTCGACCAATATCGGAAAGGCTTGGAAATCAACAGCCGCAACCCCTTCTTCCGGCGCGAAGAGGCGTTCCATTTGAACCGGCTTGGCAAAGTAGATGAAGCTATCGTCAGGATCGAATCTATTTTGGTCGATAACCCCAACGATGGGGATGCCATCTCTTATCTCGGGCGTATTTATAAGGAAATGTGGCAAGACTCGTGGAAGTGGGTGGCAGACCATGAGAAAAGATTACGGACTGCCTTTGATTCATACCATTGGCTGATCAAAGCCATTGATACATATATGAAGGGCTACCAGGCCGATCTAAATAGAGAATACCCGGGCATCAATGCGCTGACGCTCTCTACCATACTCGTGGATCTTGCAAATCGTTTTGATGACCCCAAAAGCCCGGACCCCGACATTCTGTGGGTACAGAGCAACCTCGAAGATTTACGTGGATCTTTAGAGTTCGCCCTTGAATCCGAGATCGATGATGAAAGAGCTGACTACTGGACGCTCGTCTCCATGGCTGAATTGAAAGTATTAACTGCAAAAAAGACCAATGAAGTCGTGCGCGCCTACCGCAAAGCGTTGACTGCCTCACGCCGCAATGTTTTCTACCTGCAATCCTCGCTGTCTCAACTTGAAATGCTGAAGTCTCTTGAAATGCGTTTGGAGTTTGTCGAGGCTGGCATTCTGGTCATTCAGGAGGAAATGCGACGCATGCGCAAGGAAGAATCTGTCGAAGAGAACGGCAAAACCGACGACAAAAAAGCTGCTGAGCCGAAACGCCGCGAAGGGCACGTCTTCCTTTTTGCAGGTTATATGATCAATAATGCCAAAAAGAAGGAAAATCACTTCCCGCCAGAAAAGGAAGATGATATTAAAAAAGCGATCCAGGCTGTGTTGGAGAAACACGGCGCCGGACCCGATGACATGGCAGTCACCACCGGCATGGATGCCGGCAGTGAGATCATCTTTGTCGAAAGTTGCGTAGAACGCAGTATCCCCGTACGCGCCTACTTCCCAGCTCCCGAAGCGCCGTACGTTCGCGACTTCGTGAGCCCCGGCGGCGAACAATGGGTGGAACGCTTTTATAAGATGCGCAATCACCCGCTTGTAGATGAGTTCTACCAGCCTGAACAAGTCGGCTTGCCGAAGGAAGGCGATAATGTTCATGAACGCAACAACCGTTGGGCACTCTATTCTGCGCTGGTGCACGGTATCGATAAAGTCCGTCTCATCGTAGTCTGGGATGGCAAGAGCGAAACATCGAAAGATCTGGATGCGCGGCTTGTAAAACACATGGTGGACTTAATGCGCGACACAGGCGGTATCGTTGAACAGATCAATCCGTCAAAATTATCAGCCCTGGCAGTCACAACTTCACCACCTGCATACGTAACCCCCGAGGTGGTAATGCCAGTGAAAAACAAGAAGAGAGTTTCAACTAGAAAATCCAAAACCGATCAGAAAAAATAGTGAACACATCCATCCTGGCATACCTGTAGAAAATGATGATGCCCGCTGGTCAACCAGCGGGCATCATCACATGTTCGATCTTTTCTCTTGGGTACGCCCACACTTCCCCCTTCACACCTTTCGCCAGACAAAAATCGCCAGCCCGCACCGTCTCAGCGCCTTCCATGGAAACGACAGTCACCATCGCATCCGGGTCGCCCTGCGTCACTTCGGTAAGCGGCGTCAACAAGGTCACAGCCTTCTTAATGCAATAGCCCGGGCGAATCAACACATAGCTTTCTTCAAATATCACTGCATCAATGGGCCAAAAATCATTCGGCTTATCGATCTCACTGATGAGAAAATCCCCGCTCTTGGCGGTCAATACGGCGCCCCACGGAGTTGTTATATCCATGGATTGAGGCTCGTTCGGAGCAGGCATGAACGGAATCACACGTCTCTCCACCTTGCTCCGATACGGCTTAAAATTCAATGTCTGTAGAATCGGATCATCCGAAGTGATTGTAAGTGTATTATCCATAGTATTAAGATAAAAATATTCTACCATACGGGTATATTAATCGAACATTGCAAATTCACTTCATATCACGCAGACCTGTCTTGAAATAGATCACAGTCTATGCTATAAAAAATAAAATCTTTCAGGAGAGCTTCGTGGGTAAACTCATTAGCATCGTTGGCACAAGCGGGGTGGGCAAGACCGTCCTTGTACACGCTCTCGCCAAAAACAAAATTTTTCAAACCGCTTACGAACAACATATCGAGCGTCCATTTCAAGCGCTCTTTAAGCAGGATAAAAGATTCGCACTCGCAAATCAAATGGACTATCTACTCCTGCGGGCAGAACAGGAAAAGGACCTGCGGCGCAACACTGCGCAAATCGGCTTGATCGACGGCGGGCTCGATCTCGACTTCCACGGCTTCACCCGCCTCTTTCTACGCCGCAACCTGCTCAGCCAACCTGAATTTGATCTTTGCCGACGACTCTATACACATATCCGCGAGACCCTGCCGCAACCCGAACTCATCGTCCGCTTGAATGCGGATATTGAAACCGTAAACAGCCGCATGGTCGGCAGGCAGCGTATCAACATCGCCAGCGCAGCAGATACCGCGTTGTTCAACTCTTTTTTGGATGAGTGGCTTGCGGGCATTCCATCCGCACAAAAATTGGAACTCGATGTTACCGACGAAGCATTGGATTACCCACACAGCACAAGCCGCATACTTGAATTCATAGAAAAACACTTCTGAACCAGCGTGGAGCAAAGTATGGAAATTCCAATCAGGCCCGTAAAAGAAACAGATGCAGCAGCCATTGTTGCATTATTGAATCCCATCATCGCAGCCGGGACTTACACAGCCATGACGGAAACGTTTTCTACGGCAGACCAGCTCGACTTCATTCGCAATTTTCCACAACGCGGCATTTATCACATCGCGCTGGATGACGACAATCAGAATGTATTGGGCATTCAGGATGTGATGCCGATCTCAACATCCAATGTATTCAGGCATGTTGGGGAGATCAGCACGTTTGTAGCGTTGGATGCGCACAGGCATGGGATCGGTCAAAGCCTATGCCGGGCAACTTTCAAAGCGGCAAAAGAACTGGGGTATCTCAAATTGCGCGCAACGGTTCGCGGCGATAATCCACACGCGCTGACGTTCTATCAAAGCCAGGGATTTGAACTGATCGGCATTGCCAAGAAACACGCCTGGCTGTATGGCAAGTATGTTGATGAAGTTTTGCTTGAGAAATTTTTGGAGTAACAATATCCATTCACCAGCGTTCATGGGATGGCTCGCGCCTGCCATAAAACAACGAAACCCACCAAAGCGGGTTTTAGAATAAGACTATAATACAAAAAACTTTCAGCCTGTTCAATATCACAGCATTGATCCTGTGAACATTCTGTCAGTGAAAATAGAGGAGCATGTAATGTCACGCCGTATGAGCTTTGTGTTGCTATGTATATTGGCTATTGTATTCGCCGGGCAAGTTTCCCCCGCCAAGGGGCAGGGCGCGGACCAGGCGGAGGTAATACAGGTGGGGATTTACCTCATCCGCGCGGGCGCATTGGATATCAGCACCGGCGCCATCGATGTGGATTTTTACATCGAATTCACCTGCCCAACCGCATGCGGTGACAAGGCTGAATTCGAGATCCTCAACGGGGTTGCCAAATCCAAGCCTGTCCTTTTGCCGGACCCCACCAACCCCGATGCAGATAAAGAGCCCACCTACCGCGTCGCCGCAACGGTTTATCAAGATGTAAAACTGAAAAGATATCCTTTCGATAGTCACGATGTGCAGATCGTCATTGAAAGCAGTAATTACGATAAAAGCTCAGTTATTTATGAAGTCAATGCAGAGCGGACTGCCATTGATCCCAGCGTATTCATCCTTGGGTGGGATTTCGACAACACACCACCCCAAGCAACTGGCACCATCGTAGAGCAATATTACGAAGCCTGGGGCTTATACTACACCCGTTATGTATTCTCAACCCATATTTCCAAACCCTCGTTGGCAGGCTGGTTGAAAGGATTACTGCCCGCAATCTTCATTGTGATGGGAAGTTTATTTGCCCTGTTCATTACCGCCAAGAATGTTGCCAACCGGGTCGCGATCATCACCAGCGCGCTGGTTGCCTCGGTGTTGTATCACTTGAATTTTACATCCCGCGTGCCGCCCATTGGATATTTGACATTCGCTGATACCTTCATGATCATCAACTATGTGATCCTGCTGATTTCGCTCGCACTAACGATCTGGATGCTGCGCGCCGAGAGTGATAACCGTCAGGAAGCCGCGCAACGCGTCAACAGAATTGAAACGTTTGCCATCCCGGGTCTTTGGATCGTGTTGCACATCATCAATGCACTTTGGATTCTCTGATACGAGGTAAATTAACCATGCCACAAACAAAACTACTCACAGATATTTCGCCCTACGTTTATGGGACAACCAGATTGGGCGATGACAAGATTCCTTTTACAGAACGAGTCAAAGTTGCCCGTTCCGCCATGGACGCGGACATCTGGTTCCATACCAGTCATACCTATGGTGATGCGCTAAAAGTATTGCGCACCGCCTTCGAGGAAGAACGCACCAAAATCCCGAGGTTGATCGTAAAGATCGGCTGGACGAATATTAACGAATTGCGGGATGTCATTCATCAGAACATTGACCCGTTGGGATTGGACGGCTTGGAACTGGGCCAGCTATGCCTAAGCGGCGCACTTGCCGACGACTACGCCAACGGCGGTAAGTGCTACGAAGTATTTAATCAGATCAAGCAAGAGGGATTGGTCAACCGTTTTGTGCTCGAAGTCTTCCCGTGGACGTCACATTATGCGCTCAAAGCCTTGCGCGGCGGATACCCGCAAGGCATTGTGGATGGTTATATCTTTTATCTCAATCCCCTGCAACGCTTTGCTTCCAATGAACTATGGAATGAACTTGTAGAGCGTAATGAACCGATCATCGCCATGCGCACCGTCTCGGGTGGGAACGTGCACCGCCTGCGCGATGTCCCCGGCGCGGCGTGGAAGGAATATCTACAGCACCGCGCGGTGGAAGTGGCGCCGATCTTCGAACGTTCCGGCATCCAAAACTGGACAGAGTTCTGCGTGCGCTTTGGTCACAGCTTCCCACAAGTCCGTGCCACGGTGGGTTCCACGAGTCAGCCCGAAAGATTGCAGGAATTTCTGAGCGCGGCTCAACATATCCAACCCTTGCCGGAAGCTATCATGCAAGAGATTTCCGCGTTACAAACTCGCTGGTCTGATGAAGTGGATATGAAAGCAGAACAGTGGACGATGTAAGATTTAAACAAAAATACATGCGGTCCGAATCTGACGGGATTCGGACCGCAACCGTTTAAGCCGGGCTATGGCAGCCTACTTCTTGATGCCCTGCACTGCTTGCGGAATTCATGCTTTTCTTGTATGCTTGCTTCAATTAGCAGATGTCATTGCGAGCGTAGTGTGCGAACGCAATGATGGGAGAATACATGACCGCACCCGAGATCATCAAAGATTTGGTAAGGCGTTTTGACGAACACCGCGATGCGTATCGTTCCGGCAAGTATAACGAGACGCAATTGCGGCGCGAGTTTTTAGACCCGTTCTTTGAAGCGTTGGGCTGGGATGTGTTCAACAAGCAAAGTTATGCCGAGATGTATAAGGATGTCATTCACGAAGACAGCCTTGAAATTGAAGGGGAGAATAAAGCGCCTGATTATGCCTTTCGGATCGGGGGAACTAGAAAGTTCTTTGTAGAAGCCAAGAAGCCAGCCGTTAATATCGAGATGAATATTCATCCGGCGTTTCAATTACGTCGTTATGCCTGGTCTGCCAAATTAGCCTTATCCATTCTGACAGATTTCGAGGAGTTCGCGGTGTACGATTGCCGCTCCAAACCCGATAAAGCGGACAAGGCTTCGATGGGTCGTGTGAAGTTAATCTCTTATAAAGACTACATTGAGAAGTGGGATGAGATCGCCGATATCTTCTCGCGTGAAGCGGTGCTGAAGGGTTCGTTCGATAGTTATGCGGAGGGAATGAAAACCAAAAAAGGCACAACAGAAGTAGACGATGCTTTTCTGATTGAGATCGAACGCTGGCGTGATTTGTTGGCAAAGAATATTGCCATCCGCAACCCGAGTTTGAGTGTGCGTGAGTTGAATTATGCGGTGCAGATGACGATTGACCGCATCGTCTTTTTGCGCATCTGTGAAGATCGCGGTGTGGAGAGGGATGAACAGTTAAAAGAAATTGCAAGTGACAAGGGAGTTTATGTAAACCTGTGTCAACTCTTCCAAAGAGCCGATGCACGCTATAATTCGGGCTTGTTCCATTTCAAAGCAGAGAAAGAGCAATCTAGTTCAGCAGACAGCCTGACCCTGAGTCTGAACGTGGATGATAAAGTGCTGCAAGATATTTTGCGGAATCTGTATTATCCAGAGAGTCCGTATGTGTTTCGTGAAATCCCATCCGATATTTTGGGGCAGGTGTACGAGCGTTTTCTGGGCAAGGTGATCCGGCTGACGGCGGGACATCAGGCGAAGGTGGAAGAGAAGCCCGAGGTGCGCAAGGCGGGCGGGGTGTTTTACACGCCGACGTTTATCGTGGATAACATTGTGCTCAATACGGTGGGGAAATTATTGGAAGGCAAGACGCCCAAAGAAGTTGCGCGTTTGAAATTCCTTGACCCCGCCTGTGGTTCAGGGACGTTCCCGCTCGGTGCGTTTCAATATTTATTGGATTGGCATTTGAAATATTACGCTGACGCGGAACACTTGCCCGAAAAATGGGCGGCGGGTAAGAACCCCGCGATTTATCAAGTGAAAGATGGCTACAGATTAACGACTGCCAAGAAAAAAGAAATATTACTCAACAATATCTTTGCGGTGGACATTGACGCGCAAGCCGTGGAAGTGACGAAACTCTCGCTGCTCTTGAAAGTGCTGGAAGGCGAAAGCAGTGAGACGATTGGTTCGCAATTGGCATTGTTTCAGGAGCGCGTGCTGCCCGATTTGGGACGCAATATCAAATGCGGTAACTCGTTGATCGGCTATGATTATTTTGAAGGGCGCATGTTGGTGGAGCAGGAGGAACGCGAGCGCGTGAACGCCTTTGATTGGAAAGCCGAGTTTCCACAAGTATTTATTCAAGGCGGGTTCGATGCAGTGTTTGGTAATCCGCCGTATATTCGGATTCAAGTATTGCAGGAAACATCATCCATTAATGTTGAGTATTATAAGAAAACATATCAAGCCGCCAGCAAAGGCAACTATGATATTTATGTCGTCTTTGTTGAAAAGGCTTTGAGTTTGCTCAATCAAAATGGACGGTTGGGCTTTATTTTGCCACACAAGTTTTTCAATGCTCAATATGGCGAGCCTTTGCGCAGCCTAATTGCGAATGGCAAGCATCTTGCCAAAGTTGTCCATTTTGGAGATCAGCAAGTCTTTGAAAGCGCAACAACATACACTTGCTTGATGTTCCTTGATAAAGCTGGACATGATGAGTTTGATTTTGAGAAGGTAAAAGATTTGGAAGGTTGGCGTGTTGCTCAGACTTCCGAAGTCTCAGAGACTTCGGAAGTCTTGACGGGCAAAATCACTGCCAGCCGTGTGACAGAAAGCGAATGGAATTTTTCTGTGGGTGCTAGTGCAGGGTTATTTGAGAGCCTTGCACAAATGCCCATAAAGTTAGGCGATATAAGTCATTCGTCCCATCAACTTCTCTGACCCTGCTGACAAAGCGCGGCACGATAAGCTGGTGTCGCTCGTGGAGCGCATGCTCGAACTGCACAAGCGCAGTCCGCGGTTGCCACAGGAGAAAGAGTCCCTGCAACGGGAGATCGAGAATACCGACAAGTCCATTGATCGTCTCGTTTATGAGTTGTATGAGTTGACTGAAGAAGAGGTAAGAATCGTGGATGGGCGATGAAAAAAAAGTGGATACTTCTACCATTGGTCGTGTCGATTGCAGTGGTTACTTCATGCTCTCCCTCGCCAATTTCCGATGGGTATCTTCCATGGGAGACGGTTCCTACAAGTGGCAATTACTATCTCTCAACAGGTAATGAGACCATCTCAAATTTAGATTACTTGGGGGTAGGGACAATCCGAGTGGAAACCCCTCAAGAATTATTGAGCGGTTCCAGTGATGTAATAAGAGTTACGATAACAACATATAGTGATTTACAAAATAACCAGATTTCCCAATTTGATCGAATTCATATAGAGGCTGTACAACTCAAGAAATCAGGAATCGGAAGTTTTGTAACAAATATATTAGTTACCGATACTATGCGCGTTGAATTGAGCGGACTTAACTTCTTTGTAGAACCATTGTTTCCCCCGCAACAAATATTATTTTTTACCCCTACACCTGTCACGATACAACCTACATTAGATTCTATCCTGGAGAACATCACTCCTGCACTAGAAACCCCTCCATTTGAACAGCCACCTAATATAGACAACAGAAATGGAAACGAAAACGGTACATCTACCCTTTCTGAAATTCCTAATACCGAACAGACACCAGCTCCTATATCGATTACTCCTGATGGCAAAGCTGTTCAATGGGTTTGGAATATAAAGTCTCGATCGCGATCGGGAGAGGAAATGCTTACTATGAGTGTGTATCTGGATGGCAATCAGGCACCAACATGGGTGGGCGTAATTTATATTGATGTCTTTATACCTCTCACAGCGACCTATACACCATCCCCAACACCCACACCTTGGTACAAACCCTTGAGTGATAATCTGAGGGACAATTTTTCGATACTAATAATGTGGCTTTGTGGAATTTTGTGGGCAATCGTAGCAGGGTTTTATACAGTCATCAAAAAACAACTTAATAGGGTTGATAAAATTAATGAAAAAAAAGAAAAGGTAAGGAAACTAAGGAATATTATAAGAGCTCGAACGAATGTTAAATCTGTTAAAAACAAGTCTGAGATCGAGGAGGAGATTCTTGGTATTGAAGATGATATTCACAAGCTTGAATTAGTGAAGTGGTGGCATGTGTGGAAGGAAGACAGGGATGAGAAGAAAAAGAAGGAAGAATAATAAATATGCGTATCTCTCAAGTTTGCACAAGCGATATCCCAAGACACCGCAAGAGCAGGAACAGGAAATGGTGAAACGTGCCCTTGACAAAAGCACCAAGGATGCAAGATCGAACCTTCGGCAGGTGTGGGGATTGATAGGTTAGTCTACGAGTTGTACGGGTTGACGGAAGATGAAATTAAGATCGTGGAATCATAGTCATGTCATTCTGAGCCGCTTTGCGGCGAAGAATCCCTCTCACGACAAGCGAGATGCTTCGCTAGCGCTCAGCATGACATAGACAGGTGCAATCATGAGCAGGAAATACTACGAAAACAAGTCACACACGCCGCAGGAGAAAGAGTCTCTGCAACGGGAGATCGAGTCCACGGACAAGGCAATTGATAAGTTAGTCTATGAGTTGTATGGACTGACGGAAGATGAGATTAGAATTGTGGAATCGTAGATGGTGGACATGTATAATGCTGTCCATCGTCTGTTATGCAGCGGTGTGCTCTATAAATCATAGTTGGGCGTTTGCTCCTCGAAAAAATAAGGCAATAACATATGGATGATTTGCTAATCATAAACCGACCAATTCAAGAAGTATTTGAGTTCATAACCAATCAGTCCAACGCCAAATTATGGAAGCCCTTCGTCACTGAAAGTAGACAAATTACTGACGGTCAAATCGGCGCGGGCACTCAATTTGTAGAAGGTATTGATGTTTGGAATCGTCACTTCGCTGGCATTGTTGAAATTCTTGAATATCAACCTCCTCATCGGTTCGTGTACAAGACTCGTGAAGAACCGTATCCATTTTCTTTTGTTGCTCAAATGTCTTTTGAAGAAACCCCGTCAGGCACAATTGTTCGTGGTAATGTAGAATTTCAAGGGCATGGATGGTTTTGGAATCAGTTCACGCCCCTTATTCGGTTAATCTTCAAGAGCCAAGAAAAAAAATCTTTCCATCACCTTAAGCAGGTCATAGAAAATGCGATCAAGGAATAATGCAACATGGATTGCGCTGAATCTTCCAATTTCCAAAGACTGAATTATGTGTGAAAATACCATCAAGTAGGCGGTGTGGTTTTTTCAGGTAATGAGTCTGGCACAATCCAAAACGCCCAACAAAGCCCGGCACGATAAGCTGGTCTCGCTCGTGGAGCGCATGCTCGAATTGCATAAGCGTAGTCCACGGTTGCCGCAGGAGCAGGAAATGGTGAAACGGGAGATTGAGTCAACGGATAAGTCCATTGATCGTCTCGTGTATGAGTTATATGGGTTGACAGAAGACGAGATAAAGATAGTGGAATCATAGATTGTGGACATGTATAATGCTGTCCATAGTCTGTTATGCAGCAGCGCGCTGTATAACATCCCGCACTAGTACGTTTTGCAGCATTACGCTGTCACTTCGGCTTGATAGACATCATTGACCGAGGCCATCCTGTGTTACAAGCACGCTGGTAAGGAGGCACAAACAATGACCACGATAGTCAACGCATCAATTCCGGGAACGGAAGTTCGCACAATCACCGCACATAGCAACAAACAAGAGTATCGTATTTCGGTTGCTCTTCCGTCGTCGTACGCCGCGCAGCCGGAACGGTCGTATCCAACCATTTACCTCCCTGATGCGTATTTTTACTTTGGGATGGTGACCGAGCTCACGCGGGTCATGGTTCTTTGTGGCGAGTTTCCTGAAACAATTGTGGTTGGCATCGGCTACCCTATGCATGAGCCGCTAGCGGAAGTAACTAAAGAAGTTCAGCGTCTGCGCTTCCGAGACATGACCCCGGTACCCGATCCAGCGAAAGCGTTGGATGATGGGGAGACGGGCGGCGCGCCGGCGTTTCTGACGTTCATCCAATCAGAGCTCATCCCTCTGATTGAACGGGAATACCGGTCAGACGCTGTGGCCAGGGTGCTCGCCGGTCACTCCGCGGGCGGCCTGTTCGCGCTCTATGCGCTCTTTCACCAGCCAGACCTCTTTGCTGGCTATTCCATCGCCAGCGTGGGGCTGGACTACGGCAATAGAGTGACCTTTGCCTATGAGGCGGCGTTAGCCGAAGGCCGCACATCTCTGCCGGTGAAGCTCTATTTTGGGATTGGGGGGCGTGAAGAGCCGGGCGATAACCCGATGGACACGGACTTTTATAGGGACTTTTTTCAGCTTATCGACCGCTTGGAGAGCAGAAGTTACGAGGGGTTATCGCTTACTAGGCACATTGCCGAGAACTGCAACCACTGTGCGTCTACGGCGCCCACATTCCAAGCCGGTTTACAGGCAGTTCTTTCTTAGCACCCGAACCAGTGACCGCAGAGCGGCCCAACAGGTGCTTGCAACTGAAGCGCAGGACGCTGGGCGGCACAAGAGCAGGAGATGGTGAAGCGGGAGATCGAGTCCACGGATAAGGCAATTGATCGGTTGGTCTATGAGTTGTCCCCTGAAGGGGATGATATATGGGTTGAGTGAGGATGAGATTAGGATTGTGGAGGATGAGAGATGAGTATATTAATACTTTGTGTAATACCGGTTGTTTTGTTACTTGCGTCTTGGGGATTCGGAAGTATGGTGGCAGCCGTCGGCAAGGTTCGAGGATGGAACACGAAACGTGCAGTTTGGGTTTCAGTCATTGTGTATGCGTTGTCGATGATTGGGGTGTACCTGGTCGGTTGGTATGCTAATGATATGTTGCATGCTAGATACGCTGCTAATCTGACATATGGACTAATCATTGTGCTCATTATTATTGGGATAGTATTCTCACCGCTTATCAATCTGGCGCTCAAGCGGAAATATCCCGATGCATTTAAGAAATCAACGTCGAGCCGGGCAACCCCGGTCGCCAATGCCCAGGTTGCGATTGAAAAAGAGCCTGCGCTCCAGAAGCAGCAACCTATCAATTCGGGCAATGACCTGCAATCCCAAGCCGAACCTGCTGCAACACCCGTTATTCATGACACGACGCATTCGGGTCACATTTTTGTTTCATACCGCAGGTCAGATAGCGCAGATGTTGCCGGTAGAATTTACGACCGCCTCATCGGAAAATTCGGGAAGGGACCTATTTTCAAGGATGTGGATTCGATCCCATTGGGTCTCGATTTTAAGGAATACCTGGATAAAAAGGTGGGGGAATGTGATGTGTTGCTGGCGATTATCGGTGATCGTTGGCTGAACGCAAGTGACTCAACTGGGAAAAACAGGCTTGAAGACCCGGCTGATTTTGTGAGAATTGAGATCCAGTCCGCATTGGAAAGAGGCATACCTGTAATCCCCCTGCTGGTACGCGGTGCTCAAATGCCCAGTGAAGAGAGCCTGCCACCCAGTCTCCGAAAACTGGTTTACCGAAACGGCATACCCATACGATCTGATCCGGATTTTCATCGCGACATGGATCGACTGATAACTGCGCTGGAAAAATATATTTGATCAGCGCGGTGAGTGCGTTACGATAATATGGTTTCAATAATGGAGCGCATGCTCGAATTGCATAAGCGCAGTCCACGCTTGCCGCAGGAGAAAGAGTCCCTGCAACGGGAGATCGAGAATACCGACAAGTCCATTGATCGTCTCGTCTATGAGTTGTATGGACTCACAGAAGAAGAGATTGGGATTGTGGACATATAATGCTGTCCATGATTTGTTATACACAGTGAGTCTGTATAAATCATGGTTAGGCGCTATGAGTCAAAACAAACTATGAAATCATCATTTCATCCCTTTCGTTCTGCACAAGCCAAAGCAGAATATCAAGCCCTTTACATAAAAAGGGCTAAAGAGTGGCCCGTTGCATCAGAAACCAAGCTAATCGAAACTCCCTCTGGGCAAACCTTTGTTCGCGTGAGTGGACATATCACGAACCCGCCGCTCGTTTTACTTCCTGGCAGCAAAGGCACTTCACTTACATGGATTCCCAACATTGCAGCCTTATCTTCCCATTATCGAACATACGCTTTGGATAGCATTTATGATTTTGGTCTGAGTGTAAGTCATCGGAATATCAAAAAGCCAGATGATCTCATAACATGGTTGCATGAAATTTTGACCGTGATTAATCCAGAAGGTTCGGTTAATCTGCTCGGCTTATCTTATGGGGGCTGGCTGGTCAGCCAGTATGCGCTGCATTTTCCTGAACGCGTTCATAAAATCGTGCTGCTAGACCCTGCGGCGACTGTTTTGCCAGTATCATTTTCCCTTATCTTTCGAGCACTGCTCTCAGTTATACCGCTTCCTGGTTTTCGCCAACAGTTTTACTACTGGCTACTTCGCGATACTGTACAAAGTGGGAAAATTGGTCAGACTTACGTTGATGAGGCAGTCGCAGATTGGGCGGTAGCAGAACATTGTTTTGCACCCTTACCAATGGTGGCAGCATCAGTATTGAATGATAAGTCATTATCGGATTTCCTTGTCCCCTGTCTGGTTTTGATCGGTGAAAACGAAAAAGTTTATTCGGCGTTAAAAGCAGTTCAACGACTCAATCGCGTTGCCCCCCAAATCAAAACCGAGATTATTAATGATGCTGGACATGACGCATGGGTTGTAAAGGCTGACGTTGTAACAAGAAAGGTACTTGATTTTTTGAATGAGCCCTAATTACTACACCCGACAAAGCGCAGCACGATAAGCTGGTCTCGCTCGTGGAGCGCATGCTCGAATTGCATAAGCGCAGTCCGCGGTTGCCACAGGAGCAGGAAATGGTGAAACGGGAGATCGAGTCCACGGATACGAGGATTGATCGTCTCGTTTATGAGTTGTCCCCTGAAGGGGATGATATATGGGTTGACGGAGGATGAGATCAAGATTGTGGAATCGTAGATGGTAGACATGTATAATGAATGCTGTCCATAGTCTGTAATACAACACACCGTTGTATAAGACGCCGCACAAGCGTGTTTTACAGCATTATGCTGTATAAATCATAATTGGGCAGTTCCTTTGCAAAGCAAAGACTTAATACATGTTTCCGAAGCAAAATCAAAGTCTTAATTGGAAAGTTTTTCTGATTGGCGGTAGTTCTGGTGTTGGGAAAACGATAGTTGCCCGTCAACTTGCGAAACATCTATCCTTATCCTTGTTAATGCTTGATGATGTAAGACTTGCATTACAACAAGCCACAAAAAGCGAGACGCATCCAGAATTACATGTCTTTCTAAATTACGAAACTGAACAATGGAGAAACTCAGAATCGATTTATGCTGATTGGATTACAGTTGGTAAGGCAATGCTTCAACCGCTTAACGCAATTATTAGCCATCACATTATTGTTCCAGATGTAGGCGCAATCATTATCGAAGGCGATGGTATCCTTCCGATAGTTAGCAGGCAATTCCTAGAACCAAAAGACGTGTGCATAGTTTTTATTGTGGAGCAAGATGAAGAGCAATTGTTACATAATTTACAGTCTCGTGGGCGTGGTTTTGATGAATGGGATAAACTGGAGCAAGAAGGCTTTGCTCATGCAAGTTGGTTATATGGTCAATGGCTTGCCCAAGAAGCAAATAAATTAGAATTGCCAGTGATTAATGCTCAACCTCAGCAAACCATATTTGAACGTTTACTTTCAATCGTAGGCGTACAATAAGTCAAAAACTGCCCAGCACAGCGTGCACAGATGAAGTGGGAATCTGCGCGTTTTCAAGCAGTTTGCGTGGCTTCGAGTTTATACTGCTCCCAATCATTGTCGACGCACGTCGCAGGAGAAGGAGTCCCTGTAACGGGAGATCGAGCCTGCGGCGGATGGGAGGATTGATAGGTTAGTCTACGAGTTGTATGGACTGACGGAAGATGAGATTAGGATTGTGGAATCGTAGACGGTGGACATGTATGATGCTGTCCATAGTTTGTTATACAGTACGACGCTGTAAAGTCCCCTTTAGGGGATAACACCCCGCACAAGCGTGTTTTACAGCATGGTGCTGTATAAATCATAGTTGGACTAACTTGAGAAAGGTCGCATGGCAAAGATTCTTTTCTTCAATATCCCCGCGTACGGACACGTAAACCCGACCCTGCCGGTCGTAACCGAACTGGTGCGACGTGGGCATCAGCTGGTTTACTACGATGCGGATACGTTTGAACAGGCGATCAAAGCAACCGGTGCGGAGTTTCGTGCCTATCCCAACTCGAGTACATCCGAAGCCGAGCTGGCGGAACGCATACATAACCTGGTCAGCGTCAGCGTATTGATGCTGGAAGAGAGCATCCGCCTGTTACCTTTTTCATTGAACGAAATAGAACGGGAGAAACCCGATTTGGTGATTTTTGACTCACTTGCGCTTTGGGGCATGCAGGCTGCGCGCCTGAAAAATGTCTCGTCAGCCGGTTCCATCGGTCTTTTTATTCTAGACGGCGTCCGGGGTATATTCAAGTGGCGTGACTTCCCACACATATTTCGGCAGGCGTTTCCCAAGTTGCCAGCTTTGCAACGCCTGCGCCGGCAGTTGGTAAAAATGTACGGTCGGGGCGTTTTCCCGGGTAATTCCATTTTTCCCTGTAAAGGCGACTTTAACATCGTCTATACCTCACGCGAGTTTCAACCGGATACGCCTTATATTGACAAAAGTTTTCACTTTGTCGGTCCCTCAATTCTGGCAACCACTAGAAAAGAGACTAACTTTCCCTGGGATCTACTTGATTCTGGACGTACCAAAATCTATCTGTCTCTCGGTACTCTTTACAATGATAATATTGATTTTTATCGTACTGTCTTTAAGGCTTTTTCTGACCATCCAGCTCAGTTCATCCTCTCGGTGGGTCGCCTGATAGATATTCGTGATCTTGGCATTATCCCTGATAACTTCATTATCCGGTCCAGCGTGCCTCAACTGGAGCTATTACAAAAAGTAGATCTTTTTATCACGCACGGCGGGATGAATAGTGTGAATGAAGGCTTGAACTATGGAGTGCCTTTGGTAGTTCTACCGCAACAGATCGAGCAGGCAATCAATGGAAGGCTGGTTGCCCGCCAGGAAGCTGGTGTTGTTCTGGCTGACACGCCGCCGTATGGACATCTTGATGCTCGTGTTTTACGACGTATCGTAGATAAAGTTTTAGCAGACCCAACATATCGCCTTAATGCTGAACGACTTGGTCGCTCTTTCCATGAAGCTGGTGGATATCAACAAGCAGCTACCACGATAACATCATGGTTAGACTAACGTTTAGTGCAGAATCATTCATCTCATACAAAATCAATTTTACGCTGCCCAACAAAGCGTGGCACGCTAAGCTGGTCTCGCTCGTCGAGTGCATGCTCGAACTGCACAAGCGCAGTCCACGGTTGCCACAGGAGCAGGAGATGGTGAAGCGTGAGATCGAGAGTACCGATAGGTCCATTGATCGGTTAGTCTATGAGTTGTATGGGCTGAGTGAAGAGGAGATAAGGATTGTGGAGTCGTAGATTGTGGACATGTATACTGCTGTCCATGGTTTGTTATACAGCGGTGTGCTGTAAAGTCTCCTTGTGGGATAACACCCCGCACAAGCGTGTTTTACGGCAAATCGTCGCTTAACACATAGTTAGGCGCTTAAGAAAGCTGTTGCAAAATATGGTGAAAACCTAATGGATATTAGCAAAATACTCGAAATCGGAAAAGATTACATTGGCGATTACGTCAACATGATATTTAGGGTATTTACTAATCCGCGTTCTCTACATAACGAGACAGTAAAAAATTATGCTGGAGAAGAACAAAGCTCCTTACTTATCATTCCATCGCAAGTAAATCTTAGCAAAAGTCTGAAAAGATTTCCGCCGCAGCTAATAGTTAATTTTTTCATCAGCATCTTCATTGGTTCTTTCCTACACAGGTTAAATCCGTCCATCAATGCATCAGCTGATCTTATAAATTGGATAATACTTGTTATGCTTTTTTGGATAATGTACTTACTAGTTGTGTTCTCCCTATTCAAATTATTAAAAGGCAGATTGAATCTTCTAAACTTCATGGCTGTATGTTTGCAAATCATTGCGTCGGCTTACATAGCTTCAAGCTTTATTTCCTTATTTTCATCGATGTTTTTGACAAACTTTGTTCTCTCTTCAATGCAATTGCCGATGATTATTTACATGATTATGCAGAGTTTATTGCTTGTAATATTGACACCAATTTCACTGGCAGAATTCATCAACTAGTTCATAGAAGGTTTCCTATGGCGAAAAAATTGCGAACTTGGAGTTTTAATATTGGTTATGCGTTTATCACAGTTGCATTTTTCGCCATTCTTGTTCCTCTAATTAATGCGTATTTTTCTGTAATGCCATATAACCCCATGCCAACGGCTACAGTCCCAGTAGCAACACAAAATGCAATAAAAACTGAACAAGCCGCAATTTCGATGACACAAACTGCTATTGCGACTACTCGTACCACTGTTTCCTTGTCGGGGAAATCTATCGAAAACACATTAAGCTTTTCAGTTATTGAGCATTACGATCCATCTGGACTTAGAGGTGATATTGATGACATTCTTGTTTTCAAGAAAGGTGATTTGATTTCATTTGTTTATAAAACTCAAGGAGGAATCCATCACGAATGGGATTGGAAATATGTAGATAAAAAAGACAATCCCGAATTTGCGCGTTTTGGTGGGGTGATGTTACTCGATCCGCCAAATAATTGGGGAATAATTAAAGACGGTGGTTATGACCTCCAAGGCGTTAAAACGATTTCATGGGAAGCGCGAAGTATTCAAGGTGACGTATATGTTGAATTTCTTATTGGGGGCGTAAACTGGCAATGGAATAACGATACAAAAACGAAAGAGTCTGTACCATATCCAGATTCATTGCCTCATATTTCTTTGGGAGCGTACTTACTTACATCAGAATTTCAAACGTTCCAGTACGATTTATCTAAGTTCCCAGATAGTTATTTTCAAAAGGTTGTTGGAGGGTTTGGATGGGTAATTTTAGTTGGGCAAATAATGGCGTTCAAATTAATGACACTCATACTGCGCCAATCCAACCGAAAACAATTGAGATAGAAGTCAGGCAAATTCAATATAAAAAATGAGGTTGATACGATAAGCACAAGATTTCAAATCAAGTCGTGCGAGATGCCAGCAACATCATACATCAGAAGACATCGCCTAACAAAGCGTGCACCTGACGCTGGGGAGTCTGCGCACATCCCAAGCCTTTTTCTACGCCTCAGCATTTTTCCAGTTGGACGGCTTCGCCGTCCGCCCCAGCGCCAGTACCCTGCGAAAAGCACGCAGGGCGAGACGCCAGCCGTTGAAACTGTCGAAAAAGTGGGGAAATATACCGCGTTCGGTTAATAACTAATGCAAAGCGATGGGGTTTTATAAGACAGAGGAACTTATGGCAAAATTCAAACCACTCAACGAAAATCAACTGGTCATGCTGCCGATTTCGCTGCAGGATCAACTGGTGCCAGGC
>Ga0210377_10000508_pt1 | contig 37411 bp, 28 predicted proteins | sample PLM4_65_b1redo_FD_155480 | JGI IMG/M metagenome (GOLD analysis project Ga0210377, IMG submission 155480) | Groundwater sediment microbial communities from an aquifer in East River, Colorado, USA - PLM4_65_b1 redo | ecosystem: Environmental > Terrestrial > Soil > Riparian zone | place: USA: East... | reverse complement strand
CATCAATGGATCATGGAACGCCTGGGCTATCGAACGCCTGCCCAGGCACGAAAAGACGCTTGCGTTGCCGCGGAGATCGCGGCATGATTATCTACAAACCTGTGTCCAAAAAATCCAGGGCGGTACAAGTTCCCCTTCAATGAATGAACCGGGGCGGATATTCTGCAATGTCTCAATAATCTGCATGAGCGGCCTTGGCATTCGGCAAGCTGGTAGGTGTATGGCAACGTTCTTACGACGATTAACCGTGACATAGGTAGATTCACGATGTTCAGTATCATGCATCGTGAAGTCGAAGGGCTGTTCAGATAAGCTACGAAGTGTAGCTGAGAGGTCGCAGCGTGGATGCCTCAAGGGAAATTTTTGTGGTAACAGGGATTCTAATGTCTGACTTTGAGCTCTTCATAGGTGGCCGGGTGAAATGTCACGAATATCAGCCCATTTCCAGGAAACGTGTGTCGGAGATTAGCTGTTTTGCAGTGGTCCCATCTTGCCTTGACAAGTACAGTCAGCTCATTTCCTACTTGAATTAATATCCACTCAGGCGATAAGATCACTCCTGTTGGTGGAAGTCAAGTTTCCCAACAGTCAAAAGTTAACAGTTAATCCCGAGAAGCTAATAAAATGACAAAAAGAAGAGAATTTATGAAAAGAAGAGAATTTATTAAGAAAAGCGTAATTGGGACTGCCGGAATAGCCATTGGGGGCATTGGGTTCAGTGCTAAATCATATGCTTCAATCATTGGTGCCAATGAACGCATCAATTTGGCAGTTATTGGTATCCGTAACCAGGGTACTGTGCACATCAATAGCTATTGTGAACTGAAAGATAGCCATAATGTAGTTGTGAAGACTCTCTGCGACACAGACGAACTGCTTTTTGAACCAGCCTCGAAAATCGTAACTCAAAAGACTGGGGTGAAGCCATTGACAGAATGGGATATACATAAAGTATTAGATGACAAGGATATCCATGCCGTGTCAATCGTTACACCGAATCATTGGCACGCACTGGCAACCATCCGGGCTTGTCAGGCAGGTAAACATGTTTATGTTGAAAAACCGGCTTCCCATAATATCTGGGAAGGACGGAAAATGGTTGAGGCGGCCCGCAAGTATAATTTAAGAGTTCAGGTAGGATTAAATAACCGTTCGTCTAACAATGTGATAGAAGCGATTAAATTTCTGCATGATGGTGGTATCGGCGAAGTTTTCATGGCCCGTGCTCTTTGCTTCAAAGCTCGCGATTCATATGGCATTGCCAAAGATAGTCTGCCACCTGCCACATTCCATTATGATCGTTGGTTAGGACCCGCTCCTTATCGCCCTTATAACGAAAAACGGAGTCATTATTGCTGGCACTGGTATTGGGATACCGGAAATGGGGATACTGGAAACACGGGACCACACCAACTCGATCTTGCCCGTTGGGGAATGAATAAAAACGAACACCCGGTTTCAGTATATTCTGCCGGTGGCATTTATGGATTACATCAGGAGGAAGGTCCACAGACCCCCGGGACTATGGTGTATGGCGGAGTAGAAACCTATGGCCGTGATAAGACTTCGCAGGAAACTCCAAATACGCAAACCGCCGTATTCAAATACCGCGATGGGAAGATGCTTGAGCTCGAAACCCGGGGCCGATACACCAATCACGAAGGAAGCCAAGGTCAGGAAGTCGGAAATATTTTCTACGGCACTGAAGGATGGCTCGAAATTAGTGGATCTACATGGAAAGCATTCCGTGAACGGGAAAGAGAACCTTTTGCCGGTTCAAAAGAAGGCGGAAACCGCGGAGAGGGTAATCATTGGATCAATTTTATTGATGCAGTACGTTCTGGTAAGGACAAGGACCTTCACTGCGATATCAATGAAGGCTTTTATTCAACTACACTTCCTCACCTTGCCAATATCTCTTATCGTCTTGGCCGTATGTTGAAGTTTGTGGGTGATTACGAAAAGTTTGCCAATGATCCTGAGGCAGATACAATGCTGACACGGGTTTACCGCACTCCTTATGTTGTCCCGGATAAAGTTTAGGGGGCAAGACCCACATGGGCGCGTTCAGATCACTTTGCGCTACGTGGCCTCGGACGATGCGACTATCGTTATCGTCGGCGTACATCGTATAGGCCAGCACCAGGCGGGGACGACAGGAGGACAGACGAGAGACGAGGGACGAGTCGTCCATCGTCCTTTCGTCCATCGTGACGCGCGGTGCCGACGCAGTAAATGTTCTTCATCCCGACAAGGAAGAGTCTGTCCTTTGCCGCCGCAGGTGATGGGTGATTGCCGTCGCCAAGATCATTGATAGCGAGGATACGAAACTCAGTTCCCGCCTGAATGACATAGCTCTTGCCGGCGTTTGCAAAGAATAGATGCCCCTTTGAGTCCGCAATGGGACTGGCCCAGGTGGTTGATATGTCTTGGAGACGCTCGGAATAAACCTCTTTACCTGTAGCCATTTCCCAACACTGGAGGAAACCAGGAGTGCGCAAGCGATACAGGTATTGCCCGACAACGATGGGCGAACTCAGTGCTTCACCTCTCTGCGTTATGGTCCAGCGAACGTGGGTCTCGGAGACGTCACCCGAACCGGTTGGGTCTACCGCCACACCAGTGCCGCCCCGGCCATCATCAAAATAGACGAGACCCTGCCCATAAGCCGGTGATGATGCGTCTCCTTCGCCCCGGCACCACCATAGGAGCCTCCCGTCGGCCGGATCAAGGCTCTGGAGGGCGTCGCCCGCCTCTTTCATGCCCGATGCCACAAGAAGCATCTGGGATTTGTTGCCGATCTGAATGATCAAGGGCGTGCTGTGCCCGAAATCCGTTTGAGGAAGCCTCCGCTCCCATCTCACATTGCCGTCGGTTTTATTGAAGGCGACTACTCGCGAGTCTTCTTTCTTTGCCATCGCACAGAACAGGATAACAGTGTCGCCATAGAGCACCGGGCTGCTGCCAAGAGTAACGTCGAAGGAGTAGGGAACGATTTCTTTTCGCCACACGATATTACCCTGAAAATCGATCGCGGCCAGGACCGATGAGGCGAACGCACAGTAAATGAGCTTGCCGTCAGTCACAGGTGTGGCCGCGGCGTAGCCTCCGCCCGGTCCGCTACGAAAATCTGTTCGCAACCAGGGTCCGGGCGGTACGAGCGTATCCCAGAGCAATCCTCCGTCGGACGCTTGATAGCAGGTCACATGATGCTCCGGGATAACCTTTTTGCGGTCTTCAACATCATCCGGCCAGTTGACTGTGCAGACGATGACCGCGTTATCCCAGACGATGGGACTGGCGTGCCCCTGACCGGTAAGTGGCGAAATCCACAGTACGTTTTCATTTGCTGGACCACCCCAGACGATTGGCAGGTTCTCTTCCGTTGTATAGCCAAGGCCAGTCGGGCCGCGGAAACCGGGCCAATTCGCTCGGACGAAGGTTACAGGTGTTAGAAGAACGCTCATGAGAATAGCGACAAATATAGTCGGCTGGATTCCGAGAAGCTTGGTTCCTATCTTGAAATATTTTGTCATGCCGTATTCCTGATGTATCTGGTCTGTCAACGGTTTGGCTCTTCATAGACAAACAGGCATGACTATACCAGTGGAGTAATAAGGATTCCAATGCAAAACATGAAATTATGGCCTTTCGATCCCAAAATCAGGATCCAAGCGGCAGAAGAATGCAACAGATGAGGCGCGCATTGCCGTTTTCCCCTGTTCTCACAATAGTCCATCTGTTATCATAGCCCCGTTGATTTGTTGGCAGGTATGGGTAATACATTTTGTTCATCGTTAGTGTGAGGGGACAGAATGATCACGGTAAGTTTTATCAGAGATGCCATTGAAAGGAAAGGCTCTCCGGCTGCAAAGAAGCCGGCGCGTCGGCGATTCGCTGCGCGAACGAGACTCACCGTATGGGCGTCCTTGATGATTTGCATATTTGGTACCGCCGGGACAATATACGGCGGCGACCGGTTCTCGAAGGCCGACAACCCAAGCTCGACCGTGCCGGGCGAATTGCCCACTCCCGTCACGTACCATTTCGAGGGGACTATCTCGCGGGAGGTGCTGGAGAATTATCTGGACCGTTCCGTGACCATGGCGTATTTCCTGGTCACGGGTAAGCCCGAAGGCAATCGAGAGTACCTTTATCGGGAAGACGACATACGCCTGATCAAAAATATTGGGGCCAAGTTCATCGGCCGCGCCATCTACCGCTGGAACGGAGAAGGCCGCTTGAACGATCCGAACTTCTGGTCGGACGCTAAAGCGCTTATGGATAAGGTTCATGCATTCGACCCGGACGTCATCTTCCAGGGATGTCTGTTTGAGACGATCAGCAGAGAGGTCAGCCGCGTGAAGATTCCGTCCCGGGTGTTCACTGACTTGGCCCTCCCCGTCGAGGACAGGACGTTCTCCTATGAAGCGATGCTCAACAAAGACGGCAAGCTGGTCAATCACTGGGGCAGGGCCAGTGTGCCCGATGTTACCCGGCCGGAAACACAACTGTGGTTTTACTACCTGGCGGGCTCATATATTGACCTCGGCTGCGAGGCGCTTCACCTGGGGCAGGTGGGCCTGATCGGCATGGCCGATCCGGACTTGAAGGAGTGGTCCGGCCTCGTGGCGAGAATCCGTGCGTATGCGAAGACCCACGCCCGCCGCAAGTTAGTGCTGCTCGATGCGCACGTGCCTGCGGGGGGCATGATCGTGAACGGCGTCAGCCTTCTGGATTTCAACTCGTTTCCGATGCGCATCAAGGCCATCCCGGAGAAGCCCCATGAAGCGGAGTTGCAGCTCGGCCACCTGGACTCTCTCTATAAAAGGAGCAAGGGTTGTGTTTCGCCGAGCGGCTGGAGCTGTCAAAGCCTGCCGTACCTTGTCGAGTTCGACAATTTCGGCCGCAGCCGAACGCCCAACGTTGCAGATGCAAAGTCGATTTTCGTCTGGGGTTGGGATGAGATCTCCTGGTTCTCTCTCCAGGACGAGCAATACAGGAACCAATGGCTCGTCTATGCCTACAACTGGATCAGGGAAACCGATCCCAACGGACACCTGCAAATGCCGGTGAGCCGGATGATAACATGTCCGAACGACACGTTCGGCAGCTATCGGGCCAACACCCGAAGTTCGAGTTGTCCCATCGGATATTCTCAGGAAGAAACGATCAAGAAAATATGGAGTAATGCGCACAGGCAGTGAAAAACCGGGCTTCGCAAACGCCACCTCCCCGGTCGCAGGGAACATCTATTCATAATATGTAAGGAGATTACCAATGTTAAAAATATTTGAGAGACTATTTCTTCTTGGCCTCGCTGGATTAGTTTTTGGATGTGTTTTGACTGGGCCGCAGGCTGCGGTCGCTTCTGAGGCGAATGGTGTCAGTGAAGTGCGAATCGCCCGTCTGGCAAAAGGGATCAATATACCGAGTTGGTTTTGGCTTAACCGAGGCCCGGTCGATGAGCTGGATAAACGTTATCCGGATGCTGATTTCCAGCTAATCGCGAAGCTTGGATTTACGCACGTCCGCGTCCCGATTGATATGGCGAACGTTTATGATAGTGGTCAGCCGGATTTCTTAAACAAGACAAGCTTGCCGTTCCTGGATCGCGGGATAAGAAAAATCCTCTCCTATAAATTGGCGATCATTATTGATCTGCATAGCATTTCTCAGCAGGAAGGCGGCAGTAATTACTCCGGACCGTTGGGGCAGGATGAAACCTTTACAGAGACCTTCTGTAACTTCTGGACATCGTTTGCGCGGCACTTGAGCCAATTCGATCCCGATTGGGTGATATTGGAACCTATGAACGAGCCTGTACTGAGCGGGAAGGAAAAAAACTGGCCTCCGGTCCAAGAGAAGGTAATCGCAGCGATACGCAAAGGCGCCCCAAAACATTCGATTCTCGCAACAGGTGCGCAATGGTCAAACCTTGACACGCTGCTCGAGCTCGAACCGTTGGATGACCGCAACATTATCTACAATTTCCACTTCTACGAGCCGCACATATTCACTCATCAAGGCGCGACCTGGAGCTCCGACTGGGTAAAGCCCTTGCGTGCTATCCCCTATCCTTCCACTCCTGAAACCATGAAGGACCTGATTGAAAAATATTCGGATGAAGAAATCAGACGCAACATAAAGAGTTATGGTGAACAACGATGGAACCGCGAAAAGATCGAAGGTCGGATGAAGGATGTGTCCGAATGGGCGAAGAAGCACAGCGTCAAAATAATCTGCGACGAATGGGGAACCTACAAGCGTTACTGCCCGCCGGAGTATAGAACTGCCTGGCTGCGAGATGTCAGAGAATCTTGTGAAAAATTCGGCATCGGATGGTGCATGTGGACATTTGATGGTAGTTTTGGCGTTGTAGATCGAGAGAACGGAATAGCCGTCGTCGATAAAGGCGCCGCCATTGCATTGGGCTTGAATGTTGAATGATTCAAGATTCCACACCTGGAATCAGACGGGAAGATGAAGCTCCGCTTCGTATTCAACGGACGGGGTGACTTTGGGCCATGAACATTAGATACTAAGTGACAACGCGGATGCCTAAAGAAGACCGTGGTGGCAAGGAGCCCTCTATACAGGGGCCTGGCTATCGTAATCGTCCCAAGTTGTGCGACAGCGTATGGTACGACGTGTATCCGTATGACACGGACCATCCTCCAGAATATCCAGATGATGTTGCAAAAACCGGGGGTAACGGTGAGATGAAGCGGGTTTGTATCAATCGTCACACCGGGTTCATAAACGGCCTTCTTATGGATTGGTCTGTCAGAAAGGTCGGGCTCAAAGAGCTGTGGACCATCAACTGGTATCGCAGCTTCAATATAGAACACCTCAAAAAAACTCCTGCGGCAACAGTTCTACTATCCCCGATAAACAATAAGAGTTCATCTCGGCAGCCAGGGAATAACCACATCATAGTTCGGCTGAGCATTGCGGTGCCATTTCAAGGTCCACAAGTCATACAATCCGACCTTCCGCATCGAGCTGTCCATGAAGCACATGTTGATGGCCCGACTATGCCGGTCTATGGCGAAGCGGCACATACTGCTGCTCCAGGCCGCCGTGGGATTGACCTCCCACCAATCGCGCATGATGGGGGGTTTCCACTCATTCTCAAACGCGGGGTGGGCAGGATCCGGATGATTCGTGGGCTGACCTCCGTACCATGTGCAGTCACCCAGTATGGGGATGCTGCCGGTATTCGGGCCCAGGTCGGTCTTCCAGTGCAACTCCGGGGCGTCCAGCCACCCATCATCGCCCGGCTCCAGAGTGTTGATCCAGTGGTTGACACCGTAGCTGCCATAATCGTCTTCAAAGAAGTATTTTGTCGGTATTCCCGGTCCCCAGACTCGCTTGGCACTGCCAGAACGCCTCCAGTTAGGATTTCCGGTTGCCGGGTCCATCAGAAAACAGGGCTGGGTTGCTGCCGGGCAGGTGCGGAATTTCCCCATGTCGCCATATAACAGCCCTAAAGCCCGCATCCAGGTACCGGCAGGATCTTGCCTTCGGCAGTACTCGATCCAGTACCTGTTGTCATTATCCATTGTGTACATGGTGATGATTGTTGCCCACTGTTTGAGATTAGTCTGGCAGGCCGTTCCCCGGGCCTGGGCACGAGCCCTGGACAAAGCCGGGATTAACAAGGCCAATAAGAGGGCAATGACAGAGATCACGACCAGCAACTCGATCAGGGTAAAGGCATCGCTTTTTTTCATGGTCGCGTCCTTTCCTGCAGCCGTAGCACGATTTTCCATTTGGGTGTCAACAAAGTGCACATTTCACCGGAAGTCTGCTCGATGCCAAGCCTCCACAAATCATACAGCGTTCAGCCGGAAAAGCGAGGGAAATAAACCACGAGCCAGGGCTGAGAGGTCGTAACGTGGACGCCTCAAAGAAAATTTCTTGTGGCAACAGGGATTTTAGTATTTGACTTTGAGCGTTTCGTAGGTGTATCAGGGTGTGATGGTTGAAATTCAAACCACTGTTCCGCTGATTCTCTCGCCAACGGGCGAATCGGCATTGGAGGCGCAAGATGAACAAACACAAAGTCCTTAAGGGCGGAACTCGCTCGCTCGTTGTATTCTATCAGTGCTTGAGGAGCTTCAGAACGCTCGGCAAAATGGCTATGAGAGAGAAGACGACAAACTGGGCCGCGATCTTGATGATGCTTAGTGCATGGCCCGTGCCGGCCGCTACTCCTGCCACCGGTCCCTTGCGGATCAGCACGGCGAATCCTCGCTACTTCACCGACGGCAGCGGCAGGGCCATCCTGCTGACCGGCTCTCACACATGGGGCAACCTTCAGGACTATACGTATGCTACGCAGCCTTCGCCTCCCGCTATGGACTTCAGCGCCTATCTCGCCTTCTTGCGGCGGCACAACCATAACTTCTTCCGATTGTGGGTCTGGGAGAGTTCTTTCAATCCCAACGCAAAGCAAGGCACGATCTACTACGATCCAATGCCTTATCAACGGGAGGGGTCCGGCCTCGCCCTGGATGGCAAGCCCAAGTTCAATCTGACGCTCTTCAACCAAGCCTACTTCGACCGTCTGCGAAGCCGTGTCGTGGCCGCGCGAGACAACGGCATTTACACCTCCATCATGCTCTTCAACGGGTTTAGCATCGAAGGCAAGGGAAATGTGGGTGGCGATCCCTGGCAGGGACATCCCTTCAACCCGAAGAACAATGTTAATGGACTCGACGCCGGCAGCGGCAGGGCCATCCATACACTCTCCAATCCGGCCGTCACGGCCTATCAGGAAGCCTATGTCCGCCACGTCATCGATAACGTTAATGATTTGGACAATGTGCTCTACGAAATCTCGAACGAGGATACCGGCGATTCGGCCGATACCGCGTGGCAGACTCACATGATCCGGTTCATCAAGGATTATGAGGCCGCTAAAACCAAACAGCATCCGGTGGGTATGACACAGCAGTGGCCGGAAGGAAACGAAGCTGCTTTGTTAGCGAGTCCGGCGGATTGGATTTCGCCCGGCACGAAGGTGCCCACGGCCGATGGCCGCAAGGTTCTCCTCAACGATACCGATCACTCCTATTTCTGGACAGGCCTGAAGCAGGATGGTGTCCCCGCCCAGAGGGCCTGGGTCTGGGAGAATTTCACGCGGGGCAATCAGTGTCTCTTCATGGATCCCTACCTCGATCCGAGCCACGATCCCGGCCGCAATAATCCAGTGGGTGGCAGGACGGACCCCTACTGGGACACCCTGCGCGATGCAATGGGCCGGACGCGCGCCTATGCCGAGCGCATGAACCTAATCGCCACAGTCCCGCATGACGAACTGGCCTCCTCCGGCTTTTGTTTGGCCGATCCGGACACAGAGTATCTGGTCTATTTGCCTCAAGGTGGCGAAGTGACAGTGGACCTCTCCGCCGCTTCGGGAACGCTGAATACGGAGTGGATGCGCCCAGGCGAAGGAACCACAATCCGTGTGGAGCCGACGGCAGGCGGCAGCCGGCGGACTTTGAAAGCTCCCTTTGCCGGTGATGCCGTTCTGTACTTGTGGAGCAAATGATACTCCATCATCCGGCAACGACATCCCAGGTTCCCTGCTTCTTTCTGCTATTTCCGGTTTTTGAATTTTTTAACGAACTCAGCCGTCAGATCAATATACGTGTACCCATGCTCGAACGTCGCCTCGATGTGGCTGAACTCCGCCAGCTCATTGAACGTGGAAATGTGCAGCCAGTCGGGATTGGAGCTCATAGCCGCCTCGAAGGTGCCTCGGTAGTAGGCGCCCTCGGGCTCGTCAGGGTAATTCACGCCGAACTTTGTCCGGTCTTTCCATCCGGCACCTTTGAAACCGCCATTTTTGGTCTTGCGTCCCGGATTCCTCGTTTCGTCGTAGCCCGGCGAAATTGTGGCATGATGCTGCGCGGGCTTACCGTTCGCAGAACCCCCGTTCTTGTTGTAATCGTCGATATGCCCACGCATGGTTTTCATGAAATCCGCCAACTGACAGTCCTCGATGTCCACCAGAGTGTATTCTTCCAAAGAGCGGAACGGTCCCAGGTACGCCTTTCCCTTGCCATTCTGATAGCTGCCGGACATGATGGGAAAGGCGTTGATCCCGGCCTTCTCCAATCTATCGAAGACTCCCTGCCATTCCGCCGGGGTATGTCCCCAGGCCGTCCAGATCATCACGACCGGACAGCCTTCCACCTTCAGCATGGCGGGATGGTCCTTGTATCGGTTCAGGAAGTAAAACAGGTCGTGATCCACCGTCTCCAGAGGAGCCCGGCCATGCTCGTAATCGATGGTGATCTTCAGGTTGTGAGCGACGGCTTTCTCAAAAACGATGTCCAGGATATGGTTTGGCCCATTCTCTTTGGCATCGTACCACCAGGACACGGCCAGGGCGTCGATCATGGCGCGGTTCATCTGCTGCATGTGCTTTTCAATAATGGTGGGATCCCATGAATTATAGGCCCCAACCAGCGGATGTAAGCCCTCTAAACCTTCCTGGCGGCCGCCCTCCGCCGCTGTCTGTATCCAGTTGTTTTCGCTGAACCAGATATAGTAATAGGCCAGGACAACCTTGTCCGAAAAAGCAAAGCCCCTGGACGAGTCGGCAGCCGATGAGAAGGGAACCGTGCCTGAAATCAGCACAAAACAAACCATTAAGAATGACAAAGCCATTTTTTTCATCGTGTGCTCCTATTAGTTCTCGACGGCGATGCTTTTCCAAACAACCGTGCTTCGTCCGGCCAAATCCACCGTGGCGGCTCGGAGACGGTATTTTCCCGGTTGTCTGATTGCGAATTCCATCTCTACATTCGTCCGGATACCTTCATCAAGAATGCGAGGTTCCCGATTCTCGCCCAGAAGAAAGCGGTAATCCTCCTCTTCTGGTCCGTACAACTCCCAAAGCACCATCACATTTCTGTATATACCCCTTGAGCTGGCTCCCAACGTGTAATAAATATCCGCGGAACCCTTGACCAGAGAAGCACGGGCGGTGATTTGCAAAGGGGCTTTACCGGTCTCGTTTGACAGATCGACGGTGAGTTGAGGCGGAACACCTTCAGACCGGTCCGGGATTCTTGGACCTTCGTGCAAAGTGCTTTTTCCGTCACTAATCACTTCGACGTTTCCGTCTTCCCTCACACGGACGATCTGCCGGTATCCCGTAAATCGGTATCCTTCAATATCCCAGAAAAGGTCGTATGCAACGCCCATCCGGATGCAGCACTCAATCTCTGTGAAGAAGTTACCCATGACCCTACGGTACTTGACTCCTTCTCGGTTCACGCGTTCCAGGTTGAGCTCGCCAAGCCCCCATAAATTGCCTTTTCCCATGTAAACGTGGCCGAGGTTGTAGCCGGCAGGCAGGAGGATTGCGACTTCCGCCGCCTGCTTGAGCTTTTGCAGGTCCCTATGCGGATGGCTCTCAGCGTGCGCCCGCAGATTTCTCGCCAGCGCCAGGCACTCGCTATAGGGCACGCAGGCAAGGCGGGCCGAATCCCAGAAGAAGAAGTGCTGCGCTCCGAGATCGTAGGCGTGCGTCAGGAACCAAGGGGCGTCCGCGCGATCGACTTGGCCATAGATGCTCGTTCCCCATCCCTTATCTGTGAGCCTGGCCGCACCGCGTAGAAACCCGTAAATGATACCGATCAGGTTTTTGGGATCGTCAACGGGGATATGGCAGCCATAGGCCATGTTCATCTCCGGAAGCGTCCTGCGCGTTCCAAAGCGGCCCGGCGGCTCGAAGACCATCGAAGAAGGAGGGCCGCTCTGCCCTTCGCCAAGCTGGTAAAGGGCCGAACTGACCACGGTTTCCCAACTGTAAAGATTCTGTTGCAGAAACTCCATATTACCTACATCGACATCCGGCCTTGCCGCCAAACCGCGAAGCAGAGCCGTAGGGGCGCCTTGATACTTCGCCTGGTGAAAATACTTCTGAAATTCCTCCAGGACGGTCTGAGGCGTAATAGTTTTTCGAAACTCTGGATCCTTCTTCAAACGGGGCCGAATTATGTAATCCCTGGTACATACCGCCGGCTCATCGAGAAACAGGATAGGTCCAAGGTAATTGCTTCGATAAAGGCATTCCGGATAGCTGACCTGCTCGGCGCCAATCCCCCAATAGAACACGTCACGGCGGTCGATCCAGCCCGCCTGTTCTTGGTCAACTCGCAGACAATTCATTCCCGCTTCGATCATTTCATCGTAATCATTCTTCGTGAGCCGAATCAGCTCGTAGTCGGAATCATCGTAACGCCGGGTCTCGTCTTTCTGCTTTGTATTGCTGGGAACACCGATGAGCACGTCTGGAAGGAGATCAAGAATCCTGATATCAACCGGCGGAGTGGCATCGTTTGACTCGTCAAGTCTTTCGAGCAGATAACGATTTCCCAGATAGCGCGTTTTCTTAGGAAAGACACCGTCCGCGAAGCCCTCCTCTGCACCATGCGGCCAAAGATGGCCCCAGGCGCCAAGCGAGGGCAGAACCGCTTCGCCTGAGAATTGATGACGGAACTCCAGGGCCTGAGCGGTTCCCTCCTGCACGATGTACCGTGCCGTCGATTCGCGTGCAGCCGCGATACTGGCAGGCGGATACCTGTCGGTAAGAATCCACACGTCAAAGACTTCCCCATTTGCTTTAGCCGCGTGCAAACGAAGCCATTGGAATGGACGGCCATCCTTTTCTTCCAACGCACCAAGGGCCAGCGTGAAGGTCTTCACAATGGAAGCTGGCAGCACGCCGCCCGATTCATGGCGGTACGTTGCCACAAGCCCCGGCGCCCCTATGGGGGTTCGGCTGCTGACGCTGGAACCCAACTCAACCGAATCACTGGCCTTAAACTCTCCTGCGTCGCCTCCGTTCACGCCGACCGGGTAAAGCAGTACTGCCGACAAAAGGACGATCCTTGGATTCATAGGCAACTCCGTTACTCGAAAGAAGTAACATTCAGGTCATGACAGCTATGTAAGTGTACCATACGCACAGTGGGATACCCAAGACGGATTTCATCCACAAAACACCTTGCCCTGCAAGCAACAGCATCTTTACTCCCGCAGATCTATGTGATAAAACCGCCATAGTTACAATTTGTCCTCATTGACGTTTAGAATTTGGGAAAAGCCCATGGACGCTGCAGAATTCATAGACCGTCTCAAAAAAGGCAAGCGATTGTACGGAACGGCAGTTCTTTCCCCTTCCCCTCTGTGGCCATTGGCCGTCAAGAGGGCAGGTGTCGATTTTGTATTTATCGATACGGAACACACTCCTTTTGACAGAACCATTCTTGCTCAAATGTGTCTGGCGTACAAAGGGCATGGATTGCCCCCGCTCGTCCGTATCCCTTCTCCCGATCCGCATGAGGCCCGGAAAGTCCTGGATGGAGGCGCCTGCGGAGTTCTTGCTCCGTATATTGAATCTCCAGAGCAGGTTAGAGAGCTGGTAGGCGCTACAAAACTGCGTCCACTGAAAGGGGAGCGGTTGAGAGAGGCTTTACAAAATAAGGATTCTCTTGAATCCACACTCAAAGACTATTTGAGAGATTACAATAAGGAAAATTTCTTGATGATCAACATCGAGAGCGTCCCGGCTATAGAAAGATTAGACTCGATCCTGGCCGAACCTGGTCTTGACGGGGTCATCATAGGTCCCCACGACCTGTCTATCAGTCTTGGATTGCCTGAACAATATCACGATCCGCGATTCGAAGATGCCGTCGGACAAATCATTTCCAAGGTCAGGGAAAAAGGATTAGGCGTGGGTATTCATTTCTCCCAAGAGGCCCAATTACAGATTAAATGGGCCGAAGCCGGCGCAAACATCATAATGCACAGCTCCGATATGGCTCTATTCCAGCAAAGATTGAAAGAGGATATCACGGCGATTCGTCACGCTTTGAGGGAGGGAGATAGTATAACAAGGGAAGAAAACGATAGGAGTATTTTGTAAGAAGTTTGAGGAGGTCTTTTATGCGGCTCAAAATGTTCCATATCGTCGGACTATCATTTTTAGTTCTCATGTTTCCTTTGGTTTTGCCGGCCTCAAGTGCGAGTCTTGACTTCACGAATAGCGTCATCGTTACGCCCCCCAAATTGGAAAGATTAGAGCTCAAAGCGATAACCGTCCTCCGGGAAGAGATACAGAAAAGGACAGGTATTCAATTGAGTACCTTAACACAGTGGCCAAAGAATCAGCAGCCAGTCATCGCTGTTGGACAAACAGCACAAATGAAGATGCTCGCAGGTCCCTCTTCAGATTTTCTTGAAGGCGGGCAGGCCCTCGGTAAGGAAGGATTTCGCCTTTCAGTTAAGGAAAATGCAATATTCGTGGCGGGCAATGATCCTCGCGGTGTCTTTTATGGTATTGGGAAACTACTCCGCACTCTCCGTATGATACCCGGTTCGATCTCAGTCCCAGAAGATTCGGACATCGCCAGTCCCCCGCGATACCCTATTCGCGGGCATCAGCTCGGATACCGGCCCAAGACGAACGCCTATGATGCCTGGAGCCCGGCACAATTTGACCAATACATTCGGGAGCTGGCTCTTTTCGGCGCCAATAGCATCGAAATCATACCTCCGAGAACTGATGATGACCTGACAAGTCCGCACATGAAACTTGCCCCCATCGAGATGATGATCAAACAGGCGGAAATCATCGATTCTTATGGAATGGACGTCTGGATCTGGTATCCGAACATGGGAAACGATTATACGCACCCGGATTCTATTCGAGAAGAACTGCAGGAGAGAGAGGATATTTTCAAAAAATTGAATCGCATTGATGCGGTCTTCGTTCCCGGCGGCGATCCGGGGGACTTACAGCCCGATGTTCTCTTCGCATGGCTCGGCAAAGTAGCTGAAGTCCTTAACAAGTATCATCCAAGTGCAAAAATCTGGGTCTCTCCTCAGGCGTTTCGTCCTACGAAAGAATGGTTGGATGCTTTCTACAAGAATGTCAATCTGAAATATCCGTGGTTCGGTGGGGTCGTATTTGGACCTTGGGTAAAAACGCCTTTACCCGAGATTCGGAAAATCGTGGATCAAGAGATTCCCATCCGTCGTTATCCCGACATCACTCACAGTATCAGTTGCCAGTATCCCGTAAAAGACTGGGATTTGGCTTTTGCCATGACGCTGGGACGCGAATGTTATAATCCGCGTCCGGCCGCAGAAAAGGTTATCCATAACCTTCTGGATGAGTTTGCCAGCGGAAGTATTAGCTATTCCGAAGGGATTAACGATGATGTGAATAAATTCATCTGGAGCGGCCAGGACTGGGACCCGGCGACTCCGGTTATCGAGACGTTGAGAGAATACGCAAGACTCTTCATTGACCCCGACGCATCGGAAGAAATTGCACAGGGAATATCAGCCCTGGAAAGAAACTGGCACGGGCCTCTGATCGCCAACAAGTCTGTAGAGGTGACGTTGAAGCAATGGAAAAGCATGGGGAAAGAACTGCCGCAGAATGTGGTGAAGAACTACCGCTTCCAAATGGGGCTGCTGCGCGCCTACTATGATGCCTATATTCGAGAGCGGCTGATCCATGAGACAGCGCTGGAGTCGCAGGCCAAAGAAGCGTTGCGGGACACCGCTAATAATACCAGCGGGCAAAAAATAGAGGCGGCCGAGTCCATTTTGAACCAGACGTGGGCCAAACCGGTTGCTCAGGATTACAAGACACGGTGCTGGGAAATTGCGGATTATCTGTTCGAAGCGATTGGCTCGCAGACCTCAGTGAAGAAACACGGAGCACAATCCGGCCGGGGTGACTTCATGGATTATATTGATGCTCCATTAAGTAATGTCATTTGGCTTTTGTCACAATTTGAAAAGATCCAGCAGGCGCAAGATGAACAAGCAAGACTGGTGCTTATCGATCAATTGCTTAATTGGGACAACCCGGGACCCGGCGGCTTTTACGATAATCTGGGACAGTCTGTAGATACTTCCCGGCTCGCAAAGTATCCGGCGTGGCAAGACGATCCGGGCGGCTTGCGGTCGCCCCAAGTAAGTTTCGCGGCAGGGCTGCGCGGCCAGGAATGGGTCCATACGGTACGAGCGACAGGCTTCGACGGAAGGGCCATACCATTGGCATGGATGAATCAAATCACGACCCTCTATGATACGCCTTTAAGTGTCGTCTATGAAGACTTGGATCCTCAGTCAAGCTATGTTCTTAGGGTGGCCTACACCGGACGGTTCCAGGCGAAAATTCGACTGACCGCGGATGACGAATTTCAAATCCACGAGATGAGAGAAACGGGAACCACTCCTATTAGTGAATTCCCGATTCCGCATGAAGCGACCAAGGACGGGAGAGTGAAACTGACCTGGACGTGTGCGGAAGGTGAACGAGGTACTCAGGTGGCAGAGCTATGGTTGATCGTTATGAAGAAGTGAACTCAACCAGCGGATTTGCTCTACGTGCGGGCGGCGTACGTCGATTGGATCGATTGGGGGATGTGCCAATATTTTGTGGATATTAGGGTAGCCAGAGCGTAAAATTCAGCCTTCAGCAGTGATGTAAAATGTCGCACGCTGCATGATTCTTGCTTATGGGAAGTTATCGCTTGAGGAATTGGACAAGTGGCTGCAAAGAAAGACGTTGAAGAAAACGTGGAATTTGCTCCGAAATTCGACGAGAACGGCCTGATACCCGCCATTGCCCAGGACGCCCGGACGGGCCAAATCCTGATGGTCGCCTACATGAACCGCCAGGCCCTCGATGCCACTATCGCGTCGGGCTGCGCGACGTATTTCAGCCGCTCTCGAGGCAAGTTGTGGAAAAAAGGCGAGGAAAGCGGCCACACGCAGAAGGTCGAGCAGATACTGGTGGACTGCGACCAGGACTGCCTGGTGCTCAAGGTAACCGTTGACGCCGGCCAATGCCACGTCGGATACCAGTCCTGTTTCTACAGGGCGTTAGGCAAAAACACCGATAAAAAGCTGGAGTTCATAGCAGAAAAGGTTTACGACCCACAGAAAACCTACAAGAAACAGGGATAACCCCCTCCCTTGGCCTCCCGCCTGCCACATAGCCTTACCTAAAGCCCCAAAGTGGCCCCTGAAAACGTTATATTGCGCAACTTTTTCTGGTTTTTGGGGTAATAAGGCGTTACGATATTGCCGATAGGGTACACTATATTACGTTCACGGATGAACGGCGATAACGTCTTTTCTCATTTGCAGTTGTCGCTTGTGTAAGGTGTGATGTGCCCGGAAAGAACGTTTGAAAAGTGAAACCTGTTATTGTTTGTCTTTGGAGGCTTATACCATGAGAAGCATCAGATCAAAATTGGCCGTCGTATGTGCTCTGAGCGTGTTGCTCGGTGTTGCGCACGCCGCTTTGGGTGTCGGGGTTCGACCGACCATAACGCGTCCGCCCAACGACGACTGCGCCAGTGCAAAGCCGGTCGGTAACGTCACAAACCTCGCGTTCGACACAACGCGGGCGACAATGGACGGCCCCGGGCACTTCATGAACAGTCCAAACGTCTGGTTCTGCTACACCGCCACGTGTACGGGCTGCGCCACAGTCAGTCTGGCCGGCAGCAACTTTGACACCAAGCTGGCGATCTACGACGGGTGCGCCTGCTATCCAACGGCAAACAAACTGATCAAGTCGAACGACGACGGCAGCGGGCAGCAATCGACAGCATCGTTCCCCGTCATAGCCGGCCATCAGTACCTCATCGAGGTCGGCGGGTTCAACGCCAGTGTGATGGGCCAGGGCCTCCTGACGATCACGTGCGACGGCCAGGCCACACGCCCGCAAAACGACAACTGCGTTCAGGCAGAGTCCATCAGCATCGGCACCTATGGGCGGTCGTTCGATACGACCTGTGCGACCTTCGACGGCGAGGGACAGTGCATGAACAGCCCGAATCTCTGGTACAGCTTTACCGCGAACCAGACGGGAGAGGTTCACGTCAGCCTGTTAGGCAGCGAGTTTGATACCAAGCTGGCCGTGTACAAGGGCGACACGTGTTACCCGAAGGCGGCTGATTTGATCGAGTGCAATGATGACTGGCCCGGCTGGCTCCAATCCAAGGTTGTCTTCCAGGCGACCGCCGGCCAGAGTTACCTGATTGAGGTGGGCGGCTACAACGCCGACGCCGTCGGCCAGGGAGATTTGAGCGTTGCCTCTGCAGGCGGCCCCACGCCTCCTCCGCCGCCCAAGGACGATTGCGCCGATGCCCAGTCGGTCGGCAACGTGACGAACCTTGCGTTCAATACCGCAGGCGCCACCTTCGACGGCCCGGGCCTGTGCCTGACCAGCCCGAATATCTGGTTCCACTACACCGCCGGCGCGGCGGGCAATGTCACCGTCAGCCTGTTAGGCAGCGGTTACGACACGATGCTCGCCGTCTATAAAGGAACGACCTGTTACCCCAAGTCGAGCGATATGCTCGGCTGCAACGACGACTTCGGAAATGATCGGCAGTCTCAGGTTACCTTTGCGGCGACCGCCGGCGGCCAGTACCTGATCGAGGTCGGGGGCTACGGCTCCTCGACCGGCCAGGGCGTGCTCACGATCACGGGCGCAGGAACACCTCCGCCTCCGCCGGGCAACGCGAACAACTGCTCCGAGGCCAAGCCGATCGGCGAGGTCGAAAACATGCCGTTCGATACCACGGGCGCCACCTTCGACGGCCGCGCCTACTGCATGGTCGGTCCCAATATCTGGTATTGCTACACCGCTTCGTGCACCGGCGATGTCACCGTCACGCTGTCCGAGGTGGACTACGACACGATGCTGGGCGTCTATAACGGCTGCGCCTGCTACCCCGATGACCTGATCGAGTGCAACGATGACTTCGGCACCGGTTATGCGTCACAGGTCACCTTCGCCGCGGTCAGCGGCAACCGGTACCTGATCGAAGTGGGCGGCTATGGTCTGGAGAAAGGGCACGGCCTGCTGACCGTCACTTGCGACGGCGAGGTCATAATACCCGACAAGCCGGACCTGGGCGACGCTCCTGACAGCACGAACCACGCCAGCAAGAACATGACCGCCTATCCGGCGGGTGGCCCGCTGGGCGTCAAGGCCAACTATCCGACCGTCCACACCAGCGGCACGGGGACCGGGCCTTACGGACCGGCTCACGTCAACGCCGAGGTCGTGGCTCACCTGGGCAAGAAGATCACGCGTGAAACCGAAGCCGACAGCGGCGCCGATGAAGATACCGTCAACAATATCAACCCGTCCGCCGATAAGTCCAACCAGGACGCGGGCGATGACGGCGTCGTCTTCCCGGTCAGCATGCCGCATTGCCGCTGGACCACGTTCGATTACGTTGTCAACGTCGTTGACCCGAACGTGGACATGTGGGTGAACGTCTGGTGCGACTGGAACCGCGACGGCGACTGGGACGATACCGTTGAATGCACCGCCGGCCCCGCTCCGGAGTGGGCCGTGCAGAACCGGCTCCTGTTCGGTCTGCCCGTGGGACTCAATACCCTCACGACCCCGGCGCTGCTCTCCTGGCATCCCGAAACCGGTCCGGAAGAGATCTGGATGAGAATCACTCTCTCGGAGCAGCCCTGGAAGGGCGGCAGTAACCCCACCGTCAAGGGCAACGGAGGCTCCGGACCCCAGACCAGGTATGAGTTCGGCGAAACGGAAGATTATTACTTCACTCCGAACCTCAGTGTCAACGTCTGTGAAGACTACAACGGCGACGGCGTCATCAATACTCAAGACCTGGTCGCTTTCACGGCCGCATGGCTTTCGAATTGTCCGGAGTAACCGCCGAGCATGCCGCCGCAGGCGTGCACGCGCAGGCGTCCTGAGCGAACGCGAAGGACCCATTCGGGAAGATTTCAATCGGGCTGTGAGCACGAAACTCACAGCCCTTTTTTTGCGCGCCGGCGACAGGCTTCCAGCCCATGACCTTTGTGGAAGACGCGATGGGATTCGCCTGACAGCCGTTATGACAATAACCTGGCCACGTCTTTGGCCCAGTAGGTGATGATGATGTTTGCCCCGGCGCGTTTGATGGCGGTCAGGACCTCCATCATGACGGCCTGCTCATCCGCCAGTCCGGCGGCGGCCGCACTCTTGACCATCATGTACTCGCCCGAGACGTTGTACGCCGCGATGGGGCAGTCGAAACGCTGCCGGGCGCGATAAATAATATCCAGGTACGCCAGGGCCGGCTTGACCATGACGATGTCGGCGCCTTCTTCGATATCCAGTGCAATCTCGGCCATCGCCTCGTCGGCGTTGGGCGGGTCCATCTGGTACGCCCGGCGGTCGCCGAAGGCCGGGGCCGACTCGGCGGCGTCGCGGAACGGTCCGTAGAACGCCGAGGCGTATTTCGCCGCGTACGACATGATCGCCACGTTCTCGAAGCCGTTCTCTTCGAGCGTTTCGCGGATGCACTTGACGCGGCCATCCATCATGTCCGACGGCGCGACGATGTCGGCGCCCGCCTGAGCGTGCGACAGCGCCATCTTCGTCAGGAGGCCGCACGTCGAATCGTTATCGACCTTGTCATCCTTGACCACGCCGCAGTGGCCGTGGCTGGTGAACTCGCAAAGGCAGACGTCCGTGATGACCAGAAGCTCCGGCGCGGCCCGCTTGATTTGCTCGATGGCCCGCTGGACCACGCCGTCCTCGGCCCAGGCCTGCGAGCCGATTTCGTCCTTCTTGTCCGGCAGGCCGAACAGCAGCACCGCCGGGATGCCCAGCGAAGCGACCTCGGCCGCCTCGGCGCCAATCGTATCGGGTGAAAAGTGAAAGCAGCCGGTCATCGACTTGATCGGCTCCCTGACGCCTTTGCCCTCGCGGACGAACAACGGGTAAATCAAGTTATCCACGCCGACCTTCGTTTCGCGCACCAGCCGTCGCATGGCCGGGCTGCTCCGCAACCGCCGCATCCTGTTCATGGGAAAACTCATCATAAAACTCCTGCTTAAAGACTCTATCAAGAAGAACTTTAGCACAAGTTGTCATTCCCGCACCTGCTTTCGCAGGTGTAAACTTGTCCCCGCGAAAGCGGGGAGCGGGAATCCATCAGAGACGTTACGTTCCTGGATCCCTGCTTCCGCAGGGATGACAACGCGGATCGGTCAGTTTATGTAACGTTTCTCAATTTCTTCTATGGCGTCGAGCAATCCGTCGATGGTGTGCTCTGCCGCCGTTACATCGACCTTCACGCCGTGCTGCTTTAATCGTTCGGACGTCACCGGGCCGATGGAGGCCACTTTGCCCCGACCCGCACGGACCGCCTCAGCCGGAACCTGCTCGAAAAAGCCATCGACCGACGAAGGACTCGCAAACGTCAGCCAGTTAACCGTCCCCTCGCGGAGGCCCTCGATGAGGCGGGACGGCTCCCTTTTTTCCGTCACCGCCGTATAGACGGCGACGTTGTCCACCTGCGCTCCGGCGGCGCTCAATAGCTCAACCAGCTCATTCGAAGCGATATGCGAGCGCAGCAGCAGAATCTTCTTACCCTGCACGTTCGCAGCGCCGATGAGCTGCCTGCCCAGTTCTTTCCCGGTAAAGACGTCCGGCACGAAATCGGCCCTGACGCCGAACTGAGCCAGGCCGTCGGCGGTCTGGCTGCCTATCGCGGCGATTTTCGCCGAGCCGAAGACCCTCGCGTCCTTGCCCAGGGCCGCCAGCGCCTCGAAAAAGATGCGCACGCCGTTACTGCTGGTAAAGATAATCCACTCGTAGTCGCTGAACCTCGCCATCGCGGCAAGAAACTCATTCGAGTCCGTCAGCGGCTTGATTCGGATCGCCGCAAAAGGCAGCGGATTGCCGCCCCGCTTGATGATCCGGCCGGCGAAATCCGCGTTGCCGGCGGCGTCCCGCGTCACGACGATGGTCTTGCCGAACAGCGGCCGCTTCGAGAACCAGTCGAACCGCACGTCGCCGCCCGCCACGGCGCCGATCACCACAATCGCGGGCGGCTTGACGTCCTGCCGCGTGCACTCGGCGTGGATTTTATCGAGCGATGCCCTGACCACGCGCTGCGTCGGGAGCGTGGCGTTGGCGATGACCGCCGCGGGCGTCTGGGCGTCCCGGCCTTTTTCGATCAAGTGCCGGGCAATGGAATCCAGATTGCCGATGCCCATGTAAAAAACGATAGTGCCGTTGAACTTCGCCAGCAGGTCCCAGTCGATGCCGGTTTCCTCTTTGCCGGGCGCTTCCTGGCCGGTGATGAAGGCGACCTGCGAGCTGGTGTCCCGGTCGGTCAGCATAACGCCGGCGTAGGAGGCGACGGCGACGCCGGCCGTTACGCCCGGCACGATTTCAAAATCGACGCCGACCGCGTTAAGAGCGGCCAGCTCTTCCGACGCCCGGCCGAAGATGCACGGGTCGCCGCCCTTGAGCCGCACGACCGTCTTGCCGGCCAGGGCCTTCTCGACGAGCACCCTGTTGATTTCGTCCTGCGTGCACGAGCCTTCGCCGATGCGCTTCGGCACGTGGACGACCTCGACGTCCTCGCGCGCAAATTTCAGCAGCGCCGGGTTGGCTAACTTATCGTAAATCACGCACTCGGCCGCCGCGAGCGCCTCGGCCCCACGAACGGTTATCAAATCCGCCCGCCCCGGCCCGGCCCCAACCAGATATACAAAACCCTTCTTCATCGTCTGTCGTCGCTCGTGAGTTGTATTTCGTCTAATTGACCGCTTCGTTGTGTCATCCTGAGGCGAAGCCGAAGGATCTGGCCACAGCCGAGAAGAAACCACAGCGTAACTCATGAGATTCTTCGTTTCACTCAGAATGACAACTCTTGACTTCTTTTGTGCTCACGATACCAAAACCACGTCCAGAATGCCATTCATTTCGCAGAACACGGACAGACACATAGTTTTTCGAGCCACAGATTAACGCTGATTGACACGGTTTTTTAGCATGTAGGGTGGGGCTCCTTCGACTTGAGCTCAGGCCGAAAGTTGCCCCACCAATTCCCCTGAGCCGCAGACGCCGTCCCGAGTTTTCTTGTCACTTCGACCGGAGTCCCCTGGGGACGAAGTGGAGAAGTCTGGTTTCGAATGGATAACAATCACCCTTTGCGGCCAGATCTCTCGACTCCGCTTCGCTCCGCTCGAGATGACAGAGGCAAGGTGGTTGCTTCTGTGAGGAGGATACAAGAGTTGCCATCCACCCGTCATTCCGACCGGAGGACCGCCGAAGGTAGGCCGTAGTGGAGGAATCTGGCCTCGGATGGATAATGGCTCCCGTCCGCAGCCGGACGCTTCGACCGAGCGCAGCGAGCGGAGGAATCTGGTTACGAACTTGCAAGATTCATCGTACACAATTGGACGTCTCGATGGGACTTGGCGTGACACCAAAAACGTTATCTCTTATAATGCCCGCATGTCAGGCGGCAAGACCTATTACGTTTATATCATGACCAATCAATCCCGCACGTTATACATCGGGGTCACCAACAACATCAAGCAGAGAGTCTATCAGCACAAGACCGGCGTGGTGGAGGGATTCACCCACCACTATAAGATCAACCTACTGGTTTACGTGGAGACATTCAGTGACGTGAACTCAGCAATCGCCCGTGAGAAGCAAATCAAACGATGGCGGAGGGAAAAGAAACTGCAATTGATTGAACGGGACAACCCAGACTGGCAAGACCTCAGTGACGGCTGGTAAGGTCAGTCCTCTTCGCGGCCAGATCTCTCGGCTCCGCTTCGCTTCGCTCGAGATGACAGAGGCAACGTGGTTGCCTCTGTGAGCAGGACAAAAGAGCCTCCGTCCGTCATTCCGACCGGAGGGTCGCTGACAGCGGGCCGCACCCCTGTCATTTCGACCGAGCGCAGCGAGTGGAGGAATCTGGCCTCGGATGGATAATGGCTCCCGTCCGCAGCCGGACGCCTTTGACAAGTTCGACCTTTTCAGGTAAAGCCAAACTCCTTCGCTGCCGGATGTCTCGACTCCGCTTCGCTCCGCTCGACATGACCGTAAGCGGTCACTTTTCGAGGCCCGCGAGGATTTGGTCGCCGCCGGCGTTGAGAAGCTCCTGGGCGAGCTGCTCGGCGAGCGATTCAGCTTCGGCGGCGGGGCCGGTGGTTTGGCGGGCGATGTAGTTCTCGCCCTGAAGGTCGCAGATGAAGGCGCGGATTTTGATCTTGCCGGCGGTGATTTTGGCGTAGGCGCCGACGGGGGCGTGACAGCCGCACTGCATGGTCGTCAGAATCGCTCGCTCGGCCCCGGCCGTCGTTCGAGCCTTCGGGTCGTCGATGGCGGCGATGATTTCGTTGGTCCTGTCGTCGTCGGCCCGCGTCTGGACGGCCAGGGCGCCCTGGGCGGGAGCGGGGATGAAATCAGCCGGGTCGAAAACGAACGAGATTCTATCGCCTAAGCCGAGCCTCTCCAGGCCCGCCCGCGCCAAAAGGATCGCGTCGAACTCGCGCGTATCGAGCTTCTTCAATCGCGTCTGCACGTTGCCGCGCAGGGGCGCCGGCTCGATGTCGGCCCGCAGGTGCCGCAGTTGGGCGGCGCGTCTCAAGCTGGATGTGCCGATCTTGGCGCCTTTGGGCAGCTCGTCAAGCGAGTCCACCGGCGAGCCGGCGACCAGGCAATCCTCGACAAAGTTTCTGTCGAACACGGCGGTTATGGTCAGCCCCTCGCGCTGCTCGGTGGGCAGGTCCTTGAAGCTGTGGACGGCGAAGTCGGCCTCGCCCGCCGTCAGGGCGTCTTCGAGCTGCGAGGTGAAAAAGCCCGTGTCCTTGAGGCTCCACAGGGCGGTGCGCCTGTCACGGTCGCCGCTGGTGGTGACTTGTTTGACTTTGATTTCCAGATGCGGATGAATCTCTTGCAGGGAGGCGACGACGAACTTCGTTTGTGCGATGGCCAGCGCCCCGCCGCGGGTTGCTACTGTAAGAACGTCCATAGAAATCTTTCAAAAGGCGCCCCAAATGAATTTAGGGACGAACCATTATCGATTACTACCCCGTGTACCCACATACACCAACGCGAGGCGAGTTGACGACGGGCAGGAGCATTTCTTCGCCGCACTCGTGCGCGGCGGCACACGTATCGCAAAGCCATCCTGCGTCCGAGTAAATACATTCGGTGCACACCTGTGTAGCGGGCTTGCCACAAGAGACGCAAGGAATCTCCGGCGGCTCATTCCGCGCCAGGACGGTGACGGACTTGCCTTTGACCTGTTTTTGTTCCTGCGAAACGACCTTCAACGCCAGAAGGGTCGTCGAGCCAAAGTCGTACTCGTGGTAAAACTTCATGCCGGGACTGAGAACCTCACTCAATCGGGCCTCCATGCTCGCATCATCAAACTCCTCCATCGGCACGACGGAGTACCTTTTGTCCTGAATGGTAAACATACTCATGTGCCCACAGCATTCCAGCCAGATGTCTCGCAGGAAACTATCGAGCGCTTTGAGCCGGGCATTAGCGGGCAGCTCGATGTGCATCCAATACTCCGGCGAATGGCGTCCTTCCACAAGAAGATGAAAGACGTCCGCTTTCCGCGCACCCCGGCCACCGGATGCCGTCTTGGAACCTTCTTTTTGCCCGCATGATTCGAGATGCTTTGTCATCGCCGATTTGTCGAACGTGCCACCGCAAAGGTGACACTTTCCTATTGACGCGCCCTTTGCCATTTTCTGTACCTCCCTTATGAGACCGTATTCATCGATCTATACTTGTGAAAAAGCAACAATCCAAAAGCCAATACCCCCAAATGAATCGAGGGATTCAATAGTCCTGACCGCTATCATTCCACGTCGTTGCATTTTAGGGGCGGCGACGGAGAATATCAACGGCAAAGTGGCGCCGCCCGAACCGCCGGGAGCGGCGGCCGTATAGAATATTCTTGTAATTGGTGCGTTTTAGGGCATAATTACTCCTTTGGGATGTCGATTGCTTTAAAGGGGCTTGAATGAACAATTTCAGACGCGAAGTACTGTGGACCGCCCTGTTGGTGATTGCCCTGTTGACGATTCTCTCCATCTATGGGGCCTTCATCGGGGCCGAGCGGGCACAGGAATATTTCAATCGCGTGCCGCTGGCGGTTTACTGGGTCTTCTTCGCGGCCCTGTTGGTCGTGGCCCTAACGGTGTTCCCCCGGCTGGTTCGCGTGCCGGGACTGATGATGATGCACGTCGGGTGCGTCCTGATTCTCGCTGGCGGGATGTTGGGCTCGAGGCTTGGAAACGACCTGCAGAAGAAGGTCCTCGGGATCGACAAGGTCCGCAGCGGCCGGATGGTTATCTACGAAGGCGCCACGGAAAACAAAGTCATGCCGGACGGCTCCCGCGATTTCAAGACGCTGCCCTTCGCGCTCAAGCTCAAAGACTTCCGCATAGAATATTACCAGCCGGTGCACCTGTATATCGACACGCGCGACGGCCAGCGCCGCAAAGTCCCCGTCGAGATCGGCAAGGAGTTCGTCCTGGGCGAGGGGCTCGGAACGGCGAAGGTCGTCAGGGCGTTCGAGCGTTTCAAGATGGGCAAGCAGGACGGCAAGAACGTCTTCTTCGACGATCCGAACTCAGGCTCGAACCCGGCGCTCGAAGTGCAGGTCACCCGGCCCGACGGCCAGACGGCGACAAAGTACGTCTTCGAGAAATTCCCAGGTCACAGCAGCGGCCAGGACGCCTTCGTGATGAATTACCACCGAACCATCAGCGAATACACCAGCGAGATCGAGGTGGTCCGGGATAACAAAGTCGTGGCCGCCAAGAATGTCGAGGTCAACTACCCGTTGCATTTTGGCGGGTATCATTTCTATCAGTCTTCGTACGACGACGAAGCGGGCCGATATACCGTTTTGTCGGTCCATTCCGACACGGGGCTGTACATCGTTTACGCCGGCTACTGGCTGCTCTGCCTCGGCGTCATCTGGCACCTCTGGCTCAGACACGCGTTGACAAGGACAAAATCAAGAATGGAGAAGCAAGAATTGTCGATTGACGATTGACGGATTAGCCACGAAGGCACAAAGGCACAAATTGAAAATAGTTCAGAACCTTCGTGTCTTGGTGTCTTAGTGGCAAAAATCGAAAATCATAAATCGCAAATGATTTTATGGCCATCAAATACACACTTCAGGGCCTGTTGGTTTACCTCACCATCGCCGCGTACGTTCTGGCGTTCGTCGCCAGCGTGCTTCGCCGGCCTAAGACGGGACATCTGCTGTATCTTCTGGGCTTCGGATTCGCGGCGGCCGCGTTCGGCTATCGCTGGTACGACGTGCGTCACGTCCCGCTGCAGAATCTTTTCGAGGTCTTTTTGTGCCTCGGGATGATTTATCCGGTCTCGCTGTTCAGCCGGCGCGTGCTGCGCGTGGGCGGCTATGCGGCCGATATGCTCATCGGGGCGATTGTGCTCTTCCCGGCGGGCTTTGTCTTTCACGCCGAGCCGCAGCAGTTGCCGCCCGCTCTGCAAAGCTGGCTCTTCTCGCCTCACGTGGCGGTCTATATGTTCTCGTACATCTTCATGGCCAAGGCGACCGTGCAGGCCGTCAGTCAGTTGGCCGGCAAAGGCCCGGCTCGTGGCGAAGATCTCCTGCCCCCGGAGCAGGCGACGTACCGGCTGATCTGCGTCGGCTTTCCGCTGCTGACGCTCGGGCTGATTCTCGGCAGCTACTGGGGCAAGAAGGCCTGGGGCGACTATTGGGGCTGGGACCCGAAGGAGCTCTGGTCGCTGGTCTCGTGGCTGGTTTACCTCGGCTATTTCCACTTCCGCTACATGTTCGGCAAACGCCACGCGCGGACCAACAGCCTGATAGCCATCCTGGGCATGGCCGCCATCATCATCACGCTGCTTTGGGTCAACCTCAGCCGGCTCTTCCCCGGCATGCACAGCTACGCGACCTGACCATTTTCGATTTACGATGGTTCGACTTCGCTCACCACAAGTTTGCGATTTGCGATTGTCTTGACAGGATAACAGAATCCAAGAATGAATATCGAATAGCCAATATCGAATAATGGATGTCGAAGTAGGGGCTTTTCCGCAGACATTGTTAGGTTTCCACGCTCAAATCCTTCGACATTGGACATTCGGACTTCGATATTCGATATTTAGTTAATGATTTTTCCTGTTAATCCTGTTATCCTGTCCAAATCCTTAATCCTGTCATCCTGTCTATCTGCGAACTCATTTGCGATAGACGTTTAGAGCGCCCGGAGAAACTCGACCAGGTCCTTCTTCTCCTGCTCCGTCAGTTTCGTCTCCAGGATCAGATTGAAGAACTCCACCGTATCGTCCAAGGTGAGCAATCGCCCATCATGCAAATAAGGCGGCGAATCCTTGATGCCCCGAAGCGGGAAGTTCTTGATCGGACCATCGGCGGAGGCGTACCGCCCGTTGACCATCTGGGGCTTGTAGAGCCGCTCGGCCTTGAGGTTGTGCATCAGATTGTCGGTGTAGTAAGGGGGGGTATGGCATACGCCGCACTTGCCCTTGCCGAAGAAGACATCCTGGCCGTGAAGCTCGGCTTTTGTGGCCTTGGCCGGATCGAGCTTGCCGAAGATGTCCAGCTTCGGAGCCGGCGGGAAGTCCAGCAGGGCCTGGAACTCGGCCATGAAGTGAACCTGGCTGCCACGCTCGAGAATGTTGACGCCCTTCTTGGTCGCGATGACCGGGTCGCCGTCGAAATACGCCGCTCGCTGCTCGAACTCGGTGAAGTCCTCCACGCTCTTGAGCGCGCGCTGCGAGCCGAACAATCGCTGGATGTTGACGCCTCGCAGCGGCGGCGTATCGAGCCGGTGCCGGAACTGCTGCGGCCGAATGTCACCCACCAGGTGGGTCGGCGCCACCGTGTGGCCGTTGGAATGACAGTCGAAGCAAGCCACCCCTCTGCTGGGGCGCTCGCTGCGGCGGTCCTCGGTCTGATTGAACTGCTGCTGGGCGAACGGCGTGACCAGCAGACGCAAGCCCTCAAGCTGCTTCGGATTGAGCATGCCGTTGAAAAGCTCGTAATAATTGTCGATGGTGACAACCTTGCCCTGGGAGACGTCCCCGAGGTCGGGGCGCGTGGTCAGGAAGATGGCCGCGGGGAACTCCGGCAGAAAATGATCGGGCAAATCAAAGTCGAGGTCGAACCGCGTCAGGTCTCTCGCCTCCTGTTTTTTGATCTCATCGATTACGAATTGCGGGAACACCATGCCGCCTTCGGGGTGATTGGGATGAGGCAGCGGCAGGAAGCCTTTCGGGAACAACCCCCCGTCGCGAATCTGTTCCGGCGTCATTTCGCCGAGTTTCTGCCAGGTCGTCCCCGCAGGCAGCTTCGCCCGGACGCCCTCCTGAACCGGCTTGCCGCGAGACATCGTCACGCCACGGGCGGATCTATCGGCCAGGTCATACCGCTCGTTGAGCAGGTCCATCTGGCGCTTCATGATGCCGGGCCTGGCGTCCTTCATTTTGGCCATCGTCGTCGCAAAATCCTCGGTAATGGCAACGGGGGCATAGCTGGTAGGCTTCGGATCCGCGCCTCTGGCATGACCAAAAGCGACGGCAACGGCTGCGATACCCAGAAAGATAACCCGCTCAGACATGTACTTGCTTGGTGATTGCATCTTCGACTCCTTTCAACAAACATTCCTGGTTTGAACCCTGTACCTATGGCAACTCCACAACAATCGTGATTTCCTTGACTACGTCTGCCTGGTGTATTTTGTTCGAAGGAACACTTGGCAGACGGGTCTTTGGACGATAATATTTACATAAACCGAAAAGATTCTTGAGCTAAAGGAGGCCAAGGCATGTCAGAAAAGAGTGGAATCAAGCAATTGCTCGTGGCGTTCTTTCTTGTCGCCGGATGCATACAAGCGGCCAGAAGCGATGCGATGATTATCGCCCGCAACGGCGAGGCAAAGGCCGTTATCGTCGTCGCTGACGATGCGACCGAAGCGGAGCGGCATGCCGCGGCGGAATTGGCCGATTTTCTCCGGCAGATAACCGGAGCGGCGTTTGAAATCTCAGGCCCTCCCGCCGCCGGCAAGCCCCGTCTGCTGGTCGGCCCCGGCGCCGCCAAATCAGCGGCGGCGGACTTCTCGACGGATGGTTTGGGCGCCGATGGAATCGTCATCCGCACCGTGGGCGGCGACCTGATCTTAGCCGGCGGCCGGCCTCGCGGGACGCTTTACGCCGTCTATACCTTCCTGGAAGACAGTCTCGGCTGCCGCTGGTGGTCCTCGACGGCCAGCACCATTCCCAAGAAGCCGACGCTCGATGTCGGCGAGCTGAACGTTCGCTACGTGCCGGCGCTGGAATATCGCGAGTCCTTCTGGTTCGACGCCTTCGATGGCGACTGGGCCGTCCGCAACAAATGCAACGGCAACAGCGAGCGGCTGGACGACAAGCACGGCGGCAAACACTCCTACGAAGGCTTCGTGCACACGTTTTATCCGCTGATCCCGCCGGAGAGATATTTCACGGAGCATCCGGACTGGTTCAGCGAGATCGACGGCAAGCGCACGACCGAGCGGGCGCAGCTCTGCCTGACGAACGAGCAGATGCGCGCCGAGCTGGTCAAAAACCTCAAGGAGCGCCTGCGGAAGAATCCCGCCGCGACGATTGCCTCGGTCTCGCAGAATGACTGGCACGGAAACTGCCAGTGCGCCAAGTGCGCCGCGATAGAGAAGGAAGAAGGCAGCCCGGCGGGCCTGATGCTGCAATTCGTCAACGCCGTGGCGGCCGCTATCGAGCCGGAATTTCCCAACGTGGCGATCGACACGCTGGCCTATCAATACACCCGCAAGCCGCCGAAGATTACCCGGCCCCGGCACAACGTCATCGTCCGGCTGTGCAGCATCGAGTGCTCGTTCAGCACGCCGCTGAGCGACGAGCGAAACAAGGAGTTCCGCGACGATATTATCGGATGGTCGAAGATTTGCAGCCGGCTGTACATCTGGGATTATACGACGAACTTCCGGCATTACGTCATGCCGCACCCGAACCTGCGGGTTTTAGGGCCGAACGTCAAGTTTTTCGCGGACCATAACGTCAAGGGCATCTTCGAGCAGGGCGCTTATCAGTCCTACGGCGCCGAGATGGCCGAGCTGCGCGCCTGGGTTCTGGCTAAGCTGCTGTGGGACCCGGCACGCGACGGGCGGCAGCTCACTGACGAATTCATCGCCGGTTATTACGGCCCCGCAGCCCCCCATATTAAGGACTACCTCAAAACCACGCACGACGCCGTCGAGGCCGCCGGCGACTGGCTCGGCTGTTTCTCGCAGCACACCGCGAAATTCCTGTCCTTCGAGACGCTCAGCAAGGGCTGGACACAGTTGAAGGCCGCCGAGGCTGCGGTCGCTGACGACCCCGATCAGTCCGGCAATTCCACACAGACATCGAGTGGCCTGACGGGTCTGCGGTTCCGCGTCCAGGTCGCGCAGCTTCCGGCCATGTACACGTTTTTGCTGCGATGGGACGAGATGCGAAAGGCATGCGAGGAAGCAAGCGCCGCCTGGCCGATGCCCGATTCCGCCGGGGCGTGCTTCGAACAGTTCAAGCAAGTAGCCGAGAAGAAGAACATCACCCGGCTCAGCGAAGGGCAAGAAGGCCTCGGCCCCCTCGAAAAAGCCGTCGAGCGGGCGAAAAAATAAGGGCCAATGCGAATAACCATTCGCCGCCGTTTGTCATCCCTTCGACAGGCTCAGGGCTGGCTCTGAGCCGCAGGCGAAGGATCTGGGCCGCGAAGATGATGCGACACCATCTTCCTCTGATGGCCAGATTCTTCACTTCGTTCAGAATGACAAGCCAAAGTATCTTCACCTTCCGTGCTATGGGCTTTCTTGTGCCGGATAGCCTAACCTGCCCCAGGTGGCCTTCTGCAATCTCTGCAAATCGTTCAAGCCGTCTTCGGTCTTTGGCTCGTAGTCTTTCCATCCTTTCAGCAACTCTGCGAACACGTCACGCATGGGAAACAGCTCACGAGGCATTTGTACCGTCTCGCGACCTTTCCATTTCCAACACTCAACGTGTCCATCCGCCATCGAGAGTGTCGTGCCATCGCCGTGCCGTACCGGAGGGGGGCTGAAATACTTCCATTTCGGATACAGGTAATACACATAGAAGTCCGAGCTCATCGGTGTTTGGCCCATATCAATAAATACCGCGCGCTGGGATGCACCGGGGCTTACAATATCCGTAAGTCGGGTTAACTTCAGCACGGTAGGTCCTACGCGTACGCCGCACTCCGTCAGATCGCCATCGCCGGTGTCCTTCATGTACGTTCCTTCTACGTCGGCACCGTTTGCAGCTATGACCGTAGCGTATGTCAGGGCATGGCCGGGGCGGCCCTTGGGACAGCGATAGACTTTGACGTCTCGAGTCCAACGCCACAGAGCGCCTTTGTCTGGATATGGCAACCATGGATTCCGAGCTCGCTCAGGAGGAGGGGGTGTCCCAGGAGGCGAAAAGTAAGTACCCGCCCAGCCTTGCAGCGTATAACGCCCGCTCCCTGATCCTCCCAAAGCACGACCCGAGACAAGTTTGCTATCGTGCTCGTCGGCATAGGCGAGCCACGCTAAGGTGAGCTGGCGCAGATTGCTCAAACAGACCGTGCGATAGGCCCGTTCTTTAGCGCTGTTCAATACGGGAAAAAGCAGCGCCAGCAGCAGCGCAATGATCGCGATTACCACCAACAGCTCGATAAGTGTAAACGCTTTGCGATTGAGGGTTGCACACCCTTTGTCATGTCGAGCGCAGTCCCGCACCAAAGCCCCAATGCGCAAGCCGGACGCACCGAGCCACACGGGAACCGGCGCTGCAAACGGTGAAGCTTTGGTGCCGGACGGAGTCGAGAGATCTGGTTGCGAAAGAAACGTCCCTCTCGTTCGATGCCAGACCCCTCGACCTTGCTCGGGGTGACAGGAGAAACCGGGCTTGGGATCACAATCTGGGTACATTTTCAATAGTCCTTAAACCGTCTCATCCACGGCGGCCAATCCTCCGGCTGCACCCCGCCGGCCTTTGTCCAGGCGTTGGCTGTGTCAAACTGCATGTGCCACTTGAGCGTCCAGAGCTCTTTGATCCCGACTTTTCTGACTGACCAATCCATGAACAGACCGTTTATATATCCATTGTGGCGGTTGATGCAGAAGATCCCCATACCACGCCCGCCACCCTCCCATGGTGGCGGCCGGTCCCAGTCGTCGGGCTGACCATAAGGCTCTCTACAATCAAAAAGCATGGGAATATACATCCTGCCTCTAAGGGAAAAAACATCCGTTCCAAGTCGCCGCGTTCGAATAGGGACCGATGTATCAATCCCCACTCCGCACAACCAGCCGTTTAATCCGTAGCTTGTGCGAAATGGCGGAGGGGGCGTCGTAACCTCCCACGCCGAAAACGTTGAACCGATACTTCCCTCTACAGGCTCACCGTTGATGGTACCATAGAATCGATTCCCGCCAGCCTTGACTGCCATGGGGCAGCAGGCGATGCCTTTGGTGTCAATGGGGTGTGATGCTTTTAACTTGTTCGGGTCATGGCTGCCCGCGACCGAGCCGCGGAGAAACCACATCATATGGAAAAGGGAGTTGAAGCGGGGAAGGCGTCCCTCGTGATCATCCACGTATAGAGTAAATGTTGTTCCCCACTGTTTGAGGTTCGCCTGACAGACGGCCGCCCTGGCCTGCTTTCTGGCCCTCTGAAGCGCCGGCAGCAATAGCGCCATCAATAGCACAACGATGGAAATCACCACCAGAAGTTCTATCAACGTAAACCCTCTGCGAATTAGTGAGGCGTCGCGTCTGTTGTCATGTCGAGCGGAGTCCCGGTCGTATCGGGACGAAGTCGAGACATCCGGCCGCGAAAGAAACGTGCCTCCCGTTCGATGCCAGACCCCTCGACGGAGTTTACCCTGAGCGCAGTCGAAGGGCTCGGGGTGACAGGAGAAACCGGGCTTGGGGCGACAATCCTGGTACATTTTCAATAATCCTTAAATCGTCTCATCCACTTCGGCCAGTCCTCCGGCTGCACCCCGCCGGCTATTGTCCAGTGACTGTGGTTGATCATCGACGCGCTATGGTGGACATCCCACCGGAGCGTCCAGAGTTCTTTGAGTCCGACCTTGCGCGCGGACCAGTCAAGGAACAGGCCGTTAATCCCGCCGTCGTGCCGATTGATGCAGAAATACTTCATGTCGCTCGATCCGCTGATGTCGTCCTCAAATTCAGGTGGGCGACTAAAGGGCCACGGGTCGGCGTCCATGAATACACAATCAAGCAGAAGCGGCACGCTATTCCAGACGGGACCTTTGTTCCGAGTGTCCTGGACAGAGTGATCTATATGTCGGCTAATCCCGTAGCTACCGGTAAAATGCACTTTCGGCATCTTACCCAGCTCAAAGCGGTACTCCCAAGCGGCGGCCGTACTGCCAAGAAACCTTTGCGTAAAGCCCGTCGTCGGGTAGCGATTATCCGGCCTGAGCCAGGGGGTGGGCGCCTCAGGGCATAAAAGCGCATCGTTGCTGTCCGAAAAATAGCTGCGAAGCGCGTAAGGCCATACGTGATTGCTTGCCCCCATGGGAAAATGATAAGGCAAGCGCCCGGCGTGGTCGTTGGTATATGCGCTGAAAGCGATCCCCCACTGGTGCAGGTTTATCTGGCAAAACGCTGTTTTAGACTGCCTTCTGGCTTTTTGCAGAGCCGGCAGCAGCAGCGCCATCAATAGCCCAACAACGGAAATGACCACCAGAAGCTCTATGAGCGTGAAGGCTCGATGCTCGATCCTCGATACGTGGCATGGGCTTCCAGCCCATGGACGGGACTCCAAACGCCATCTTTCGCGTTTGGGAACCCAAACACATGGCCAGGATGGCCATGCCACTGGAATGGCCGCGTCACATCCAGAATCGAGAATCCGGAATCGGGAATCGAGACACCCGCCTGCCCAGCGGGAATCCTTGCTTCCAACGGATTAAATCCCTTTACCTGGCACATAACAGGCCCTTTCGCGGGAACGACAAGCCTCACAATACATCCCGATAGAGTACCGGCCGGCCCGGCCTACCGGGCCACGTGAACAAATCGCTGCATATCAATCATGCACAACCCCGCTTCGGTTAACGCCATTGTGGCCGGCGCCGCCCGAAAATGCAAGAAAAAAAGCCTTAAAACTGATTCGAGAACGCAAAAATACGTAGAACTACGTAGAACATACGGCGGGAATCAAGCCCATGCTTGCGTCGGTAAGAACCATCCCCAAAGCCTGCGGCTTTGGGGATGCCACCCATTTTCCATCAATCCGACTGGGTGGCAGCCTCATCCCGATTGTCGTTATCGGGATGGGGATGGCTCTTCTCTGCTAAACACATACCTGGGCCTGCCCCTGCAAGAGCGTTTATGCGGATTCCAAAAAAACTGTGAATTTTCCGCGCACATTTCGGGCGCGGAATTACACTATACTAACGAACACTGATATCAGCAGGTTCTTTGAATGGTGGATTTGTGGATTTGAATTCAGAAACACAATTGGTTGAAGCGGCCCGGAATGGCCATCTGGAAAGCTTCGGTGCTCTCTACCGGCGTTATCACAGCCAGATGGTGGCGCTGGCGTACTCGATGCTGGCGGACCGTGACCTGGCGGAGGATGCAGCACAGGAAGTCTTCGCCGCGGCCTGCCGGGATATAGAGAGCTTGAAAAGTACAGAGAGATTCGCGGCCTGGTTAGCGGGCATCTGCCGGAACGTTTCGAGGCAGATGCTGCGAGCCAACAAGGTCAGGCCGGCCGCCCTGAGCGACGATTACGCCGCACCGAGCGCGAACGATTCGACGGACCGCAAGGAGGCGATTCGCCGGGCCGTCTGGAGCCTTCGAGAGGCCGAGCGGGAGTTGATTGTCATGCGGTACTTCGACGGATTCTCGCAAAGCCAGATCTCGCAGGTGCTGGACCTCTCGCCGCAGGCCGTGAACGGCCGGCTTATTCGGGCAAAACGGAAAGTAGCAGCGTATTTGAAACGAAACGGTTTGACGGGAGACGATCATGGAACGTCCTGAAAATGACAAGTGGCTTGATGAAGCGCTGAGTGACATTATCGGCTCGGAAAAACCACGGACGGACTTTGAACAGTGGAAACAGCAGCACCCACAAGCCGTGCATACATTAACCTCGCGGACCGGAAGGCAAGCGTCACCGGGCCCGCTCAAGACAAGGAGAATCATCATGACAAGCACAATCACAAAAATAGCCGCCGCAGCGGTAGTCATTGCGGCCGTCGCACTATCCATCAATGTCTGGGACAGAACAACACCCGCAGCATACGCCCTGGAGCAGACCGTCGAGGCCAACCATACGGTCCGCTCGCTTCACATCAGAGATTTCAAGTCCGGCGAAGACGAGCCGAAGGAATTCTGGCTCCAATTCGATGACCGGGGCCAGGTCCAGAGCGTCCGGGCCTATATGCCTGAATGGGACTCACCTTCGGACGGGGCAAAAACGATAATCTGGCAAGAGGGCAAAGCCAAGGTTTGGTTCAAGAAGAAGAATGCGCTGCTAACCGTAAGAGACGAACGGCTTGCGCAGCAGATGTTGGGGCTGGCACAACAGGTTGATCCAAGGCTCGCTGTGGAACGCCTCCGTGAGCAGGAACAACAGGGCAAAGTCAAGATGGAAATCGACGAGCCTTCCGATAGAACCGAACCGATTGCCGTAACAGCCACATACGGCCCTGAAGGTTCGCGTGCAGGCAGACGGATCGTGCTATCTGTTGACCAGGCCACCAAACTGGTCACGGCCATGGAGGTTTACCAGTTGAAAGACAATGACTATCAGCAGGTGGGCCTGATGGAGTTCCACGATTACAATCAAACCATCGACCCGGGAATGTTTACTTTGGATGGTGAGATTCCTGCTGATGCAATGCGAGTTGACCAGACAACCCAAGAGGTCGGTTTGGCCCAAGGCAACCTTTCCGACGAGGAGGTCGCCGTGGAAGTCGCCCGGCGGTTCTTCACGGCGCTCATGGCCGAGGATTACGCCGCGGCGGGCCAATTCCTCGAAGGCATCCCGGCCGAGAAAATGCGGGAGATGTTCGGGCCTATCAAAGTCCTTCGTATTATCTCCATCGGGCCTGCGGCTCCGCACCCAAATCCTGGCACGAAAGGCCTGGCCGTCCCGTGCACCGTTGAAATCCAGAAGGACGGACAAACAAGCGAATGGAAGCTGGACCGGCTCGGAGTCCGCCAGGTTTACAATCAGCCGGGACGCTGGACGATTTTCGGCGGAATCTGACAGCACAACATGAATATCGAATTCACGTTCTGAGCAACCAGGCCGGGCCTCTAAAGCCCGGCCTTCTTTATGTGCGCCGAGCATGTTCGGCAACCTGGAGGTGAAAGTCCTCTACACAACCTGATGGAGGTGAAGTGTTAGCGAAGCGCAAGAGCGTTGCCGTGAGGCAAGGTTCCAAGGAAGCGTGTAGCAAAGCGGTGACCTGACGAACAGAAACCGGAT
>Ga0210377_10000507_pt1 | contig 37431 bp, 42 predicted proteins | sample PLM4_65_b1redo_FD_155480 | JGI IMG/M metagenome (GOLD analysis project Ga0210377, IMG submission 155480) | Groundwater sediment microbial communities from an aquifer in East River, Colorado, USA - PLM4_65_b1 redo | ecosystem: Environmental > Terrestrial > Soil > Riparian zone | place: USA: East... | reverse complement strand
CTATGCCATTCACCGAAAGTACCTGCCCGTCAAAAGGAGCGATGGTATACAGCGAGTTGACGGTCACCTGTGCCGCATCCACACGGGCTTGGGCAGCCAGAACGTCCTGGGAATTCGGTCCATCTTTGAGGCGGTCGTAGTCACGCTGGGCGTCTTCCAATTTCGCCTTTGCAAGCGCCAGGTCTTCATCGGCTTTGGCAATGGTCGTGGCATCGGCATAATCCTCGCGTTCCACTACTTCCTGTACTGTATGACCAAACCTTTTGACGGTTTTATATTGTTTGATCGTGATCTTACCGTTCAACTCTTTGCGCCAGTTGGCGGCATCATCGTATTCTTCCTGGGCATCCCGCAGAGTAATGGCTGCCTGTGCCAGGTCCGTGTTGGAGTTGAGAAGATCTTCCAGATTTTTTTGAGCAGTCACCAGGTCCGCTTGAGCCGAGACGATATTCGATGAAGTGCTGTCAGGTTGGAGAGTCAAAAGGATATCTCCAGCCTTCACCATGTCACCGGCTTGGGCGTTCACTTTTGCCACCACACCGCTTGTCTTCCAATCCAAAGCGGCAAAGGGTTGTGCATCCAATGAGCCAGATGTTTCGACGGTTTGCTCAACTTCCAAGGAAACAACTTTCTCTTCAGTCTGCACCGTTGGAACATCGGCCTTGGCAGAGATATAGGTCCACCCAACGAAAAGAAGAGCAGTGACCACGATACCAACAATTCCCCAATTCCTACGTTTCTTATTTTTGAATAGGTTCAACATTACAAAATCTCCTTCTATTTTTCCTACAGGATACCGGTCAAATGTGCAGAATTTGTGCAGAAAAGAGGCAGGGTTGTGGAGGCGGGAAAACCTGCTTTTCTTGTGTAAAATAAGAAAACAAATGAGCCGAGAGATAACTTAATAGTTTTGGAGGTACCATGCACGAAATAACATTGCTTGTTAATATTGTGGTGGCACTGGTGGTGGCATTTATTGGAGGGGTCATCGCCCGACGCATCGGTTTGCCCACGATCGTTGGATATTTGCTGGCAGGGATCGTGATCGGTCCATTCACGCCAGGGTTCGTCGGGGATACAGAAACGATCAGTCAACTTGCCGAGCTGGGCGTAATTTTTCTGATGTTCGGTGTAGGTTTACACTTCTCACTAGATGATCTTTGGAAAGTGCGTGCGGTGGCAATTCCCGGCTCGCTGGGACGCATGGCAATAACCATCCTGTTGGGTTTTGGGTTCAGTCGACTCTGGGGATGGACGGCAACATCCGGGATCGTGATCGGACTGGCAATATCCATTGCCAGCACAGTCGTGCTTCTGCGTAATTTGATGGACAACGGCTTGCTGAACACGCCGCATGGCAAAGCCGCCATTGGCTGGGTGATCGTGGAAGACCTGGCGACCGTATTGATCCTGGTGTTGATGCCGTCGCTGGTCAACACCTCAAATGGATTCGACTGGGGGCAGCTTGGCTTAACCCTGTTGAAAGCCGCCGGGTTTGTGATCGTGGCATTTTTTGCCGGGAAAAGACTCATCCCGTGGATTCTGCTGCGGATTGCTCACACACGCTCGCGTGAATTGTTCATCCTGGCTGTTTTGGCGATCGCGCTTGGCATCGCTCTCAGCGCCGCAGAACTCTTCGGAGTCTCACTGGCTTTGGGAGCATTTGTAGCGGGAGTCGTTGTTAACGAATCACCGCTCAGTCACCAGGTTGGCGCGGATGTGTTGCCTTTTCAAGAAGCCTTTGCTGTGTTGTTCTTCGTTTCGATTGGTATGCTCGTCAATCCAAACTACATATTCAACAACATCGCGACGATCCTGGCATTGACTGCGTTGATCGTGATCGGCAAAACGCTTGTGACCGTATTGATGGGATTTATGCTGCCCTGGCCCGCGCACACAACCCTGGTATTAGCCGCGGTGCTAAGTCAGATCGGCGAATTCTCCTTCATTTTAGGACAGGAGGGCATGGCACTTGGATTGCTCGACCGCGACCAGTACTCGCTGATCTTGACCGGCTCACTCTTATCCATCACAGTGAATCCGATCCTCATCCGCCTCATTGCTCCAGCCGAAAAATGGCTGCAAAAACTACCAGTTGTGTGGCGGCTGTTGGATCGTCACCGACCCATGCCGCTTCCAGTGGAGGAGTCGGTTGCAGGTCATGTAGTCATCGTCGGCTACGGAAGAGTCGGGATTCATATCGTCAATCTGCTGGGACAGATGGAAATCCCACATCTGGTCATAGATGCGGATGCGGAGCGCATCGAGGAACTAAGCCGCCGCGGGGTCCCCAATCTATATGGCGACGCGGCCAATTCAGAGGTTCTCACCCACGCCGGGCTGGCCCGTGCCCTTGTCGTCGCAGGTCCCGACGAATCCGCCAGTGAATTGGTTGTTGCCGCGGCGCGTGACCTGGCTCCCGAATTGCCCATCATCGCCCGCGCCACCACTGAAGAAGGGATCAACCATCTGGCGCAACTCGGTGCACAGGATGTCATTCACCCCGAACTTGAAGGCGGACTGGAGATCGTGCGGCACACCCTGCTTAAACTGGACTTTCCTGTGCAGGAGATCATTCGCTACATGGACGCGGTGCGGCGTGACCATTATGACTTGCAAATTAATACTGAAGAAGAACATCGCCTCCTGCATGACCTGATCCACGCCAGCGGCAATATCGAAGTGACATGGTTCAGTCTAGAGGCCGATAATCTGCTGGCAGGTCGGACGTTGCAGGAAACAAATGTACGCGCCCGCACCGGCGCATCAGTCGTGGCGATCATGCGAAACCGGCAATTGATTGCCAACCCCAAATCGTTGACCGTCTTCGAAGCCGGAGACCGCATCGGTTTTATCGGCAATAAAGAACAGCTTGAAGCCGTGGAGCAATTGTTATCCATGTCTATTTCCAGCGATACGGGTGTTGAATGGGAAACGTAATATCGACCCAGTTCATTCAACTCGTGCCATTGGACCCATTCTTGTGAGATTTATCGAACCGCCCTGGAGAAAGGCTATAATCTTCCAAATGAAATATGAAACCATCCATAACCTGACCCTCCCTAAAATTGGATTCGGCACCTGGAGCCTCGGCGGCGGCGGCTCTGCCGACCCAACACTTGACACCGCTTCGATGAGCGCGCTGCGCTCGGCTTTGGAGATCGGCTACACCCACTTCGACACCGCCGAATATTACGCCGCCGGTCACTGTGAAGAATTAGTCGGGCGCGCCGTCCGTGAGACGAACATAGCGCGCGAGAAAGTTTTCATCACCACCAAAATCTCGCCGGAACACCTGCAGTATGAGGAGGTGCTCAAATCCTGCGAGAACAGCCTGCGCCGCTTGAAAATGGACTACATCGACCTGTATCTCATTCACTGGCCCGGCACGGGAGTAAAGTATGAAGAGGCTTTCCGCGCCTTGAACAAGCTGGTGCGTGATGGCAAGGTCAGGCATTTGGGCGTCAGCAACTTCAAGCTAAAGCTGCTCATGAAGGTACAGGAACTTTCCGATACGCCCATCATCACCGATCAGGTTCCCTACCGCCTGCCCGACAAAGCCTACGTGGAGAACGGCGTGTTGGAATATTGCCAGCAGAACGATATTTTGCTCACTGCCTATTCGCCTGTGAAATTCCGCAGTATGCGCGTCCACAAGACAATCGGAGAAATCGCCAAAGCCCATTCCACCACACCCTTCCAGATCGCGCTGGCGTGGCTGGTCATGCAGCCGCGCGTCATTACGATACCGATGTCGTTCAAGCCGCAGCACATCCAGGAAAACTTCGACGCAGCGGATATCGAGCTTACAAAAGAGGAGTTCAAAACATTAAGCGCAGCCTGGTAATTTTTGTGTAGCGGTTCCCAAAAAGTGATAGTCTCGTGTGGCAGGATAACATCCCGCACCACGTCACTTCCGACTATGCCACTGCCTTTTTTGAATATCACAAATCCAAAAGCAGCACAAAAACCGTATATATAAATGATAACGAACATCGCGCCTGAAATTGAGATTATCGAAGAGCAGGAAGAAGAAACTGAGCTTGAGCCACTCTACCGGGTCATTATTCACAATGACAATATCACCCCCATGGATTTCGTTGTCCAAATTCTCAAGACGATCTTTTATCTCTCCAACCCAAAAGCCGCAGATATCATGTTCACCGCGCATGTCTATGGCACAGCCTATGTGCAAACGCTCGCCAAATCGGAAGCGGAGAAACGCATCAACAAGGCGCACACCGCAGCCAACCATGCAGGCTATCCGCTGAAATTCTCCATGGAACCTGAGTAATCTCTTACTTTTCATCCTTCCTATTTTCCTCATGCCTTCCCAACTCGACACTCTCACGCAAATCAATCTCGATGACCTCGTCTCCGCTTTTGGATGGGAAAAGCAGCCGGTGCTTGCCTCCCTGGTGCGGCGGCTCTTTATCGCTCCCGCACGGAAGTTTGCCGGGCAAATGGTGGAATATGACAACTGCGTCGGCGAATGGGGGCTGAGCGAAGGCTCGCGCCAGATCATGCAGAAGCATTACGTACATGACGTGCGCGTACACGGCTGCGAGAACATCCCCCGCACCGGACCCACACTTTTCCTCTCCAACCACCCCGGCATGGCAGATACCATCAGCCTCTTCTCTGCCATCAACCGTCCAGACTTGAAAATCATCGCCATCCACCGTCCGTTTTTAGCTTCGCTGGTCAACGTGACACGCGATCTTTTTTATATCAGCGACGATACCTCCGAGCGGATGCGCGCCGTCCGACAGGTTTCAGCGCATTTGAAGAATGGCGGTGCGGCGCTCACCTTCCCTGCCGGGCAGATCGAACCCGACCTGGAGGTATACCCCGGCGCGCTGGACTCTCTCAACGATTGGACTGACTCCGCTGGAGTCTTCGTGCGCTTCGCACCCCAGACGCAGATTGTTCCCGTTATGGTGAGCGGAGTCATCTGGGAGCGGACCGCGCGTCACTGGCTGACGCGCCTCAAACGGACACGTGAAGAACGCGAGAGACTCGCCGTGGCGCTGCAACTGCTTGCCATGATCACGCGTAATGCACGCCCAACGACAGTTCATGTGCGGTTTGCAAAGCCCATCACCGTGGAGGAAGTCGGTTCGACGGATACACAAGCCATCCACCACGCAGTCATTGGGAGGATGAAGGAACTGATCGAATCCAAACCAGAAGATGAGGGAGTTTCGGCATTGTGAGTAACTCTCCCTCACCCCTACCCCCTCTCCCGCAAGGAGAGGGAGACTCTATGGCGGTCATCCCACTCCCCCAACGCGAAACGGCTGGAGTAAAGGGAAAGCGCATTGCCCTGCAAATGCTTTGGGTGCTTACACTCTCCGCCTTGCTCTACTTCGCCCTCCGTAATGCACCGCTGACTGAAATTTATCAAACGCTGCAACAACTGCAGCTCTGGCAAATCGCCATATTACTGTTCATCAATGCGGCTATCTACGCGCTGGTCACTCTGCGCTGGTGGATCATCGTCCGTGCGGAAAGCAAAGCCGTTCCGTATCTTCCATTTCTTGCAGTGCGTGTCGCTGTCTTCGGGGTCAGTTATTTCACATTGGGTCCACAAGTGGGAGGAGAGCCGCTCCAGGTGTTGTACCTGCAACGCAAATACGGACTCACCTACACACGCGCAACCGCCTCTGTGTTCATGGACAAACTACTCGAGTTCCTGGCAAACTTTCTTTTGCTGGGCGTTGGTTTAACGGCGATCCTGGAGGCGGGCATCCTTTCGACAAATGGGAGCAACTCATTCGTGAGCCTGAGCGGGGTCGTCATCCTGTTTCTCTGGCCCCCCATCCATATCGTCCTGATGGCGCGCGGTGTGTATCCGCTGACCATTCTGCTGAGAAAGATCTCGAACAATAAATTCGTACGTTTCATCGCGGCATCCGAGCGCATGGCAGGGACATTTTGCCGCAGACACTTCCACTCACTGCTGGCGGCGATCGCTGTATCTCTGGTTGCGGCAGCGGTAATGATGAGTGAATATTTTTTCATCACGTCATTTTTGCAGATCGATCTCTCCGTCTCGCAAACCATTGCGGCATGGACGGCTGGATGGTTATCGTTCCTGGTGCCGTGGCCCGGCGGCTTGGGCGCACTCGAAGCCAGTCAGGTGTTCGCGTTAGGAGCGTTCGGGGTCACCGCGGCATCTGCCATCAGCGTAACGCTTTGGATGCGTCTGCGGGATCTTTTGATTGGAGGATTAGGGCTACTTTTTGCAAGCGGTGGTGTTGGAAAATAAGGCATGAAAATCCAATCTGGATTGATTCATCGTATAAATAGTACAAGGAGATAACGCATGAAACTGACCGGTAAACAGTATGGCATCATCATTTTGGCACTCATCACAGCCGTGTTACATCTCGCCGCCGCAATCGATACACAACTGTTCCCCCATGGTCCTGACCCACTCTTTATACTCAACGGTCTCGGCTATCTTGGTTTACTCGGCGCATACTTCCTGCCCATCCCGTTCTTTCAACAAAAGCACAACCTTGTGCGTCGGGGATTTATCCTGTATGCCATCGTCACCATCCTGGCATGGGTTTGGATCTGGGTCATTCAATACGTGATCATCGGCGGTGAAAATTTCTTTGGGCACGATTCGGTCTACGGCATCCCCGCCAAGCTCGCTGAGATCGCCTTGATCTTTTTCCTGCGTGCTGACAAAGAGTGATCAAAAAATAGGAGGGGGTAAAATAGGAAAATGGATCGAAAGACTGTTACCTTTACCGCGCCCCGACAGGTGGAACTCCGTGAGGAGCCTCTCCCTGCCCTGGGTGCGGAGGACGTTCTGGTGGAGACGATCTGCTCCGCCATCAGCGCCGGGACAGAGAAGTTGATTTACGACGGGCGCTTCCCACGGGGTATCGAAACTGATTCCGTTATAGCGAGTCTACGCGGTGGCTTCGAGTATCCGCTGGCGTATGGGTATGCGTGCGTAGGAGTAATCAGGGAAATAGGTACAGAAGTAGACCAGTCACTGCGCGGCAAATTGGTTTTCGCCTTTCAGCCGCATACAACCCATTGTATCGTTCCTCGATCCGCTGTCATGGCAGTACCAGAAGGCATCTCAGCAGAAACAGCCTGTTTTCTACCGAACATGGAAACGGCGGTCAATCTCGTTCAAGATGGCGCACCCATCCTGGGTGAACGCGCGCTGGTATTGGGTCAGGGCGTGGTCGGCTTGTTAACGGCGTCCTTGCTCATGGAATTTCCGCTTGAAGCATTGGTCACAGCAGATCAGTATGAACTACGAAGAAAAGCATGTGGAGAAATTGGCGTGCAGGAATCTTTTGATCCTGAACTGATTCATACTAAAGATCAATCAAAAGCAACTAACTCTCCAGCCAATAACCAGTCTCACACCCAATCTGCCTACGCGCAGAACTTCGACTTGACCTATGAATTGAGCGGTTCACCCTCCGCTTTGAACGACGCCCTGATGCTGACAAGATTCAGCGGACGCATCGTCATCGGCTCGTGGTACGGAGAAAAACGGGCAGAGATCGATCTCGGCGGCTCATTCCATCGCTCGCGCATCAAATTGATCTCATCACAGGTCAGCAGTATCGCTCCCGAATTGAGTGGACGCTGGGACAAGGCACGCCGGTTCGGTGTGGCATGGGAGGCGCTGAAACGCATCCAGCCACAGAAGTGGATCACGCACCGCTTCCCCATCGAAGATGCGGCGAAGGCATATCGATTGCTGGATGAACATCCGCAAGAGGCTATCCAGGTTTTATTTACATATTCATAACGGAGACGCCATGAAAACATATGCCGGATTTTGGCTACGGGTGAAAGCATTTGTGTTTGACTACTTCATTATCCTTGGGTATCTCGTCGCCATAACGTTGCTATTCCTGATCCTTCGTCAACGAACAGGCGCTGTGGAATGGTTGTATGCAGATCGCGTTCGCCCCCAGGCTACCTTCATCCTGATTTTGACAATCCCGGTCAGTCTTTATTTCGCACTGAGCGAAGCATCCAGCCGACAGGGAACGTGGGGCAAACAGCGCGTTGGTTTGAAAGTCGCTGATAAGAATGGAAGTCGAATCGGTCTCGGGAAATCGCTGATCCGCACGGTCTTGAAGTTTATCCCGTGGGAGCTATCGCACACACTGCTCTGGGAGATCGCTTTCTCAAAGGGCTCACCTTCCACTCTTATCAATTACGGTTATGCCTTTGTCTATCTTCTGGTCGGGCTGAACATTGCAAGTGTTCTACTGACCAAAACGAAACAATCGCTGTATGACCTGCTTGCAGGCACCTATGTGGTAAAGTAGCAACATGAAATTCCATTACACCACTCTTGAAACCTGTCACGAAGCGACCGGCATAGTCGTCGTCATTGACGTCATCCGCGCCTTCACGAACGCGGCATTTGCATTTTCGCGCGGCGCACAGGAGATCCATCCGGTCAGCACGGTGGAGGAGGCGCTGCAATTCAAAGCACAGACTTCCAACTCGCTGGCGTGTGGAGAGGTAGGAGGACTCCCCCCGGAGGGATTCGATTTCGGCAACTCCCCCACTCACACGAACAAGCTGGACCTGACCGGGAAGATCATCGTCCAGCGTACTGACGCCGGGACGCAGGGCATCATCCGCAGTGTGAAGGCAGAGACCATGCTGGCGGCGAGTCTGGTCGTGACCAGCGCGACGATGAAATACATCCGCGCACTGGTTCCAGAGCAGGTCACATTTGTGGTCACCGGTCAAATGGAGGCTGGCAGAGGAGATGAAGACCTTGCCTGCGCAGAATATTTTGAGGCATTATTGAGAGGTCAGCAACCTGACCCGGCTCCCTACATCGAACGTGTGCTCAGGTCCAGAGATGCATTCCTGCACCTTGACCCGAATCTCCCTGAATTTCCACGCTCTGATCTCGATTATTGTACGCACATCAATGCATTCGATTTCGCCATGCCAGTCAGCAGGGAAAATGGGTACCCCGTGATGCGGGCAGTCAAACCGTGAGAAAATTAGTACAAGTCATCTCAAAAATAATTCCGTTCCCGTCACACCTGCACTCCCCGGCACTCCCTGGCAAGTATCGTCGGGCGAAGCCCTCCTCGCAATGACGAAGAAGTGTTTTTGAGACAAGCTCTAGAAAGAAAACGCCAGCGAGCTGGCTGACTCCATAACAAAAAAGGAGTTTTGAGTATGTATACACTAGGAGTCCGTCGCGATTTCATTGCGAGACATTTTTTGATCGGAGGGGATTGGGGTCCGGAAAATAACCCCAATTCGCATCACTACATCCTTGAACTGCAATTAGAAGGCTGGGAACTTGACCAGCATGGCTATCTCGTGGACATCGTGGATGTTGACAAGCATCTGGATGAAGTTGTGAATTACTACCAGGAACAGATGCTGAATGACAAGCCCGAGTTTGAAGGGTTGAACCCGTCCATCGAGCATTTCACAAAGATACTGGCTACCACCCTGGACGAAAGAATCAAGGCTCCGAACATCTCTGGCTTGAAAGTGGTGCTGTGGGAGAACGAGTCCGCCTGGGCAGCATTCAGGGTCGAACGTCGAACGTCACAGGTCTGACCTCAGCAGGGTCAGGGCGTGTCTTTAACTTTAGAGTTGCAATGAAGATCGGACTTGTTATTTACCGGTCGCTGGATACCGTCAGCGGCGGATATTTGTATGATCGGAAATTGGTGGAGTATCTGCGCGCGCAGGGTGATACGGTTGAGATCATATCCCTGCCGTGGCGGAATTATGCCGCGCATTTGATGGATAATTTCCGCTTCAGACTCCCGCCCGATCTGGATATCTTGATCCAGGATGAACTCAACCACCCGTCACTGATCGGAGCCAACGTGGGGAAACATCCTTACCCGGTGATCAGCCTTGTCCATCATCTGCGGAGTTCGGAGTTACGACCGAAATGGCAAAATACTTTCTATCGCGTCATCGAGAAGAAATACTTGCAAAGCGTGGACGGGTTTATTTTTAACTCGAAAACGACCAAGAGCGTAGTGAATGAATACCTGAAGCGAAGAGAGCCTTCGGTCGTAGCCTATCCACCGACGGAGCGGTTTGGAGAGGCAATTTCGGAAGAGGAAATTCGGAAACGGGCACAAAATAATGAGTTGCGAATTTTGTTCCTGGGCAACGTCATCTATCGGAAGGGATTGCATACTTTATTGGGAGCAGTCAAACGTCAAAGGTCGAAGATCAGGGTGGATGTGGTGGGATCGCTGAATGGTGAGCCAAAGTATGCCTATGAAACGGGGCGGTACGTGCTCACTCATGGACTTTCCTCTCAAGTCGCGTTTCATTCTTCGCTGGATGATACCTCTCTCATCCAAAAACTAAAACAATCTCATGTCCTTGTGGTACCCTCCAGTTATGAAGGCTTTGGCATTGTCTATCTTGAAGGAATGGGGTTCGGTCTGCCCGCCATCGGCACAACGGCCGGCGCGGCGAACGAGATCATCACGCACGGCGAGAACGGCTATTTGATCAAGCCAGACGATGATGTGTCATTGGCAAATCATCTGCGCGAACTAGCAAATAATCGAGAGTTGCTGTCGAGATTATCGTTGAATGCCGTGAAAAGATACCAGTCCCAGCCGAAATGGGATGAAGCCGCAAAAAACATCAGAGAATTTCTATATCGCATGATTTCGTAGAACCGGGGTGCTCACCTGCACTCCCCGGCACTTGCGCCCGGGGCAAGTGTGCGTCAGGTGCAAGTGTCGACTACGCTCTGCTCCGCTACCCAAAGGGTACGACGTCAGCGCGAGAAAAAAATAACAATGGACTATTCATTCCCCCACTACCTCCTCTCCAAACAAAGCGTGGATGACCGCGCGCTCAACAAGGATGTGTTGAATGCCTTGAAAATGAATCTACCCAGTCAGCCCATCCGCATCATCGAAGTCGGGGCGGGGATCGGGACGATGCTAAGGCGCTTGATCCGCTGGGGTGTGGTGTGCCAGGCAGAGTATGTGCTGGTGGATGAGATGGCGGAGAACATCGAATATGCCTCAGAGTGGATTCCACAGTGGGCAACGGAAGCAGGCTTGAGCGTGGAAAGACTCGAGCGGAATCAGGTGCGGGTGTGTGACGCAGCCCGTGACGTCCGAATCAGGTTGGAGCGGTCGGACGTCTTCGATTTCATCCAAAGAAATAAAGAGCCAGCAGACTTATTGATCGCGCACGCGTTTTTGGATCTGCTTCCGATGCCCGAGTCGTTGCCGAAACTGCTATCGCTCACCAAGGATCTGGCGTGGCTGACGATCAACTTCGATGGCGTGACAACGTTCGAGCCAACGATCAACGCCGCACTGGATGAACAGATCGAACGGCTTTATCACCAAACGATGGACACGCGTCCGACGGGTGGCGACAGCCGAAGCGGACGGCATCTATTCGGATATTTGCAAAGCGCGAATGCTGAGATCGTTGCGGCGGGCGCCTCGGACTGGGTGGTGCATCCGATGAATGGAAAGTATCCTGAAGATGAAGCCTATTTCCTGAATTTCATTTTGCACTTCTTCGAAGAGTCGTTGGCGGGACAGACAGAGTTGAACGCGGATGCATTTGCCCGGTGGCTGCACGAGCGATGCGTCCAAATCGAGTGCGGCGAGCTGGTATACATCGCGCATCAGATGGATTTTTTGGTGAAGCTATAGCCGTCATTGCGAGGAGGAGCAGAGCGACGACACTTGCATGATTTGCCAAGCAAATCAGCACACACGTGCCCCGGGCGGGAGTGCAGGGGAGCAATCCTATTTCCAATTGCAGGAAAATCACTTCTTGTAAGATTGCTTCGCAATGATGAAGTAAATTTTTGAAACGAATCTTCCATTTCTTCGTATAATGAGTACGGAGCTAGCATGATCTACACCTATCAAATCGAAGGGATCGCTGTACAAACGGGTGACGTCATCTGCACGATGAATGGCAAGCCCGATATTTTGCCAGGCGAGTTTTGGCGACTCGTGGGTCGGCTCGTGCCTGGTGACGTGGATCACGTGGCGCTCTATCTCGGTCCGAACGGACGATGCGTGGAAGCGGGCGCGCACGGCGTGATCAAGTTCACTGTGTTCAACGGACTCTGGGACACCGAACGAATGGCGCGTCGCCGCGGGCATTTATTTGATACCTTTTACGGAGTCGCTTCTCCGCTGGATGGACTCGGCGTTTCAGAAGAAGAAGAGCACCAGATGCGGAAGACAGTGGCAGCATATTGTCTGTCACAGGTAGGCAAGTCATATAACTTGAACTTCCTGAACGCGGAAACGGAACAGTCATTTTATTGCAGTCAACTGGCATATAAGGCATATCAGCAGGTGGGTGTCAACCTGAACACCGGGCTGGCAATGGAACAACTCCCCGGCACGAATAATATCGTGTACCCGCAGGAGATCTGGGATGGGTTTAGTCATCGGAAAGTGGAGAACCAGTTATCAGTAAACAGTGGGCAGTTGGCAGTTGACCCGTCTCGGTGAGAGGCGGGTTTTTCTTTCGTAACAAACTATTAGTTGATTTTTGCCGAAATATCCTGTACAGTACTTATGCTGGCTATTCCAATCAACGAGGAGAGTATGTTTATGAACCCAAGGATTCTGAAAGTCTTGCGCGTTGTACTGATCGTTGTTGTGCTATTTGCACTGGTCCCCTCCGTGGCTGCCAAGAAAGGGACTGACAGCGGTTTCCAAACGGGATTCGTCCGCTGGCGGGCAGCGGAGGATGGCTTTGGCGGTTGGACATTGAGTAATGGGGCAATACTTAATGGAGGCAGCGTCCAACTTAATTACGCAAGCGCGAACCCGGGCACTGATCCCTACTCGGCAGGCGGATATTATGGCGGGAACTACTACAATGCTGATTCCTTCCGCGTGGGTGAAGCCACCAGCCCCGTGATCACTTCCACGTTCAATTACAATGAAGCCATCGCCTCCTGGAACGCGACGACTCCCCCAGGCACATGGATCGAGGTCCAGTTCAGCGCCAGATATGGGACGCGTTGGAGTAAATGGTATGTGCTTGGTATTTGGGCGTCGGACACATCCACGATCGAGCGTCATTCCGTGCGCTTACAAGGCGACACTGATGGGTTTGTGGCAGTGGATACATTCGTCTCATCCAATAAGAAAGAAACAACAGACGCATTCCAACTCAAATTCCGTTTGTTTAGTGAGGATGGAGCAGCGACACCCACCGTGCGCAATGCATCGGTTGCCTATTCCACATCCGCGCCCAAATCCGCCAGTATATTGGCTGGCAATCCGGCAAATTGGAACACTCTGCTCGCTGTGCCCGAATGTTCGCAGATGGTGTATCCCGATGGTGGCGAAGTATGGTGCAGTCCCACCTCCACATCGATGGTGCTGGGATATTGGGGCTATATGACTGGTCCATGCGAGCCGCGCGTCCGTGATGCGGTGACTGGCGTCTATGACTGGATCTATGATGGTCACGGCAACTGGCCCTTCAACACTGCTTATGCCGCCTCAGTGGGATACGAAGCATACGTAGCCCGCTTTACCAGCCTGGCAAAAGCGGAGGAATTCGTGAAAGCGGGTGTGCCGGTGATCATGTCCATTGCATGGGACAAAGGCGATATGACGAATTCGTACATTTCATCCACGAATGGTCACCTGCTTGTCTTGGTTGGCTTTGACGCTGCCGGGAATCCGATCATCAATGATCCGGCATGGCCCACGGATGATGATGTTCAACACATGTATTTGCGCTCTGAATTTGAACATCTGTGGCTGGAGGCTTCCGGCGGGACGGTGTATCTAATCTATCCAGAAGGGATGGCTGTCCCTGCGCCATAATGTGAATAACGAACCCGCCTCTAATTGAGGCGGGTTCTGTTTTTTTCAAAAAATCTATCTACGGGGAATGGGATTTCCCCCATTTCCTTTGCTGGTAATGATGAGTATAGTGTTTCTAAAAAGTTTATTCCAGCGAAAGAAGGAACGATGGCAATCTTTAGTAACCGCAGGGATGCGGGAAGAAAATTGGCAGAAAAATTATCAAAATACGCGAACAAACCCGATGTGACCGTTTTGGCACTTCCACGCGGAGGAGTACTGGTTGCTTATGAAGTTGCACGCGCTTTGAACGCCCCACTCGATATATTTGTTGTCCGCAAGATAGGCCTGCCGGGGCACGAAGAACTCGCCATGGGTGCGATCGCCTCGGGCGGCGCACGGGTTATCAATCAGGACGTTGTGCGCAGGTTCAACGTCCCACAGGGAATGATCGAAGCGGTCGTAAAGCGAGAGTTGCAGGAGGTGGAGCGCCGCGAACGCGCCTACCGTGGGGACCACCCCATGTGCGAAGTCCGCGACCGGACGGTCATCCTGGTCGACGATGGTCTCGCCACAGGAGCCAGCATGCACGCTGCCATTAAGGGACTTCGCGTTCGGCATCCCGCCCGTATCGTGGTCGCTGTGCCGACGGCGGCGCTTGAAACCTGTGAGGCATTCAAGCATGAAGTCGATGAGATCATCTGCGCCACAACTCCCGAACCGTTTTATGGTGTGGGTAAATGGTATGAGGATTTCTCACAAACCAGTGATGAAGAAGTGCAGGCGCTGCTGGAAGGGACCACACAACATGTATTGCATGAATGAATTTCCCGGTATGGTGAGGTGACATGCCTGAAGCAAGTACCATCCATCATGATGTTCAAATGCTTAGTGCGGGCGTTCGCCTGGAGGGAATCGTGAGCATTCCCTCCACTGCGAATGGGATTGTGCTGTTCGTGCATGGGAGTGGTAGCAGCCGGTATAGTCCGCGCAACCAGTATGTGGCAGAAATATTACAGGAAGCTGGACTCATCACTCTGCTTTTTGATCTGCTGACACCGGAAGAAGAACAGATCGACCTGCGTACGCGACATTTGCGATTCGATGTCCATTTTCTGGCGCGCCGCACGGCCGGTGTCCTGGAATGGCTGGACTTGCAGCCGTATGCGCATGATCTCAAAACAGGATTGTTCGGGTCAAGCACCGGCGCGGCAGCCGCCTTGATCGCGGCGACAGAACTCCCTGAGAAGGTGAGTGCTGTCGTTTCACGCGGCGGACGTCCGGACCTGGCGCAGGAGTCCCTGCCCGAGGTGCAGGCTCCCACCTTGCTGATCGTGGGCAGCCATGACAAAGCTGTGCTCGAGTTGAACGAAAAAGCACTGGCACAGATGAAGAAAGACTCAGAAAAGAAATTGATCATTGTTCCGGGAGCATCGCATTTGTTCGAGGAGCCGGGGACACTGGAAAAAGTTGCCGGGCTGGCGCGAGATTGGTTTCAGGTGCATCTTAATACGGTGGATGTAAGGTAAGGTCACGAAAGGTGTTTTTGACACGAATTTACGCGAATGGCATTAAAAACTCGTGACTGAATTGCTCTGCTGAATGCGCTCCGCCTCCGCTCACATCGCACCCGTGTTCTTCGGGAGCACGACGAATTAGTAGGGTATAATTATTCTATCAATACATTTATATCAGCAGTCCACCGCTGTTTTCGCTTTTTGAGTGCCGCTCAATTCCCCTTAAACATCTACAAGACTTCTGAAGAACAGGAATAAGTTTTGAACTTCGAACAATTCAATTTGGATTCCCGCCTGAAGCAGGGAATCAAGGTCGCCGGTTATGAGACAGCGACCCCCATCCAAGAGGCGGCGATCCCTGCCGCCGTGCGCGGACGAGATATTATCGGTACTGCGCAGACCGGCACAGGCAAGACTGCCGCGTTCGTCCTCCCCATTCTCAACAGATTACTTGATGGTCCACGCGGTCAACCGCGCGCGCTTATTGTCACGCCGACGCGCGAACTCGCCGAGCAGATCAACCAAGTGGTACACCAGTTAGCAGTGGGGACCAATATCAGGAGCGCAACCATCTACGGGGGCGTTGGAGCCGACCGTCAGATCAAGGCATTACGTCAGGGCGTGGAAATCCTGGTGGCATGCCCGGGTCGTCTGCTCGACCTCATCCAGCAGAGACATGCAAAAATGAATCACATCGAGGTCCTGGTGATCGATGAAGCCGACCGCATGTTCGATATGGGCTTTCTGCCCGATGTGAAGCGTGTCATCAAAGCCGTGCCTGAGAAACGACAAACGATGATGTTCTCCGCGACCTTCCCCTCTGAGGTGGAGTTGCTTGCCAAGACATCTTTGATCGACCCGCAAAAAATTTCGATGGGTATCAGCAAGCCCGCCGTCACAGTGACGCATGCCTTGTATCCGGTGCCGCAACATTTGAAGTCAGGGTTGTTGATCCAACTGCTCAAGCAGATCGACTCTGATTCGGTTCTGATCTTCACCCGTACCAAGCATCGCGCCGACAAAGTAGCACGGCAGATCGCCCATGCAGGATTCAGAGTTACGAGCCTGCACGGCAACCGCACACAGGGACAGCGCGAGCAAGCCCTGCACGGTTTCAAGACCGGACACTTCCCCATCATGGTCGCCACCGATATTGCGGCGCGTGGTCTCGATATCGAAAGCATCTCGCACGTTATTAATTTCGACATGCCCGACACTGCCGACGCTTATATCCATCGCATCGGTCGTACGGGACGCGCACAACGCACCGGCGACGCTTTTACGCTCGTCACTCCTGAAGACAACGACCTGATCCGCGTTCTTGAACGCATCATGGGCGGATCGCTCAAACGCGAGACTCTCCCAGACTTTGACTATATGGTCGCCGCGCCGCCCCGGTCTGCTCCCGATAAACGCGGCGGGAACCGCCCTCCGCGCCCCGCCCCCACGCCCAAGAGCTATACAAAGAATCGATTGGCGCCACGAAGAAGATAACAATCAAAATCAGCGATATTTCGAGAAAAACTTCTCACACCAATCTTCACAGATTTCCAAACTATCCTTGGAATTAAAAAGAGCCCGCGAAATCGCACGGCTCTTTTTCGTTTCATGCCAGCTCATCATGGTGACGCTGCTGGCTTGCAGCCCATTGGGCCTTGTTCGAAAGTGAATTCAACCTTTCATTTCTTCTTTTTGCTCGTTTTATACGTCCCTTTTTTCTCTTGAACCATTTTGGCAATATCGTTCACAGTGTACTTGTCGAGCCATTGACGTCGATCTTTGGAATAATCGCCTTGTCCCATTTCGAATTGTTGCATAAAGCGAATCATTCCAACCAAGCCAAGTTCACGGGAAAGCACCCCAAACCAGCGGCACGAATTTGCTGAGGAGTCATCATCTGTATGTTCATCCAATCTAAAGGATTTTCGACGGTTACATGAAGTTTCTTCGCCAATCTCTTTGCAAGTTTCAACAAACGATCATCCGTAGTAAGAAAAACATCCGCTTTGCCACTCTCTGCACAGGCTAAGTGAACCGCATCAAAACCGACAAGATGAGAAAATACGATTTCTCTACCCATCAATTTCCGTCGCTGGGTTCTCTATCAAGAATCAAAAGAGCCCCGCAAAATCGCAGGGCTCTTTTTGTTTAGGCGTTGTTAGGCGTTGACCATGGTCACGTTGCTGGCCTGGGGTCCTTTGGGTCCTTGTTCAACATTGAACTCGACCTTTTGACCTTCGGTCAGGTTGCGGAAACCATCGCCTTGAATGGCGGAGAAATGGACGAAAACATCCTTGCCGCCTTCGCGTTCGATGAAGCCGAAGCCCTTGTCACCGTTGAACCACTTCACTGTACCAGTTATTCGATCAGACATGTTTGCCTCCTTTGGCAAATTAAAAAGTTTTTTAGGCGTCTTGTTTGTTCCATCGGAGGGTAAAACAAAAACAACCCACGGATTTGAAACCGTGAGCTGTGGCTGTTCTTCTAACCAACGTAACTTACCGTTATCCTACGAGAAGGATAATAACAGACTAATCAAGATGAGTCAATCAAATTGGAGGGCAATATTCAAAAGCACCGTCATTGCGAGGAGCACTCGTTGCGACGAAGCAATCTCCCACTTTGGCGGGGATTGCTTCGTCGGGCTTCGCCCTCCTCGCAATGACGAGATAAATGTTATAGTAACCAAAATCTCAAACCGGGACACCACCACATGAAACGACTGACCGGCATTCTGCTCATTGCCATCTCGGCGGCTTCTTTCGGGACTCTCGCCATCTTCGGGCGCTACGCCTACGCCGATGGCATGGACACCTTCACCGTGCTCTTCCTGCGCTTTACGATCTCCGCCTCCATCATGACCGTTATCCTGATCCTGCGCAGGGAGCATTTCCCGCGCGGACGGATTCTCCTGCAATTGATCGGCATGGGTGCGCTGGGATATGTTGGACAATCATTCATGTATCTGACCGCCATCAATTATGCCTCTGCCGGGTTGGTGGCATTGCTCCTCTATCTATATCCATTCTTCGTATTCGTCCTCTCCGCCATTGTGTTCCGGGAACAGGTCACACGCGTGAAAATCATAGCACTGGTCCTTGCGCTGGTTGGCACAGCTTTAACCGTCGACCCCGCAGGCGGACAGTTGCTCGGCGCCCTCATGGCGATCACCGCCGCGGCGATTTATTCGGTTTACATCATCGTAGGCACGAACGTGATGAAACATGTTTCGGCCGTGCAATCTTCAGCGGTCATCTTTGCATCGGCGGGTTTTGTGTTCGGGATGATTACCGCTGTCAACGGAGCGCATTTCCCCACTTCGAACTCCGGCTGGTTTGCCATGAGCGGAATCGTCTTGATCGCGACAGTGATTCCCGTGGTCACATTTCTGGCAGGGTTGGAGATGGTCGGTCCCACGAATGCGGCGATGCTATCCACGCTGGAGCCGGTGGTCACGGTCCTTTTGGCGGCATGGCTGTTTCAGGAACGGTTGAATGCCATCTCGCTGCTTGGCGGCGGCTTGATCCTGGTCGCAGTGATTTTACTCACGCGCAATGAACTCAGGGAGATCAAACCAGCAGAAATTTAATGAACGGTGCAATGGCAAAAGCCGTTTTGCCACTGAGCCACTGAGACTCTGAGAAAGCCTTTTAAGAATTCTCCGTGACTCTGTGTCTCAGTGGCTGTTTTTTGCTCACCCATACGGAATGACTGGAAGGGAAATGCTATAATCATTTCATGAATTTCCTCATCACCGGAGCCGCGGGCTTTCTCGGCTCTTCGCTTGCCAACCAGCTTGCCCGCGAGGGACATCAAGTCCGCGGGTTGGATGACCTCTCTACAGGTGACCCGCACGCCCTGGCGCCGGATGTCCACTTCACGCGCGGGGATGTGAGCGACCGCCCCAAGCTGTGGACCCTGCTCCAGGAGGTGGATGTCGTCTATCATCTGGCGGCGCGTGTCTCAGTGCCCGAGTCAGTGCTGTATCCGCGCGATTACAACAACGTCAATGTCGGCGGGACAGTGGCATTGATGGAGGCGGTGCGGGATGTAGGCGTACGCCGCATCATTCTTGCGTCGTCCGGGGCTGTGTACGGAGATTTAGCCGAGCAGCCATTGAAAGAATCGGTCACGCCGAGTCCGCGCTCGCCGTATGCGGTCTCGAAACTGGCAGCGGAGTATTACGTCCGCACCATCGGTGGCTTATGGGCGATCGAAACGGTCAGCTTGCGAATTTTCAACGCTTATGGACCCGGTCAGCATCTGCCCGCCTCTCACCCTCCCGTGGTGCCACACTTCTTGAAACAGGCATTACGCGGCGGCTCGCTTGTCGTTCACAGCGACGGAAGTCAGACGCGCGATTATGTCTATGTGGATGATGTGATCAGCGCCATGGTTGCAGCGGCGACGGCTCCCAACCTCAACGGTTGGCTCCGGCAAGGAAACTAGTATCCGTGACCTGGTCAAAGCGGTGCAGAGTGCGACCGGCAACGACGCGGAAGTGCTCTACAATTCCAAAACATCCAGCGGCGTCTCCCGCCTCTGCGCAGACTTGACGCTTGCCAGCCAGAAATTAAATTATCGCCCGTCGATTTCCCTGGCAGAGGGACTTCGATTGACTCTGAAACGTGACCCGAGATTCAAATAATAACTGTAGTGCAAGATGGCATCTTGCACTACAAAATCTTCAAACATGATTCTTCCCCGAGACTTTTATAACCAACCCACCTTGACCGTCGCCCGCGAACTGATCGGTGCGCGGTTGGTTCGGATTCTCGATGGTGTGAAACTTGTTGGCTTGATCACCGAAACCGAAGCGTACATCAGTCAGAAGGACCTTGCCTGCCATGCCAAGGCAGGAATTACGCCGCGTACGAAGGTCATGTTTGGAGAGGCGGGACATGCGTACACGTATTTCACCTACGGCAACCACTGGATGTTGAACGCAGTCACCGAACGGGAAGGCTTCCCGGCGGCGGTGTTGATCCGTGCCATTCAGCCGATCGAAGGCGTGGATGTGATGATGGAGAGGCGGATGGGGCGCGATACGTTCGGTCCGGGGAAACTTTGTCAGGCAATGGGGATTGGCAAAAGCGAGAACGGCGTCGATCTAACGGAAACAACCTCCGGCTTGTGGATCGAAGCGGGCGAAAAAGTCCCAAAGAAGAGCGTGACGATTGGCGCACGTGTGGGTTTAAATAATACGCCGGAACCGTGGCTATCCAAGCCATGGCGGTTTTTAGTCAAAGATCATGTCATTGTGAGGAGCCGTTAGGCGACGACACTTGCACCTGACGCACACTTGCCCCGGGCGCAAGTGCCGGGGAGTGCAGGTGAGCAATCTCCGATGAAGGTGAGGCACTTCGACTTCGCTACGTTCCGCTCAGCGCGGAGGTCCCGCAATGACGACAAGGAGATAATATGGGTTTACTTGAAGGTAAGAATGCATTGGTATTTGGTCTCGCAAATGACAAGTCGATCGCATGGGGCATTACGCAGGCGTTCCATCGCGAAGGCGCGAATCTGGGAATCAGTTACGCAGGCGAGATGCTCGAACGGCGCGTGAAACCCCTGGCGGAAAAAGTGGGCTGCCAGTGGGTCGAAGAATGTGACGTGACCAAGGATGAGCAGATCATGGCGACGGCGGAGAAAGCCGCAAAACATTTCGGCAAAATCGACGTGTTGGTGCATTCAATTGCGTTCGCAGGGCGTGATGAATTGAGTAGACCTTATTATCAAACCAGCCGTGAAGGGTTCAAGAACGCGCTGGATATTTCCGTCTTTTCGTTCGTGGCATTGACGAACGCATTTCATTCCATTTTGAATCCGGGCGCGTCGGTCATGTGCCTCACCTATTACGGTTCGGTGAAGGTCGCACCGCATTACAACGTGATGGGCGTGGCGAAAGCCGCCTTGGAATCATCCACCCGATATCTGGCGTATGACCTGGGTCCTGAGAAGATCCGCGTGAACGCCATCTCTGCCGGACCAATCCGCACCTTGGCGGCAGCGGGTGTGGGCGGCTTCCGCGATATGTACAAGCACTTCGCGGATATGTCGCCGATGCGTGAGAATGTGACCATCGACGATGTGGGCAACGCGGCGGTATTCCTTGCTTCGGATTTGTCCGCTCGCATTACGGGTGAAATTTTGTATGTCGATTCGGGTTTCAATACAGTCGGCGTGCAGATGACAGGGAAGGATGAGAAGAGCGAGTGAGAAAGTATTTGGTGGTTGAGACGCAAGCAGTCGAAACCACCATTTTTCAAGATATAGTGACTTTGAATCCAACCTGCTGGTTTCGATACGCCCTTCGCAACAAGCGCTCAGGGCTACTCAACCAGCGGGTTTGTTTTAACGGTAAAATTGAAACATGTTCAAACGTAATACCACTCCTACCGAAACGCAACAACCGGTGCAGGCGGTCGAGCGCATTACGTCGGTGCTTGGGTCGGGCGTCATTTGGCACGGTTCCATCAACGGCTCGGGCGGCGTCCGCATCGAGGGCGCCTTCGAAGGCGAGATCGCCCTGCGCGGCATGCTCGTCGTCGGCGAGACGGGACGCGTCACCTGTCAGAACGTGCGTGCCAACACCGTCATCGTAGCAGGAGCCGTGCGCGGCAATATTACGACTCAAAAACTGGAGATCCGCGGCTCAGGTCGTGTCTGGGGGGATGTGGTCACGACCGCCTTCGTGACGGAGGAAGGCGCCTTCCTGCGCGGTCAGATCCGCATGGAAGAAACGGTCGAGTTGGACCTCGAGCCTGCTCCCGAAACCACGCCTTCCGAGGCGGCTCAAGCGGAATCCATCGCCTCGACATCCATGGTGATCCCAGAACCGGTCACAGGGGCAACGACACGGAAGTTGACGAGAAAGAAGAAAGAAGAATAACGGACCTCACCCCCCAACCCCCCTCTCCTAGAACAGGAGAGGGGGAATCATATACCCTATGAAATATCGCGACCTGCAAATCCAAACCCAACGAGAAGCACCCAACAACGCGCGGACGGAGGGATTTGCCTTCCTCGTCCGCGCAGGATATTTAACGCGCGAAAACGTTCCAACGCTATTGGGCGAACATGCGCTCAATCATTTACATGAACTTTCCAATGAACTTGGCAATTTATTTTTTTCAACCATTGGTATTCAAACGATTGGAAATGAAAACGAGACTTTCTTCCTCATTGCATCCGGGAATATCGAAGTCGCCCATTGTCCCTCCTGCAAATACACAGAACGTCCCGAACTGGCACGTTTTGCTAAAACCGCACTCCCCCACGAAGAGCAACTTCCGCTTGAAAAAGTACTGACACCCGATTGCAACACCATTGAGTCTCTGGCAAGTTTTCTGGGCATTCCCAGGGAACAAACCGCCAAGGCATTGATGTACACGCGCCTGAGTGACGGTAAATTCATCTTTGTCGTGGTGCGCGGGGATATGCAAGCCAGTGAAGTCAAGTTGAAAGCGCAGGTGAGCGATGTCCGTGCGGCGACGGCGGAGGAAATTGTCAGGGCAGGGGCAGTTCCAGGGTACGCATCCGCTATCGGGTTGAAAGAGGCGTTGATCGTCGTCGATGACCTGATCCCGCAGTCATCAAATCTCGTCGCGGGGGCGAATGAGGCGGGTTATCATTTCAAGAATACAAATTATAGACGCGATTATTCACGGATTTGATCCAGGCAAAGGAGGGCGATGCCTGTGTTAATTGTGGAAATCCCCTTTCTGTTATGTCTGCCATTATTTTGGATGACCGCAAGGGTCATCCCTACGCGGAAAATATTTTGCTGGCGCTCGCCGAGACATATCACGATGCCAGAGGCTTGACACTTCCCCATCCCGCCGCCCCGTTTGATGTCTATCTCATGAATGTGCCGGGTAATGAGCTCGATACGCGCACCAAAGTGGAAGAGCTGTACGACACGTTGCAGAACGCAGGTATTTCGGTTTTGTTCGATGACCGCGACGAGCGCGCCGGAGTCAAATTCAATGATGCCGATCTGATCGGCTGCCCGCTCCGCGTGACGGTGGGTGAAAAAGGATTGAAAGAGGGAATGGTAGAATTGAAATTGCGCAACGCAAAAGAAAATCACTTTGTGGCAATTGATCAAATCCTTGAAGAAATAAAAACCATTTTGAAATAAATTGTAGGGAACGGCGCTTCGACTTCGTTATCACTCCGCTACCCAAAGGGTACGATGTCAGCGCGGCATCCGCTCCTACAAAAACCAATCATGGACAACACTAAAGTCGGGCATTTTCCTCCTTCCAAACAATACGGGCTCATCGTACACGGGGTCATCCTGCTTGTGCTGGCTGGCATTTCCGGTTTTGGTTTCTTGAATCTTGTGCGTGTGGAGGTGGGCTTTCCCTTCGTGGTCTATCTTTTGATGGCTTTGCTCGCCTTTGCACCCATCCCATTCTTTGGATACCGCGCCTACGCCCTCTTCAAAGCTGACTACTATATTGACCGGGACAGTCTCGCCATGATGTGGGGCTTGCGCGTGGAAGATATCCCACTGACCGACATCGAGTGGGTGCGCCCCGCCTCTGACCTGACGCGTCCACTGCTGTTGCCGCGCTTCCGTTTGCCCGGTGCGGTAATGGGCACACGCCGTCACCCCGACCTGGGATTGGTTGAATTCATCGCGTCGAGTTCACGGAATCTGATCCTCATCGCTACAGCGAAACGCGTCTTCGCCATTTCACCCAAGAACGCGGCGGCGCTCGTCCGCACCTTTGCGCGCGCCACCGAATTGGGCAGCCTCATGCCCGCCGAGCCAAAATCGGTTTATCCATCCTTCATCGTCACACAAGCGTGGGAAAGTCCCGTGGCGCGTTTTCTTTGGATGAGCGGGTTCCTGCTAAATCTCGGTCTCGTGATATGGATCGGTATCCTCATCCCGTCGTTGACGCGTGTCCCGTTTGGGTTCGATGCCTTCGGCGTTCCAAACAATGTGACACCCTCTGCACGACTCATCCTGCTTCCGCTGATCAGCGCATCGCTGTTCGCCGGAGGTCTCACAGCAGGCTTGTATTTCTATCGCTGGGAAAAGACACGTCCGCTATCGTTCATTATTTGGATATCGAGTACCGTCTGCGCGTTGCTGTTCCTGGTGGCAGTTTTGTTTTTGGTGACAACACCGATTTAACCCTCACCCCTAACCCCTCTCCCAATAGGGAGAGGGGCATCATACTATGCAAATCATCATTGGTTTTTTCCTCGCACTCATCATTGCCGATCTCGCCTATCGCGCCCACAGTCTCAACATCAGCGGCGCGATCGCTGCCAGTGTCGTCGGCACGATCGTCTTTGGCTTTGGCGGACTCTCGTGGGCGATCCTTTTGATGATATTTTTCATCACATCCTCGGGCTTGAGCCGCATGTTCAAGAAACGCAAGCAGGGACTCGATGAAAAATTCTCGAAGGGGCACGAACGCGATGCAGGTCAGGTCTTCGGCAATGGAGGGCTGGCAACTGCTTTCGTGTTGCTCCACGCCCTTTACCCGGAATCAACCATCGGCTGGGTGGGATTTGCCGCCGCGCTGGCGGCGGTCAATGCAGATACGTGGGCGACCGAGTTGGGAGTCCTGAATCCGACTCCTCCACGCATGATCACGGATCTGAGGAAACGCGTCGAAAAAGGGACCTCGGGCGGGGTCTCGTTATTTGGAACGTTCGCCTCACTATTCGGCGCTGCCGTTATCGCGCTGCCCGCGGCGCTATTCACTGCTGACTGGTCACTTTTTTTACTGATTACTTTTTCTGGTTTAGCTGGCTCGCTCTTTGACTCGCTGCTCGGCGCGACCGTGCAAGCCATGTACTATTGCCCCACTGACAAAAAGGAAACCGAGAAGCACCCGCTCCACACCTGCGGCACAGAGACGGTTCACATCCGCGGTTGGAAGTGGCTCGATAACGACTGGGTCAATTTTGCCTGTGGCGCATTTGGGGTGGTGACTGCTCTTCTATTGAAAGGAGTTTTCTAATGACCATCACATCTCAACCTGTTCTTGTCACCGGCGCAAGCGGATTCCTTGCCATCCATTGCATCATCCAACTGCTCGAGCAGGGCTACAAGGTCCGCGGCACCTTGCGGACGCTGGCGCGGGATGGTGAAGTGCGTGCGGCTGTCTGCAAATATGTGGGCGCCGATGAGAGGCTCTCGTTTGTGACTGTTGATCTGTTGCAGGATGCAGGCTGGCAGGCAGCCATTCACGGATGCGAGTATGTCTTCCACGTGGCATCGCCTTTTCCGTTGTTCGAACCGGAGAATGAGAATGACTTGATCCAGCCTGCCGTGGAGGGGACTCTGCGCGTGCTGCGTGCAGCTCATGATGCGCATGTAAATCGCGTGGTGTTAGTCTCGTCCAATGCGGCAATATCCGCGGGGTATGTGGGAGAAAAACGCACCTTCACAGAAGCCGACTGGTCTCGTTTGGATAAACCCATCGGAGCCTATGCCAGGAGCAAGACTCTGGCAGAACACGCCGCCTGGGACTTTATCAACAGCGGCGAGAACACCAACAAGCTGGAATTGGTCACCATTAACCCGTCCCTGATCCTGGGACCCATCCCGAACAAAGATTTCCCCACTTCCGCTGAGTTGATCAAAACCTACATGAAGGGGGAAGTCCCCGGTGTCGCCTGGATCAAAATGGCAATTGTGGATGTACGCGATGTTGCCTCGGCGATGATGCTTGCCATGACCACGCCGGAAGCCGCCGGGGAACGCTTTTTGTGTTCTGGCGACACCCCGTGGATCAAGGATATTGCCGATATCTTGAGCAAGCACTTTTCCCACAGCGCCTATAAGAGGATACCCAGGATGTTGGTGCCCAGTTTCATGGTCCGCATCCTGGCGTTGTTCGATAAAAAGATCGCACGCGTGATGGAGGGACTCGATTGGGATTATGAGCTTTCGAACGAAAAGTGCAAACGTGTGCTCCATTGGCAGCCACGCCCGAAAGAGGAAGCCATTATCTCGATGGCAGAGAGCCTGATCGAGCTAGGGTTTGTGTAAACTACTCTCCCGACGTATCCCCAACAACAACAGGGACAGCACGTGAGGTGCTGTCCCTGTTGTTTACTGATCACTGTCCACTGACTACTAATTACTGCCCCCTCCACTCGGCTTCCTCGGCTTGCGTGTCACCAACTTCCACAATGCCCAAATGACAATGGCGGGCAACAGGAGGATGGGCAAAACAACCACAACCAGCCAGATCAGGAAATTGAAGATGCCGCGATAGGCAACGGTGACGGTCCGCTGGGCATCGCTAAAGGTTTCACCGGGCTTCCACGGAGCCAGCGTGGCGGTGGGACGCGGCGTGAACGTGGGCGCAGCGGTAGGAGACGGGGTGGGAGTCAGAATGGGGAATTCAGGCTCGAAGTTGACTGTGATGGTCGAGAAGGCAGAACGGTCGTTAAGATAGTTCATGCGCCCCTTGATCTGCTCGATCTGCGCTTCGATGTTCGCCAGTTCCTGGTTGATGCGCAGGGCTTCGTCCACGGTCTTGGCATCGGTGAGGAATTCCTGGATGCGGGCGCGCGTGGCTTCCAGGTTCTCGAGTTGTGACTGCAAATCCACATATTGGTCGGTGACATCCTCGCCGGAGGCGTTCTCGTCCAGCACGCGGATGGCTAACTCGCGCAGGCGGACAAGCATCCGCTCGAACTGGTCAACGGGGATACCCAACGTCATGGTGGAATATTTCAGGTTGTTGCCATAATAATCCTGATACCAGACGCGCGAGCTGATGATATAACCGCCCAGATCCCCGATCGCCTGGGTCGTGCGGTCGATGGCAACATCCGTATCCTTGACCAGTAGGCGGACATCCGCATTTTTAATGATCTTACGGTTGGTGTTTTGGACGACGACACTTTCCCCATTTTGATTTCCGATTTCAAAGGCAGGTGCCATGGTTGGCAATGCAACCGCATCCACGGCGGGAGCAACCCCGGAGTTTTCCGCCGACTTATCGAGCTGAGGCTGGGCGGCTTCTTGAGGAGCTTCTGGCTGGGCAGGAGCCCCGTAATAATCGGCAGACTGGGCAGGTGCTTCAGTGGCAGCAGCACCTCCGCAGGCGGCAAACAGGATCATTGCCACCAGAGCAAGCACAGTGAAGAAAACAGGTCGGGATTTCATCGCATCCTCCATGAACAGTGTATTTTGATTTCGGCGTTGAATCCATGACGATGCCATGATAAGAAAGTTCCCGCCACATAAAATTGCTCCCTTCAGGGCTAAGCCCTGAAGGGAGCAATTTGTTATTTCAACACCACATCCACCTTCACCACCCCGGCACGGTCGTGTTTGGCAACCAGCTTGACCTTGGTCCCCTTTTTCGCTTTCACCACCCATTCCACTTTGAGGCGGTCGGAGGTGCCTTCATCGCTTTCTTCTACAATAGCCGGTTTGTAGGCGCGTCCTTCGAGTTCGCCCAGTTCCTCACGCGGTTTGCCCGAGGATAAGGTCGCGCCCTTGGGCAGGGCGATCTCTGCAATGACGCCACGAGAGACTTTCCGCTCGAGTGCCTTCTTCGTCACATAGGTGGGGAGCCAGCCTTCGTTCTGGAGCACGAGCCGGACGCGGAACGAATCCGCTCCCAGGGAGGTAATGCTCGTTTCCCGCAGAACAAGCCGAGGGGAGATGAGAGCGTGCCACACGATCCAATCGGGGAATGGGCTGATCTCCTTCTCCAAAAATTCCAGCGGCGGATTCGTCCACATGTTCATGAAGTCCCAACCGCCTAGTTCCACCTCCCCAAGTTGCGGATGCTTGAACGGATACCAATCCACGTAGCCCTTGCCCTTGAGGACTTCATCATTCCACTTGAGCATTTTGAAATCATCCTCGACGGGATGTTCGCGATACCAATCGATGAACTTGAACTTCTCAATGCCCGCCTGTTTCATTGGGCTCCAAAATTCGACCGTCCAAGAAAAGACGCCTACATGATCATACGTCCAGCCATCGAAGCCACCCGAGATGACCTGCTTCGGGTGATATTTGAAATCGTGAAAGACCGAGACGTTCGGATAGCTCGTGATCTCGGTTCCCTTCGCACCGATCTTTTGATACGTCCACAGATCATCGGTGGGGAACTCGTCATCGGAGCGATCATCGTATGGGCGCAACAACACGCCGCTCATCGTATGGAACGAGATCGTGCCTGTGATATTCGGATGCTTCGTGATGAAGTCAACCAAGTTGCGCGCTTCCGGTTCACTGGCAGGATACGGCCCCGCCCCGTGCTGTTCCCCTTCGGTGCGCCAGCTAGCAGGGAAGTTGCGATTCAAGTCCAAGCCTTGTTTGGGTCCGCGTATCTTGATCGTCACGCCGTCGAAATTTTTCAGCAACCCCTCCGGCAGGATGCGGTAATATTTGCCGCCCGTTTCAATGGGATCACGGCGGATCATCAAACGCGGCTCATCAGGATGTACCTTCCATGCGCCGTTCGGGTCTTCGATGCGCATCTGCAAAATGCGTCCATCGCCATCGATATCTTCGCTGCCGTTGATGCCATCGATAGGTTCATCGAGATACGGATACTCACGTGTGCTCGAACGGATCAATTTGGGCTTGTCTGCCAACGCCCATTCCGCGCCATCGGGGTTCACACGCGGGATGATGTAGAAGGCGCGCGTGTCCAGAGCACGAGTGACATTGTCATCCTTCTTATATCTCGTGACCAGCGATTGGATGAGATACAACGCCGCTGCCGATGCCGTGACTTCGGAGGCGTGGATGTTGCCATCCACCCAAAAAGCGGGCTTCTCCGCGTCCTCCCCGGATTTGAAGTTGGTCGCCGTTATCAACCACACATCGCGTCCCTCATGGCTTTTCCCGATCGATTCCAGACGGATGAGATTCGGGTATTCCTTTGCGTAGTCTTTCAAGAGGCGGGTGAGTTCGTTGTAGCGGTAGAACTTGTTGAAGTGTGCGGTAGGCATATCGGATTCCTTTGAATGGTATAACGTTCAACAAAATGAAACCCCGGGGATGTGGCATGATCTAATCAAAAACCATGACACCCCTTCGGGGTTGTTAACGTTCATTTCGGGCTTGCTATAATCATTTTACCCCTTCGGGGGTTTTGGCGGCTTGATCTTTAATTTGTAACAAATCACTTCGGCTTTTCGTGGATCACCACTGTCTCATTCGACCAACCCCATGCTTTTGCTCTCACGACCAGTTTGGATAGCTCATCCGGAAATACTTTTGGTTGCTGTGGCAAATCCTCGATGGGCATCCAGATCGGGATGTAGATTCCTTCTTCCGGGTCGTTCGGGTCTGAGTCAGTATACTCTTCACCTGTGCCTGAGCCAAATTCGCCGCCAACTCGCTCCGCCAAAAAGTAGACCTGTGTACTCTGCCCAAAATGGATCACCGCCACTTTCTGTTTGATGGCAACTTCCACACCCAACTCTTCCATCGCTTCACGGATGGCTCCTTGTTCGGGCGTCTCGCCTTCATCCACGCCGCCGCCAGGGAACACGAAATAATCCAACCCCGCGCGGTGACGCTCAATCAGCGCGACCTTGTCACCTTCGATCAATACAATGCCAGCACGAGTTCTCATTCAATTCTCCCATGTAGAGACCCTAAAGGTTTCCAAAACCTTTTAGGGTCTGAATCACTTAATACGACCCATATGTGCCAGCACAGAAAACAAGACGGAGTTCATCAACGCGTGAGGAAATTCACCGCGCTTCGCCAGTACGACCAGTTCATCCAACGGCATCAAATGGACTTCGATATCTTCGCCTGCATCGAGATTTTGTCCACTCACTTTTTTGGCATCCATGGCAAGATAACAGTACAACGTGTTGGTTTGGAGCGCAGGGTTGGGATATAACTTCCCCACCAGAATAAACTCAGAAGCGGTATAGCCTGTCTCTTCGAGCAGTTCGCGCTTCGCCCCTTCTACTGGGTCTTCGCCATCTTCCACTACCCCACCAGGAAATTCCAACAGGACATCGCAGGCTCCGTGGCGATATTGCCTGACCAAAATGACTTCCCCTGTTTTTGTCAGCGCGACGATATTTGCCCAGGAACGGAATTCAAAGATGGTGGCATCCAACAGGTTGCCATTTCCCAGCTCGCATTTGTCGATCCGAAATCGCGGGCGGAAATAACTCGACTCTAAAACTTTCCACGGTTTGATGGTCATCAGGCATCCTCAGTTTCGCGTGCGACACGGTTGATCCCATTGGGTCCCGCATCTTTGGCTTTTTCATAGAGCCGTATGGGCGGTAGGTCGCGATTCAGTCTGCGTGTGGTGGTGATAAAGGATTGGTGCATACTTCTCTCCTGATGGTATGTAACAAATTCTATCATGCAGGCCTATTGACTTTCATCACTAAAAGTCGTAATATGTCGTTAGACGACATATTGAGCGAAAAGGACTTTATTTTCATGAAACCTCAGCCAAGCTCTCCCCTGACGGAAGCCACGTTCTTCATCCTGTTGAGCCTGTCTCCCGCGCCCAAGCATGGATACGCCATCATGAAGGAGGTCAAGGTGCTCAGCCACGGACGCATCGTCTTCAGCACCGGGACGTTATACGGCGCATTGAGGCGATTACTCGAACAAGGCTGGATCAAACGTGTGAGCGACCCTTCCCCCAACCCCACCGACCGCGAACGGAAGGCGTATGCCTTAACCGACAAGGGGCGCAGGGTGGTCAACGCAGAGATGGAGCGTTTGAGGTCATTGCTCACCACCGCAGAACAGCGCACCTCCGAGAGCCCATCATGAGTTTTCTGGCGCGGTTCGTGATCGATACATATTCGAGACTGTTGAACCTGTATCCGCGCAGGTTCAAAGATGAATTTGCCGTTGAAATGCATACTACTTTCAGGAATTCAGTCATGGAGGCGGCTGAAGAAGGGAAGTTCGTCCTGCTCCATCTTTGCGGCAGGGAATTCATGGGCATGCCCTTCAACATCCTGAAGGAATTTTGGCATGAGTTCCAGGGAGAGGAGGCAAACATGCAAGATACATCATTTGCGCCGTGGAAGCCGGGGTCGTGGAGTGATTCGGTTTGGGCTGGTCTCCCCCATCTCCTATTTGCTCTGTCCGTTGCCGTCTCAGGCGTCCTTGCCAATACCAATCTGGGGACAATCTCCGGGATCATCCTAGCGTTTCTTCTCCTTGCTGGTCTACTTGCCACGATCTATTACACCTGGAAAAATCATTGGCCCGCCTGGAGCGCCAGTTGGTACGGATACGTTGGCTTGCTCATCCTCCTTTTCAGCATTCTTCCCTATCAAGGTTGGGTCGACATGGCGGAGCAAATCTTCTGGAGCATCCGTTTTATTCTTTTGCTGTTGTGTCTCGCCACTTTCCTGTATTGGCTCAGCCGGCGCAATCCCATCGAAGGATTGCTCATGGCAATGCCCGTGACCATTATTTATTGGTTTCCAGTGATGGAATTCGTCCCGAACACAATCCGCTTTTGGTTGTTCTTCTGGCTCTTCCTGCTCAGTGCATTGATCGCCATGAGCATCACGCGCATCAACGATATTCGCAAAGCGGTCTGGTTGGTGCTGGGAGTCGGTCTCTTGACCGGCTTGCCGATCGCATACGCCCGCACGTATTGGAACAACATCCCTGCAGAACATTCGTCTCCGCCCACCATTGGCGGGATGGTTGAGTTATTTTCTGTGCCCTGGCTGGCAAGCGCCGCACTGGTGCTTGCTCCGATCCTGGGATGGGGGTTGTGGTATTTCGGCAGGAGATACGGAAAGGCTGGACGTATCAGCGCCATCCTTATGATCTTCGGTATGGTGCTCAACCTGATCGGACATTTCAGTCATTGGTGGGTATTCAGCAATCAAGCCTATCTAAATGCATTGCAGATATCTGCTGTATATCGACCCAATGAAGCCTCATCGCTATCCATGGTGTACGGCGGACTCGCCATGATCCTGGTCGGAGCGATCTCTCTGGCAATTCTGTCGTGGAAACAGAGCAAACTGCTTTCGATACCATTGATCCTTGCGCCATTGGCATTGCCTTTGGTCGCCATGTTCACTGTCTATTTTGGCAATTACGTTCTTCCGGCAGGTTTCTCATTCGAATTCGCCAGGCTAACCGACATCTACCGATATCTGATCTTGCTTATCGGTGCATTATGGCTGGTCATAAGCGGATGGACTGTTACGCGTCTTTACAACCAACCGCTTCACGAAGGAACTGTATGAAGTTCGTCATTGCGTCTCTCACAAATCTTTACTCAAAGTTGCTGCATCTTTACCCGCTCAGGTTTCGCGATGAATTTGCCGAGGAGATGCAAGTTGTGTTCAGGGATTCGGTGAATGAGACAGCTAGAGATGGCATCCTTCCATTAGCAAGCCTCTGCCTGAGAGAGTTGGTCGGATTGCCATTCCATGTTCTGCGGGAATTCTGGCACGAGTATCAGGGAAAGGAATTGATCATGCTCCGCGAAAATACTTCAAGTTCTCCAGCAACTACCGGGCAGGTAATGATGGGGGCACTCCCATTCTTCCTGTTCGGCATCATCATGATTATGCTGGAATTGCCAATAGTTTTGTTCAACCTGGATTGGTTCAATTCTCTGGGAGGATTTCTGTTTTTCACACTTTTGATTCTGCCCGCTATAGGATTTGGCATCGGATGGGTTCAGAATTTTCACCGTTGGTCCTATCCATATGCAGGGATGGCTTTGATATTGGCTTTCTACATCCAAAACGTAACCACGCCAGGATTGAATTTCTTCGGCATCCCGATCTTCGGGCGCGACCTATGGGGCTGGCGGGCATGGATTCCGCTGGCTGCGGCTTTCCTCGTCGCTCTTGCAATTTCACGCTCATTCAAACCTTTCATCAGTTTCTTCACCAACCTTTGGAAGGACTGGAGCATTCCATCCTATCTTATGGCTGGGGCATTGCCTTTACTGGTGATGTTCGCATTCGATGAAATCGATCGACTGTATTCCTTATACTTCATGGCTGCATTTGCCGTGTTGCTGGTGGGAATGGTAATCCTTTATCTCCGGAGTCAAACTACCTGGCAACGGGTTTTGGTGTTGACGATAGGGATTCTCGCAATCATCTTTCCCGCCGTTTTGGGGTCGAATTCCTATTGGCTTGCACACAATGGCATGTACTTGTCAGGTGCCCGCAGTATGTTGACCCTTGCGGGGAAGATTGCCCTCATCATGCTCGTCCCTGCCTGGCTGGAACTGCTTCGATATTCGGTGGGGCGCTTGCGAACGACATGATCTATTTTTGCTGAGCCACAAATCCCTGGCATGGAAGAAAACGTATGAATAGTTTTGTTGCATTGCTGATATACATCTACTCCAAACTACTTCTTCTCTATCCACAAAGGTTTCAAAATGAATTTACCGATGAGATGCAAGTCGTGTTCGGCGAGTCGTTGGAGGAAGCCATCCACGAAGGGACATTATCCTTTGCGTTTGTTTGCCTGAAAGAACTCGGCGGATTACCGTTCAACATCCTGCGGGAATTCTGGCACGAACTCAAAGGAAGGGAGACAGTCATGGTCACAAATGAAAGTACGACGAATCCTTCAGTCAGGGAAGAAAAGATGACTCGTGGAGAGATCATCCTTGGCACACTGCCATTTGCTTTATACGGTTTGGTAAGCATGCTCACAAAGACCGAATTCCCGTTTTGGAGTACATATCTATCCTTTTTTATCGTTACTCTGCTCGGACTCTTGATCGGAGTAGTAAAAGGCTTCCCTCGCTGGACATACAGCTATCTGGGCTGGTCCATGGTCATGTCCTGGTATTGGACGATGATGCCCATATACATCAAGAACGTCTACTCCCCTGTTACGCACAATCAGCTCTGGGGCTGGTGGGCTTGGATACCGCTACTGATCACGATCCTGGTGGGCATGCTTTTCGCAGGGTCCCTTCGTCCGCTTCGAGACCTGGCGAGCGGCATCTGGCAAAACTGGACATTTCTCTCCCTGATGATGTACACCTTTGCGGCGTTCACACTATTGATCTACGACGAGAACCATCATCCGTACCTGCTCGCTTTTATGGCGGCTTCGACCCTTGTGATCTGTATGACTGTCTGGGTATTCCTGCAAAGCGCCAGTAGTTGGAAGCGGGTAATCGCGCTAATCGCTGGCTTTGTCGTGACCCTCATCTTGAGCAACATTTCCTACTTGAACAACATTTCCTACGTCACCGGGGATTATGCGGCGTATTACGGTTTGCCGCCTTCGCCGCCTCAACCGTGGTACACGGCATTGAATGGAGTCATTGACTGGACAATCCTTTATTCAGGGATCATGTTCTGGCCCGCACTGGTGGGTTTGGTGCGCAGCGTCACTAAAGGTGGAAAAACGGCATAGACCAGTTAAATGCAAAACGGACAATTATAATTTTTCCATGACCATCACCCGGGACACCGTCCGCGACTACTACGACCAAAACACACGCTTATTTCTCGCCTTCAACCGCGCCCGCAAAGCGGACAATATCCATCGTTCGTTATGGACAGACGATGCAAAAACGCTGGAGGAAGCGCTGCATGTGACAGACGCACGCATCCGTGCCGCGATCGAATCGGTTGCGCCAACCGACGCGCGCATCGCCGACCTGGGATGTGGGGTTGGGGCAGGGTTAATATACATCCTCCCGCGTTTGAGCAGACCCGCGCCCGCATTGGGCTTAACGCTCAGTCCGGTTCAGGCACGGCTGGCAGGTCGATTCTGCAAACAGGCAGGTTTGGAGGAGCAGATCATCTTTGCCGAGGGTGACTTCACCTCCGTGCCTTTGGCAGGTGAATCGCTGGATGTCGTTTATTCTGTGGAGGCAGTTGTCCACGCACAGCAGCCAGAACGATATTTTCAGGAGGCGAGTCGTCTTCTTCGGCATGGCGGCAAGCTGATCCTTGTGGATGATTTCCAGGCTGCGCATCCGCTTTCGCGCGCGGAAACCGACTGGCTCAATGCATTTAGAGGCGGCTGGCATGTCCCAGGCGTCAGTACAGTGGAGCAAATGTGCGAATGGGCTGACAAGCATCATTTACGGCTGGTAAAAAACGAGGACCTTACCCCCTATTTACGTTTGCGCCACCTGCCCAACCTGCTTGCGCGCCTCATTCGATTCATTGGAAATCATTTGCCTATTCGCCACGCCATTCTGCCATCCATGCTGGGGAGCATGGCATTGCAACAATGCCTGCATTTGAAAGTGGTTGAATATCGTTTCCTGGCGTTTGAGAAAATCTAACCAATCATCAAGCAATCTACAAGTCATCTCAAAAACACTACCTATACCGTCACACCTGCCCTCCTTGCAACACCCTGTTGGGCAGGTGTGACGGAAAAGTCTTTTTGAGACAAGTTTTAGAAAGATCGTTTGAACTGTTCGAGCACAGGCTTGATCGGCGGGCTGACATCTTCCGGGATTTCATGCGCGGCAAACCAGCGCCATTCCGTGTGTTCGTCGTTGAGTTTCACTTCCCCATGCCAATCGCGTGTCAGATGAGTGATGATGACATTATAAACTTCATCGCCGTTTGGATATTTATAAAAAAGCTCGGGTCCAGAGAATACGCCGAAAAGCGACATCTGCCCCACTTCAAGATTCGTCTCTTCGAATGTTTCACGCCTTGCGGCAGATTCCACCACCTCCCCAGGTTCGACAGAGCCCCCAGGGATTCCCCACAAATCATTATCAGAACGCCTCATCATAAGCAGACGGTTGCTCCCGTCTACGAGGAGGATCGCCGCTCCAACCATCACAAGGGGGCGGTGTCCGATATATTGGCGAAGTTGGAGGATGTAGTCCATTGGAGAGTATATTTCTTTTATGGCTTAGGACGCCAAATATATGAACTGCGGAAATATTTGTCATCATGAAAATCATACATTGAATTCCCATTGGCATCTATCACAGCAGTACCTTCGTAATAAAAATAATCACAAGTTGGACAACCTTCTCCATAATCAAACACGATAACTTCTTCATCGGGAGAAAATTTGTAATTAGAAACAAAATTTGATTCAATCGGATCTTTTTTCAAATTCATAAAATCCAAATCATCCATGGGACATTTAATGTTTCCGGTGAATACCCCATATATGCAGATTCCACCGCCATAGAAACCACTATCGGGAAAAACATTATGCACAAATACTATGTCATTATTATTGGCAATCCCTGAAAGGTGAATATATTTATATTGATCTTCCTTCGGAATCGGAACGCCACATTCCTTTATGAGGTTTTCCAGAGTTAGAATACAGGGCAAGTTATCATCAAGAAAGACAATCTTTTGGCTGTCGCTTGTAAATTGAAAATATCTGCTTACATCTGATACTTTATAAACACCCCTCAAATTTTTTGAAACAAAATCGTATACTGCGAACTGAGTATTCTCGTGAGACGGAATGGAATTTTGCAAAACTGCAAGGGTTGACATATCTGGTGACAATTCTGCGCTAATATTTATAACACCCTCGGGTTGCGGGTTGAAATCCTCATAAATTTCCTGTCGATTATCGTAAATAGTAATCGGCGGATCACTCTCCATAAAAGATACAACAGCGGAGTATCTTGCTTGGTAAGGAGCGCAAAAATCTTTACCGGACAGGTCCGCAGAAGAATAGCGTTCAATTTTCCCGGTGTTCAAATTGATAATTGACCCATAATCAAACGAGGCACAATTTTCACCATGTAAAAATGCCAGGTGCTGACTATCTTGCCAAAAGGCATATTGAAAGTCTGCAGAAGCGAATTCGAATTCTTCGCCGCTATCAACATCTAGAAATAAGACCGTGTCATACCAATTAGGCCAGGGGTGATCGTTATTATGGTAATAAGTGAACATTAGAACATGATCATTCGAGCTCTTTAACCACGCAGGGAACTCATAAGAGGGTACAGCAGGCGTTAAAAACAGAGTTGAGGTTGGTCGAGGTGTTCGAGAAGGTTGAGTAGTTTCAGTAAGAGCAGGTAGAGTGATGGCACTTTCTACACCCGTTGAAGCAGGCTGGCATGATACCAGCAGGATGCAAGTTGTTATCAGCAAGACCAAACGAGATGCTTTCATATACCCAATCTACCGAAAGTTTA
>Ga0210377_10000506_pt1 | contig 37470 bp, 32 predicted proteins | sample PLM4_65_b1redo_FD_155480 | JGI IMG/M metagenome (GOLD analysis project Ga0210377, IMG submission 155480) | Groundwater sediment microbial communities from an aquifer in East River, Colorado, USA - PLM4_65_b1 redo | ecosystem: Environmental > Terrestrial > Soil > Riparian zone | place: USA: East... | reverse complement strand
CATCGCCAGCTCGAATCCCAGCCGGGTGGGACTCAAGTTCAACCCCCAGCGGAAGGACCTGTTCATCACGGCGAAACTGGGCGAGGGCAGCGGGACGGAGGCGCAGACGCACAATCTGTTGGTGCCGGTCGTGATCGACAAGCAGCAGGTGGGATACGCGCACATCATCCTCGTGATGGAGGATTACCAGCAGCTGCTGCGATCGAACCTGGTCAAACGGCTGGTGGTGACCGGCGGCATCTTTGGGTTGGGGATCGGCCTGACGCTCTTTTTGTCGTGGCGGTATACGCGGCCGATCTATCAGGTCGTCGATGTTGCCAAGCAGGTGGCCGCGGGCGATTTGAGTCCCGAATTACCCGAGGGGCGGGGCGACGAGATCGGCGAACTGATCACGAGCGTCAACGAGATGGTCCGAAAACTCCGGGAGCAGAAGACGCTGGAGGATCGCCTGCGCCAGGCTGAGCGCTTTTCGGCCCTGGGGCAGCTCGCGGCCGGCATCGCGCACGAGATCCGCAACCCCCTCAACTTCATCAGTCTGTCGATTGACCATGTCCGGGACCTCATTAAGGGAGGCGCCGCGTTGCCTCCCGGAGAAGTTCCGGCGCTGCTGGGTAACATCAAGTCGGAGATCTTCCGCCTCAGCCAGATGATCGAGAGTTTTCTGCGGTATGGGAAGCCGATGAAGCTGTCGCGCCGCTGGGTGTCCCCGCGGGACCTCCTGGACGACGTGATCGCGCTGGTCCGCCAGAAAGCGGAGGACGCGGGGATCGAGGTGCGGATTCAGGCGTCCGAGGTCTTGCCGTGGTGGGTGGATCCCGAGCAGATCAAAACCTGCCTTATGAACGTCGTGGTCAACGCCTTTCAGTCCATGCCCGAGCCGGGACGGCTGACGGTGACGCTGGATGCGCTGGCCGATGACGGGGCGGAACCCCGCGTGCGCCTCATCGTGTCCGACACGGGGATCGGCATCGTGGAGGAGGACCTGGGCCTCGTCTTCCAGCCGTACTTCACCACCAAGACGCTCGGCATCGGCCTGGGCCTCGCGCTGACCAAACGTATCATCGAGGAGCACGGCGGGACGATCGGTATCGAGAGCCGCGTGGGCCACGGCACCACGGTGACGCTCCTCGTGCCGGTCGGGACGGGGGCAGGCGCGTCTGTGGAGGGCGAGGTGGTGTCCACGGGCGATGGAGGCGCGGTATCCGGACGGCGCGCGCAAGGCGGGGAGGCGGTATGAAGCGGACGTTGTTGGTCGTGGACGACGAACGGTCGCAGCGGGAGATTCTCCGGCGGATTCTTGAGGCGGAGGGGTACGAGGTGTGCGCCGCCGGCACGGCGAGGGAGGCCGTCCTGGCCCTCCGCCGGGCTCCGTGCGACGTCGTGCTCAGTGACGTGAAAATGCCCGACACGCAGGGGGTGTCGATCCTGGACGATCTGTTGGCGGTCGTCCCGCCGGCGTGTGTCATCCTGATGACGGCCCACGGCACGATCGACGCCGCCGTCGAGGCGATGAAGAAGGGGGCGTTTGATTACCTGACCAAGCCGCTCGACAAAGACGAGTTGCTCATCACGATCGGGCGCGCGTTCGAGCGCATGGCCCTCCTCCAGGAAAATCGCCGTCTCCGAGACGAGCTGCAGGAGCGCTATCAGGTCGGCCATCTGATCGGCCATCATCCCTCGATGCAGGCGATCATCAAGGTGATCAAGAAGGCGGCGGCGAGCCCTTCGACGATCCTGATCCTGGGCGAGAGCGGCACGGGCAAGGAACTGATCGCCCGCGCCGTTCACGCCCAGAGCCCGCGGAATGATCGGCCGTTTCAGGCCGTCAATTGCGCGGCGATTCCCGACACGCTGATCGAAAGCGAACTCTTCGGCTACGAGAAGGGGGCGTTCAGCGGCGCCGCCGCGCGAGGGATCGGCCTGTTCGAGGCCGCGCACCGCGGGACGATTTTTCTCGACGAGATCGGCGATCTCGGGCTGGGGTTGCAATCCAAAATTCTGCGGACGTTGCAGGAACGGACGATTCGCCGCATCGGCGGGCAGGAGGAGATCCCGATCGACGTGCGGGTGGTGGCGGCGACCAACAAGAACCTGGACCAGGAGATCGCCGCGGGCCGGTTTCGCCAGGATCTGTTCTACCGGCTCAACGTGGTGACGATCCAGGTTCCCCCGCTTCGGGAGCGGGTGTCCGATATTCCCCATCTGGTGGAGGCGTTCGTCGCCAAATACGGGTCGCGCAACGGCGCGCGCGTGAACACCGTCTCGAAGGACGCCCTGCGCCTTCTGATGGAGTATCCGTGGCCGGGCAACGTCCGGCAGCTCGAGGCCACGATCGAACGCGCGGCGCTGCTGTGCGAAGGCGAGGAGATCCGCGTCGAGGATCTCTCCCCGGAACTTCGCCGCCCGATCCATGCCGGAGCAAGCCCGTTTCAACTTCCGGCCGAGGGCCTCTCGTTGGAGCAGCTCGAACGCGCGCTCATCGACCAGGCGATGGCCCGGAGCGGGGGGGTGATCGCCAAGGCCGCCAAGTTACTCGGCCTTTCGTACAAAACCCTCCAGTACCGCCTCGAAAAGTTCCGAGTGAAAGCGTCCGGTTCCACCCCAAAACAGGCAGACCATGACCCGAATTCGGGTCATGCCGCCAACCGCTCGATCCCCCATTCGCTATAATCGCTCGAAATGTGTGGCTGCTTCCGTCGTGGCATGTCTGGCACGCTCTGTGCTTCGTGGTGCTTTGTTGAAGACATGCAGGAAAGGGGGTGATCACGGATGAAGGGATTGAAGAATCTGGTTGCCACGGCGGCGGTGGTGTTCGCGTTTGCCGGACTGGTATACGCAGGCATGACCCCGATGAGCGGGGAAGTGACCAAGTACGACTCGGGGAAGAGCATCACCTTGAAGGATGCCAAGGGAGCGGCGCACACCTTGCAAATCACCAAGGACACCAAGACCGAGGGTGAGGTCAAGGTCGGCGCCAAGGTCACGGTGGAAGCCGAGGGCAAGACAGCGCACAGTATCAAAGCGGCAGCAGCGGCGGGAGCGGCGCAGTAAGGTCGTTTCATGGACACGGCGAGGGACGGCGGATCAGCCGTCCCTCGCGGCTGGCCGGAATCATTCGATGGGGAGGGAGAGATGAAAGTGCTTAACGTTCGAACGCGCGGTGTGGCGTGGATGGCCGTTGTAGCGCTCCTGACGCTTCCACTGGCAACGGGGTGCGAGTCGAAGCAGCAACGCGAGGGAAACACCCGGCTCAAGGGACAGGTCGCGTCTCTGACCACGGAAAAGGCGGGTGTGCAAAGACGGGTGGACGATCTGACGCAGGAGAACACCAGGCTCAAGGCTAAGGTCGACGAGCTGACCGAGAAGGTGAAGGCGCTGGAGGCCAAACACGCGCCCGCGGCGAAACCCGCGGCCAAGGCCCCAACCAAAGCGCCGACCAAGCCGGCTCCCGCCAAAAAATAGTTTCGATCGTGCGTCTTCGGGGCTTGCTCGAACGGGCAAGCCCCTTTTTTCCCCTGGACGCGATTGACAGCCGTCGCATCCCCTTTATAGTTAGCTCATCCATTGACCCCACCGGCGGAGATTCAGCGGTATGGATGAGGAAACCGTTCGCCCGGATATGGCGCGCCCCTATCTCGCGGGGGCGGATCCCCGCATTCCGGCGCTCAACGTCTTGAGCGGTCCCCTGGAAGGCCGGGAGTATCGGCTGACGAACGAGCTCTACTTGATCGGCCGCGATCCGGAATCCGACATCGTCATCGATCAGCGCGAGGTCTCCCGCAAGCACGCCAAGATCGTGAGGATGGCCAGCGAGTATCTCCTGACGGATCTCTCCAGCGCCAACGGGGTCTACGTCAACAATCTCAAACTGGAGCGGCACGTGCTTGCGCACGGCGACGTGTTCCAAATCGGATCCTGTGTGTTTCAGTTCGTCTGGGATCGCGGCGAGGCGGCCAGCCGATGAGCGTGAGAAGCCGGAAAGCGGAGTCCCCCAAGCTCTCGGCGGTGCCGGCGCGCGCCCGGGACCGCCGTGGCGACGCCTCCCGCGGGGCCGCGCCCGTGCAGCAGATCGACGCGCGCGCGCTGGCCAAGCTGATGAGCCACCTGCCCGGGATGGTCTACCGCTTCCGCACCGACCGGGACGGGACGATGGAGTTCGTCAGCGACGGGTGTCTTGACCTGACGGGATATCGGGCCGCCGATTTTCTCGAGCACGGCGTCTCCTATCGTCAACAGGTGGTGCACCCCGACGATCGCGAATCCACCTGGCGGAACATCCGAACCGAGCTCCGAGAGAAACGGGCGTTCCAGGTGGTGTATCGCATTCGCACCGCCGACGCGAGCGAAAAGTGGGTGTCGGAGCAGGGGCGGGGGATCTTCGCGCCGGACGGCGCATTGACCGGGGTGGAGGGGTTCGTCAGCGACGTCAGCGAGTGCAAGCGGGCCGAGTTGTCGTTGGCCGAACAGGCGGTGCGCGATGTCCTCACGGGACTGTACAACCGCCGGTATTTCGACGACCAGATCGCGACCGAGCTGGCCCGGGCGCGCCGCACCAATCAGTTCGTCGCCTTCCTGCTGTGCGATCTGGATCGATTCAAGTCGATCAACGACACGAAAGGGCACCAGGCGGGAGACGATATTCTCCGGTCGGTGGCGAGAACGATTCAATCCTGCGCGCGCGGGACCGACCTGGTCGTCCGCTGGGGCGGGGATGAGATCGTGGTGGTGCTGACCGAGACCGGTCAGGCGGGCGGGCTCATCGTGGGTCAGCGGATCCGGCGCGAGCTCCGGCGGATGAGCGAGGCCCGGGGACTCGGTCTGGACATGAGCATCGGGATCGCCATGTACCCCGAACACGGCGAGACGGCGGATGCGCTCATCCGGCTGGCCGACCGGGCGCTCTACATCGCCAAGAAGAGCGGCGACAAGATTCACATCGGCGAGGAGCACTATCGCCTGGACGCGCAAGCCATCAAGGTCGTCTTCCAGCCGGTCGTGGACGTGTGGTCGGATCAGGTGCTGGGGCACGAGGCGCTGAGCCGGGATCCTCAGGGGCGGCTGAGCATCCTCGAGTTGTTCAAGAAGTACCACGCCGTCGGCCAGCTCGACGAGCTCAAGCGGATCTGCTTCGTGGAGCAGTTGCGGGTGGCCGCCGAGCTGAAGCTGCCGCGGGTCTTCCTCAACGTCGATTTGACGTCCCTCGAACATCTCGACTCGGTAGTCAAACCGCCCGGCATGGACGTGATCCTGGAGATTTCCGAGGTGGAGGCGCTGCACGACGTCGAGAACCACCTGGCCATCGCGACGAAGTGGCGCGCGAAGGGATTCAAGTTCGCTATCGACGATTTCGGGGCGGGGTTCGTCTCGCTGCCGTTCATCGCCCGGTTGATGCCGGAATACATCAAGATCGACCGCTCGCTTGTCATCCAGAGCGCGGCGTCCGACACGTTCAAGGGATTTTCGCGGCACCTGCTCCTCGCCCTCCGGATGTACGCGACCGAGGGCATCATCGCCGAGGGGATCGAAACGGAGAAGGAGCTCCAGGCGATGAAGGGGATCGGGATATTCATCGTGCAGGGCTTCCTGCTGGGCAAACCCAAAGAAATGACCTAGCTGCCTGCCCGAGTCATCGGGTGTTGGAGCCTGTTCAGGAATGCGTCAGATGCAAGGCGGAGAGAGGAATCCCCCCGGAGCGTACTGAGTCGTACGTGAGGAGGGATTCCGAAGCGACAACGCCGCAGATGACCATTCATGGACAGGCTCCTCAGATCCGGCGCGAGCGCTGGTGATCGTCCGACACCAGCACGGCCGAGGCCGAACCCGGCGGGCGGTCCAGCTCGCCGTCCATCGTGTCAAACACGAAGTCCTTCCCGTTAAAGTCCAGGATTTTGGGGATCGGCAGCTTGCGCGGCGTGGGGCATGGCCGCCCCACATGGTTGGAAAACTCCTCGGGGAAGTGCTTGAGGATGCTCCGCACGATGATCGACTCGGCGTTGATCAGGAAGCAGCGGCCCTTGCCGGGCATGCGCTCGGTGATCGACCACGCTTCAATCATGTCGTCTTCGGTGCCGGTTCCCTGCTCCATCTTGAGGATTCGGTGGGTGATCTCCTTCGTGCTCCAGTTGCACGAGAAGCACTGGCCGCAGCTTTCGTTGGCGAAGAAGCGCGAGAAGTTGTACGCCACGTGGACCATGCACGCCGTGTCGTCGTAGACGATCACGCAGCCGGAGCCCAGCCCCGAGTCCACCTTCTTGAGCGCGTCGAAATCGAGCGGGGTGTCGAATAGGTCGGGCGTGAGTAACCCGCACGACGGCCCTCCGGGAAACACCGCCTTGAACGTCCGGCCGGGCTTGGGGCCGCCGGCAACCGCGAGCAGTTGCGTCATCGTGGTGCCCATCGGCAGCTCGTAGTACCCCGGCTTGGCCACGTCGCCGGACACCGTCCAGATGAAGGTGCCCGGGCTCCTCGGCGTGCCCATGCTCCGAAACCAGTCGGCGCCGTTGCGCATGATGTGGGCGACGTGCGACAGCGTTTCGACGTTGTTGACCACGACCGGCGAGGCGATCCCGCCCCCGGAAAACGGCAGGCCCCACTCGAACGGCTTGACCTGCCGGGGCATCGCCGCGTTCCCCATGATCGTTTCGAGCATCGCGGTCTCTTCGCCGAACAGGTAGGTCGCCGGACCGATCGACAGATCGATCGCCACCCGCCGTCCCGATTTCAGCACGTTGGGGCCGATGTAGCCCTTCGCCTCGCACTCGGCGATGGCGTCACGCAGCCGCTGAATCTGCCGGGTGAAAATTTCCTTGAGGCAGATGAAGGCCCTGTCGGCGTCGATCGTCAGCGACGCGATCGCCACGCCCTCGATCAACTGGTAGGGGTTGAGCAGGAGGAGCGGCCGGTCCTTGTACGTGCCGGGTTCCCCCTCGGCGCCGTTGCACGCGAGGTACTTCCTTCCGTCGGGCGACTCCTTCTGGCGCGTCCCGGCCCACTTGATGCCGGTGGGGAATCCCGCGCCGCCGCGTCCGCGGAGACCGGACTTCTTGATTTCCTCGACGACTGCGTCGGGCGACATGGACAGCGCCTTCTCCAGGCCCCGCCATCCGCCGGTTTTCGCGTATTCCTCGGCGGTGGTGATCTCGTGATCGGGAAGCAGGTATCCGGGCACAATGACCTCCTGTGATCGGTGTCGATCAGACCGTCGCGGCCGGGCGAGCGGTCGCTAAGCCGCAATTATATCGCACATTCGCGGCCAAGACTCAAGCCCCGGTCTCCCGCGCGACGGCCCCGGGAGCGACCGGAAGGGCACAGGATAAAGCAGAGCGTGGGGGCAAGTCAAATCGAATGTTGCGCGAGGGCAATGGGCGATCAGACGGCGAACTTCCTGGGCGCGCAGCGGCCGCTGCGCTCGATGGCGACCGCGTCGTCGGCGATCGTCACCACGTACGCGCGGTCCCGGGCGGTCACCATCCGGCGCTCGACGATCAGCGTCGTCAGCCCATCGTCCCACATTTCCACGTCGCCGTTGGGGGTCGGAAGGTGAAAGCCGGCACCGTAGTCGCGGATGGCGCCGGACAGAAAGGTCTTCCACGGAATCTGGGAGGAGTAGGCGACGGAGTGCGTGACCTCGATCCGCGAGAGCCGCTCCGCGGTGAACGTGCACCAGATGCCGGTCACGTTCACCCGGAGCCCGACGACGGAGAACAGCCGCTCGTCCCCCAGCACGCCGATCTCCTCGGCCGGCACCGCGGCCATAAACTGCTCGATCGGCATGCCGAGTTCAAACGGCGCGAGCACCCGCGTGATGGAGGTAGCGGCCACGGCAAACGGCGCCGAGAGTCCGAACACCGCCGCCGCGAGCCAGATTGCCGCGTGTCCTAAAAGACGGTTCATCAAGTCCAGTGTAGGCGAAGCCGGGGATCGGGCGCAAGTGGCGGCTTCGAGCCGCGCGAGCCGGGAACGATTCGGTTGAACAGGTGGCCCAAAATCGGCATAGTGGGGCCGAATGTTCTTTCGGGGGAGCCTATCGCGAGAACTAATCGGGGACGTTTTTTACTAATTAACTTTTACGTGAGGGGCGTGGGGACGTCGCGGCTTTTGCGGCATTGGATTGCACGACCGCTCGGCGAGCGGTGCGCGTGGGGGCTTCTTCTCGATGGAGACGATGTCCACGAAGGCCGCAACGCCCCTTCGGGGGAATCCATGCTCGCGCTCACTGTGACGGGCACCGCCTGCCGAATCAGCCGTTGATATGTATGCCTATTTTCAGTAGGATAGGCATACTTGATTGCAGGAGGACACATGACCCGTCCCGTCCCCAAAATTCGCCGGGCTTTTTACGTTGAACCACGAATGATCGCGCGCGCCAAGCGCCTGCTCGGCGTGAAGACCGACGCCGAAGTCGTCCGAACGTCGATTGAACGGGTGGTCGAGATGGAAGAGTTCTGGCGCTTCATCGACCGCACCCGAGGGTCCGTCAAGCCCCACAGTTTCGCGCGCGAGTAAGTGCACTACGCCCTCCTTGACACCGCCATCTACATCGATGTGTGGGAGTCCGACCGCCATCAGACCCTGCTGGCCTCGCTTCGGCGGGGGGTGATTGTCCGGCACTCGGCTGTAGTGCTTTCTGAACTGTATCGGGGCGCGCGGACGGCGACGGCCCTCAAGCGAGTGATCGATCTCTATCGGCTGGCCCGTCCGTGCTGGGCGCCCGATGAGGGCGATTGGCACACCGCGGGGCGGGTGCTCCGGCAACTGGGCGTCCACAATGGTTGGGGGAGAGGACGGCTTTGGCAGTTGCAAAACGACGTCCTCATTGCCCTGACGGCTCGCAAGTACGGCACCACCGTGGTGACGACCAATCGAGGGGACTTTGAGATACTGTCGCGACATATTCGATTCGCCGCCATCTATGCCTGAGCGTGAGGAACGGCGTGGCGCCGAGTGACATTTCGGAAGGAGGGAAGTTATGGAGTTGAAGGTGGTCAAGATCGACAAGCCCGATGATGTCAATCTGATCCTTGGCCAGGCGCACTTCATCAAAACCGTCGAGGATCTCCACGAGGCGTTGGCGGCGTCGGCGCTCGGGGTGAAGTTCGGCTTGGCGTTTTGTGAGTCGTCCGGGCCGTGCCTGGTCAGAGCCAGCGGGACCGAACCGGACCTGGTTGATCTGGCGAAGCACAACGCCTACGCGCTGTCCGCCGGTCACGTCTTTCTGATCTTCCTTCGCGGTGTGTACCCGATCAGCGTACTCAACGCCGTCAAGGCGGTCCAGGAGGTCTGCACGATTTACTGCGCCAGCTCAAACCCGGTGGACGTGATTCTCGCCGAGACCGACCAGGGGCGCGGCGTGTTGGGCGTGGTGGACGGCTCTCGGTCGCGGGGCATCGAAACCGACGAGGACGTCGTTTCGCGGAAAGACCTGCTGCGGTTTCTGGGATACAAGCTCTGAGTCGGTCGCCGGGTAACGGGGTGTCAGGGCAAACAAAAACCCGGAAGCGGATCCTGCGATCCTGGTGCGGCTCCGGCGTCCGCGCTTCCGGGTCTGGTGGCGCTGGGCGTTTCGTCCCAGCTTCGCCGAAGGAAGGCGTGGCCTAGGACGCCGCCACCTCACTCGCCGTAGGGTTGGTACTGCCCACTGGACCACCTCCTTTCATCGGCGGGACACCGCAGCGCGCGGACCCAGACCCGCGAGCCCCCATTCACCGGACCGCCGCTGCCCGGCTCCTGGGTCGCCTCCCCCCGTGGGAGACTTGGGGAAGAGTGATTCCCCTCATTGGGGCGGAGTATAGCACGGGGCGTGAGACCGTGAAAAGGACCATGAGGGGTGAAAATTTCCGGCTTGTTGTGCGATAATGGAACATTCTGAACTGGACATATGGTGGAGGAGCGCAGCGGGGAATGGCACCGAAGACGATGTTCGAAAAGATTTGGGACGCCCATGTCGTCCACGAGGAGCCGGGCCGGCCGTCGCTCCTTTATATCGACCGGCACTTGATCCACGAGGTCACGTCGCCCCAGGCGTTCGACGGCTTGCGGCTCGCCAAGCGCAAGGTCCGCCGGCCGGATCTCACGTTCGCCACGATGGACCACAACGTGCCCACCACGGATCGCTCGCTGCCCATCGAGGACGAGATCTCCGCCCGCCAAATGGATATGCTGGCGCGCAACTGCAAGGAGTTCGGCATCACGCTGTATGATCTCGCAAGTCCCGAGCAGGGGATCGTCCACGTGATCGGCCCCGAGTTGGGGTTGACCCTGCCCGGCGCGACCGTCGTGTGCGGCGACAGCCACACCTCCACCCACGGCGCGTTCGGGGCGCTCGCGTTCGGGATCGGCACCAGCGAGGTCGAGCACGTCCTGGCCACCCAGTGTCTGCTCCAGGACAAGCCGAAGACGTTTCTCATCGAGGTTGACGGCGCCAGCCCGTACGGGGTCGAGGCGAAGGACATCATCCTGTCGATCATCGGCCGCATCGGCACCGACGGTGGAACCGGCAGCGTGATCGAGTACGCGGGCGACACGATCCGCGGGCTGTCGATGGAAGAGCGCATGACCGTGTGCAACATGTCGATCGAGGGCGGAGCCCGCGCCGGCATGATCGCGCCGGACGAGAAGACGTTCGCGTATCTGCGCGGCCGGCCCCACGCCCCGAAGGACTTCGACGCGGCGGTCGCGCGGTGGAAGGTCCTCCCCGGCGATCCGGGTGCGGTGTTCGATCGCACGCTGCGGATCGACGCGCGGACGCTGACCCCGCAGGTCACGTGGGGGACGAACCCCGGCCAGGTGGTCGCGGTCGACGCGCGCGTCCCTGACCCCGCCGAGTTCGGCGATCCCAACGCCAGAAAGTCGGCCGAGCGCGCGCTCGACTACATGGGGCTCCGGCCCGGCACGCCGATCACCGAGATTGCGATCGACCGCGTCTTCATCGGCTCGTGCACGAACTCCCGGATCGAGGACCTGCGCCGGGTCGCGCGGTTCGTGAAGGGCCGTCGCGTGACGCCGAAGGTCTACGCGATGGTCGTCCCGGGGTCGCAGCGGATCAAGCACCAGGCCGAGGAGGAGGGATTGGATCGGATCTTCAAAGACGCGGGGTTCGACTGGCGCGAGTCGGGGTGCTCGATGTGTCTCGGCATGAACCCCGACACGCTCAAGCCCGGCGAGCGGTGCGCGTCCACCTCCAACCGGAATTTCGAGGGCCGGCAGGGCAAGGGCGGCCGGACCCACCTGGTGAGCCCCCTGATGGCCGCCGCGGCGGCCGTCGAGGGCCGCTTCGTCGATATCCGCCGGTACGACCTGAAAGGGAACTGACGCATGGAACCGTTTCGCATGCTGGATGGGCTCGTCACGCTCTTGGATCTGCCCAACGTCGACACCGATCAAATCATCCCCAAGCAGTTCTTAAAGCGGATCGAGCGGACGGGCTTCGGCCAATTTCTGTTCTACGACTGGCGGTTCCTCGCCGACGGGCGGCCCAATCCCGACTTCGAGCTGAACGCGGAGCGCTATCGCGGCGCCACGATCCTGGTCACGCGCGCCAACTTCGGCTGCGGCTCGTCGCGCGAGCACGCGCCGTGGGCGCTCCTCGATTACGGCTTCCGCTGCCTCATCGCGCCCTCGTTCGCCGATATCTTCTACAGCAATTGTTTGAAGAACGGCATCCTGCCCATCCGGCTGGATGAGGAGCAGGTCGACGCGATCGTCCAGCGCGTGCGGAGCACGGCGGGCTGCCGATTGCGCGTCGACCTGAACAACAAAACCATCACCTCCGGCGACGGTCCGGCGTATCGTTTCGATCTCGACGAGTTCCGTCGCCAGTGCCTGCTCAACGGTTTGGACGACATCGGGTTGACGCTTCAGCACGAGGACAGGATCAGCCGGTACGAGGCGAGCCGAGCGCTCCAGCCGGCGCGGTGATCCAGCCGTCGCCGCGGGAGGTGTTCGTCCGGCGGAGCGGTGAGAGTTTGTGAAACTTTCTGACAGGGGAGAGGACGCATGGGGGGAAACCCGAAAGCCACGTTTGAGAAGCGCCGCAAGGAGATGAAGCGGAAGCAGAAGCAGAAAGAGAAGTCCGAGAAGCAGTTGGTCCGCAAGGACGAGAAGTCCAAGGTCGGACCGCATGTTTCAGGCGAAGACCCCGATCTTGCGGGCTTGGTGCCGGGACCGAATCAACCCCCGCCCGAAGAAGCCTAGGTGCCTGTCCATGCAGGGTCATCTGCGGCGTTGTCGCTGCGCTTCCGGTGCTCACGTACACACTGAGTACGCTCCGCTCCGGTGCACAGGGCGCGCAGCGCGCGCCCGTGGCAATATTCGACGGGCCGACCATGTCGGCCCTGTCCGCCTGGCATCTGACGCCTTCCTGAACAGGCTCCACCACCCGATACTCGGACCAAAACTCGGATACTCCTAACCCGCGTCCCAGTCGGTGTGCACGTTGCCCTCGCGGTCGATCCGCTGATACGTGTGCGCGCCGAAGAAGTCCCGCTGGGCCTGGATCAGGTTGGCGGGGAGCCGCTCGGTCCGGATCGCGTCGTAGTAGGCGAGCGACGCGGCCGTGGCGGGCAGCGGCAGGCCGTGTTCGGCGCCCAAGGCCACGACGCGCCGCCAGCCGTCTTGTCTGGACGCGAGTTCTTGCCTGAACCACGGATCGAGCAACAGGTTTGGTAATGAGGGGTTGCGCCGCATCGCCTCCTGAATCCGCGCCAGCAGACGGGCGCGGATGATGCAGCCTCCCTTCCAGATGCGGGCGATCTCCGCGAGATCGAGGCGGTACTCGCGCGCGCGCGAGGCGACGGCCAGGAGGCCCATGCCCTGGGCGTAGCTGCACAGCTTGGACGCATACAGCGCGTGGCGGACGTCGGCGGCGAGCCGGCCGTCGGGTGAGGCCGACGGGCGCGGGCCGGGCAGGAGGGGCGCGGCCGCGACCCGCTCCGTATTGGCCGCCGAGATCAGGCGCGCGTCGAGCGCCGCGGCGATTGTCGGGATTGGTGCGCCGAGTCCGGCGGCGTCCTGCACGGTCCACCCCCCGGTGCCCTTCGTCGCTGCCGTGTCCAGAATGCGATCGATCAGTTCGCCGGGGGTTTCGGTGTCCGGCCGGCGGAGGATGCGGGCGGTGATGTCGATCAGGAACGATTCCAGTTCCCCGCGGTTCCACTCGTCGAAGAGCGCGGCGAGGTCGCGGTTGGAGAGGCCTCCCAGGCGGCGCAGGACGTCGTACGCCTCGGCGATGAGCTGCATGTCGGCGTACTCGATCCCGTTGTGCACCATTTTCACGTAGTGCCCGGCGCCGCCCGGCCCCATGTAGGCGACGCAGGGGCCGTCGTCGACCTGCGCGGCGATCTTCACGAGAATGGGGGCGAGATGGTCATACGCCTCGCGCGGACCGCCGGGCATCATCGACGGCCCGCGGCGCGCCCCCTGTTCGCCGCCCGACACGCCCATGCCGATGAACCGGATTCCCTTGAGGGAGAGCTCCAGCGCGCGGCGCTCGGTGTCGGAAAACAGCGCGTTACCGCCGTCGACCAGGATGTCGCCGGGGTCGAGGAATGGCGCGAGCGAGGCGATCGTCGCGTCGGTGGGCGTGCCGGCCTTGATCATCAGGAGGATACGGCGCGGTCGCTCCAACGAGGCCGCGAAGGTCTGGGGCGATCGGTGTCCCTGGATGCCCGGGGGCGCCTCGGAGAGCAGCGCGTCGACCGGGTCGGACGATCGGTCCGACACGGCCACCGGGAAGCCCTTGTCCGCCAGGTTGAGCGCCAGGTTCTTCCCCATGACCCCGAGCCCGTACACGCCGATCTGCGCCGCCATCGATCGTCCCATCGCCCGTGTCAGCGGCGCTCGATCAGGAGCACCCCGATCCCTTCACCTCGCGTGCGGCTGCATCGGCCGGCAGAAGGCTCGCGGCGAACCCCTTCGGGTCGGCGTCGTGCTGGTCGATCAAGGCTTGAAGCTGCTGCAGGCAGTCCGCGCGGGTGCAGAGCCGATAGCCGTAGATGCCCATCGGGGCGATGAGCTTCATGTAGTAATGGTTGCCGGCGTCGTACTGCGTGGAGCACGCGCTGGGTTTGTTCGCGACTTTGAGGAACGGGTCGAACGTCTCGGCGAATTTCTCCAGCACGGGCTCGCTGTGGAGATCCGGGGGAATTTCGCGGAAGCGCTTGATCAAGTCGTAGACGGTCATCGTGGCTCCTTTCGGGTTTCCTCCATGAGGGTAAACGAGTCCGCCGGGATAATCAACGGGTGGGGCGTCCGCTGGTGTTCACCCTCTTGACCGGTGCATAATGAAACACGTTCCGTTCGTATCCAAAGGAAGTGACCGATGGCCGTAAGCGCCGCGATGCGGGTAAGGTCTTGCCGGTTCGTGTGGGCCGTGGTTGTGTGCGTGATGCCGATCGTCGGGATGCGCGGCGCGGCCGTCGCCGGGGCCGACGGGCTGATGCACGTTCGCCAGGGGCTCTTTCTCGTGGCCGATCCGGGGCTGACCGATCCCAACTTCAGCGAGACGGTGATCCTGATCACCCACCACGGACCCCAGGGGACGACCGGTGTGGTCATCAACCGGCCCACGACCACGCTGCTGTCTCGCGCGCTGCCCGATCTGCCCGCGCTGGCGGACCGGCGGGAGACGGTATTTATGGGCGGTCCCGTGGGGCGGGAGGCGATGGTGATGCTGATGCGGACCCGCGAGCCGCACGAATTGGCCCGCCGCGTGTTCGGCGACGTCTACGAGAGTCGAAGCGCCGACGCGCTCGCCCGCCTCCTCAAACAGACCGATCCCAAGGCGGTGTTCCGCTTTTACGCGGGCTATGCGGGGTGGGCGTCGGGCCAGCTTGAGGATGAGCTCGATCGCGGGAGTTGGCGGGTGCTGCCGGCGGATTCCGCCGTGGTGTTCGACCGCGACCCGGACGTCATCTGGTCCGAGATGATCCGGCGGTCCTCCGAGCGGTTCGTGCGCGACCGCTTCGACGATCAGGTGGTGCCGTCGCCGCCCGACGCGGGCGCCGAACCGCCGCCCCCGGCGTCGCTCTTCTTGTCGGCCGTCTTGTCGGCAGCCGGAGCCGCCGGCGTCGACTCCTTCGCGGTCTTGGATTCCGGGGCGCCGGTGTCGGATGTGTCTTTGTCCTTGTCCTTGCCCTTGCCCGAGTAATCGGTGATGTAGAAGCCCGACCCCTTGAACTGCAGCGCGGGGGCCGCCAGGAGCTTCTTCATCGACCCGCCGCATCTCGAGCAGGTTTCTAGCGGCGGGTCGGTGCGTTTCTGAATGAGGTCCACGAGGTGCCCGCATTGCTCGCATCGGTATTCGTAAATCGGCATAGGGTGCGTGTCTCCGCCTACTTCTTGAGTTTCGTGAGCGCCGCGTCCATCCGATCCAGGCCTCGCCGGATGTGGTCGACGGACGTGGCGTAGGAGAGCCGGATGCAACGGTCGTCGCCGAAGGCCGCGCCCGCGACCACCGCGATCCGGGCCTCCTCGAGCAGGTACGTTGCCAGGTTCTGCGAGCCGGTGACGGCGGTCCCGTTGTGACGCCGTCCGTAGCACGACGACACGTCGGGGAAGGCGTAAAACGCGCCCTGGGGTTGAAAGCACGACACGCCGGGCATCGCGGAGAAGCGGCGGACCATCTCGTTGCGGCGCGCGGCGAACTCGGCGACCATGCGGTCGATCGACGCGCGCGGCCCGTTGAGCGCCGCGACCGCCGCCTTCTGGGAGATGGACGCGGGGTTCGACGTGCTCTGGCTCTGGATGTTGGCGACGGCGGTCATCAGCGCGGCGGGTCCCGCCGCCCAGCCGATGCGCCACCCCGTCATCGCGTACGTTTTGGACACGCCGTCGACCACCACGGTCAGGGCCTTCATCTCGGGGGAGAGCGAGGCGATGCTGACGTGCCGGAAGCCGTCGTACACGATCTGGCCGTAGATCTCGTCGGAGATCACGAGCAGGCGGTGTCGCAACGCCACCTCGGCGATCCGCTCCAATTGCACCCGGGTGTATCCGGCGCCCGTCGGGTTGGATGGCGAGTTCAGGATCAGGGCCTTGGTCCGCGGGGTGATCGCCGACTCCAGCCGCCGCGGGTCCAGCGTGTAGCCGTCCTCGGCCTGCGTCGGGACGATCACCGGCGTTGCGTCGTTGAGGACAACCTGGTCGGGATAGGACACCCAGTAGGGCGCCGGGATCAGGACCTCGTCGCCCTGTTCGAACAGGGCCTGCGCCAGGTTGTACAGGGTGTGCTTGGCGCCGCACGAGACCACGATCTCGTTGGGCTGGTACCGCAGCCCCTGGTCCGCCTCGAGGTGCCGGATGATCGCCTGCTTGAGCTCGTCGGTGCCGGAGGGCGCCGTGTACTTGGTGAACCCCGCGCGGATGGCGGCGATCGCGGCGTCCTTGATCGGTTCGGGGGTGTCGAAATCGGGTTCGCCGAGGCCGAAGTCGATGACGTCGATGCCCTGGGCGACGAGCGCCTTGGCCCTGGCGGCGGTCGCCAGGGTGGCGGAGGGCTGGATCCGGCCGACGCGCTGGGCGAGCTTCACGGCGCGCTCCGAAACGTGTCGCGAAGCCGCCGCGCGACCAGCGGCGGCACCAGGCCCTCGATGTTGCCGCCGTAACTCGCGACGTTCTTGATGATGGTGGACGTCAGGTAGGAATACTCCACGCTCGGCATCAGGAAGAGGGTCTCGATGGACTGGTCGAGGTTGCGGTTCATCATCGCCATCTGCATTTCGTACTCGAAATCGGACACCGCGCGCAAGCCACGGATGATCCCGTGGGCGTGCTTGCGCTTGAGATAGTCGACCAGGAGGCCGTCGAACGCCTCGACCTGGACGCCGGTCATCCCCTTGGTCGAGTCCGTGATCATCTCCAGGCGCTCCTTGATGTCGAAGAGCGGGGCCTTCTGCGGGTTGCGCGCGACGGCGACGATGACCGTGTCGAAGAACTTGAGGCTTCGGTTCACGATGTCGAGGTGCCCGTTGGTGATCGGATCGAACGTGCCCGGGCACACGCCGATGCGGTTCACGGCAACTCCGCCTTGGCGTAGACGTCCAGAACGGTCTCGCCGTACCGGTAGCTTCTCAGATGGCTCACGGGCGCAACCGGCGGGGGCGGGTCCATCGCCTGAAAACGCTCGATCACGAGCCATCCGCCCGGCGCGAGGCCGAGGCCGGCGAGGAACGGGCGCAGCAGGCGGAAGGTCTCGGGCCGGTGGTAAGGCGGATCGGCGAAGATCAGATCGCAGACGGATTCGGGATGCCGTTTGAGGCGGGAGATGAGGCCTGCGACGCCGCCCGTCGTCCACACCTCGGCCTCCCGCTCGGACACGCCGCAGGCCGCGAGGTTGGCCTTGAGCGCCGCGCGTGCCGCGGGGTCGGCCTCGACGAAAAGCACGTGCGCCGCGCCCCGGCTCACCGCCTCGATCCCCACGGCGCCCGTTCCGGCGAAGAGATCGATCGCCCGGGCGCCCTCGATCCGGGGTCCGAGAATATTGAACAACGCTCCCTTGACCTTATCCGAGGTCGGCCGGACATCATACCCCTTGGGCGCCCGCAGGCGGCGCCCTTTCAGTTGTCCCGCAATGATTCGCATGCTCGAATGTGCATCGGCCGCATTCCCCGCCCATTGGGGCGGGGTTAGGCCGAACTGAACCGTGAGTTCGTTCATCTCGCATCGAAGATTCCCCGCAGCTTGCTGCGGGGAGCTTCAATGTTGCGACCGCGGCACGCGCGGCGCGCAAGCGATGTACCATATCACGCGGTGAAAACGAGCGTCAACTTGGCCCTGTGGATGCCCGGTCGATTTCCAGCTTGCTCAGACCCTTCCACGTGCCGAACCAGCGCGCGCCGCGGGCGTCGAACGCCATCGAGAAGACGTTGTTGTCCAGCAGCCCGTCCCGCGTGGTGTAGGTGCGCCAGCGCCGGCCGTCGTACCAGCTCGCGCCGCCGTCGGTGCCCGCCCACAGCAGCCCGTCCCGGTCGATCCCGAGGGCGTGGATGTAGTTGCCTCCCAAGCCGTCCGCCGTCGTGTAGGTGACCCAGCTCCGGCCGTCGAACCGGCTCAGACCCGCGCCCCACGTGCCGAACCACTTGCGTCCCTTGCGGTCGATGGCGATCGCGAGGACGTAATTGGGGTTGGCCTGAGTGATCGTCTTGTAGACGGTGGTGTGATGGGGGCTGGGCGGCTCCGTTGCGCCGCGCGAAGGCAGCCGCGCGGGATCGGCCCCTAGGCCGTCGTGGTGGGTGTACGTCGTCCAGCGGCGCCCGTCGAAGCGATTCACGCCGCCCTCGGTGCCGAGCCACAGCGCGCCGTCGGCGTCGATCTGAATGGCGTAGACCCATTTGTCGACCAGGCCGTCGTCCACGGTGAAGGTCTCGAAGGCCGAGCCGTCGAAGCGGCTCAAGCCCTTCCACGTCGCGACCCACATCGTGCCGCGGCGGTCGAACGCGACGTCGTACACCCATAGGTCGCCCAGGCCCCGGCCGGGCGGATACGCGGTCCAGTCGGCCCCGTACGACGCGACCCGTCCGGCCCCGTAGGGGGTGTAGGTGAGCCAGCGGTCGCCGTCGAGCAGCGATAGGCCGCCGCCGTAGGTGCCGATCCACGGACGGCCCTTGGGGTCGATCCGGATCGCGTACACGCCGTTGCTGAGGAGGCCGCCACGAGTCTTCTCGGCGGTATAGATCTCGTGGGTATCGTGCGTGCCGGCATCGTAGCGGATCACCCCGTTGGACAGGCCGAGCCACAGATAGCGCCCGTCCAGGGCGATCGCCTTCACGTTGGCCCCGGTCTCGAAATTGGTCCACCGCGGCGTGGAGGTCGCGGGGGGAGACGGCGTGCAGGCCGCGATCCAGCCGGCGAGCAGCGCGAACGACGGAGGAGCGAGGAGCGCTCGGATCAACTTCCAATGCGCGCCCATGGCGCGAGGCGGCGTGCTCATTGACAAGGCGTGAGTCAGGTTGCTATATTCTACGCAGTTTTTTCACGCGCCGCAACGCGCCGCCTTACGGCGACGGATGCCGTATCCACCGGGCGGATAGCTCAGCTGGCAGAGCGCTGCCCTTACAAGGCAGAGGTCAGGCGTTCGATCCGCCTTCCGCCTATCCGAGCTTGCTAAGCGCAACGCAGGCACGGTTTCTCGCGCCGAGGCTGCGAGATGGTTGTGGCCTTTGGGGTTTTCCTCCGAGCGTGTTGAGCGCAACCAAAGGCGTTCCGGGGTCGCGAGACGTCTCGCGACGGGTCAGAGCGATGAATCGGCACTTGGAAGACAGCGGGGCCGTAGTTCAGTTGGTTAGAACGCCGGCCTGTCACGCCGGAGGGCACGGGTTCGAGCCCCGCCGGCCCCGCCATTCCGAGCTTGCTAAGCGCAACGCAGGGGCGCCTTCCCGCCCCGAGGCTGCGAGAGGCCGTTGATCTTGCCGTCTCCAATCGAGCTTGCTAAGCGCAACGCAGGGGCGCCTTCCCGCCCCGAGGCTGCGAGACGTTGTTGACGTTGCGGTTTCTAATCCTTCGATCCCCGAGACCCGTGTGACGGGCCGAGCTGACCTCTTCGATTTGATCGGGATGGCGAGCCCGATCACCCAGGCCGTCCTGTTCCTGCTCCTGACCTTCTCGGTTTTCTCCTGGGCGGTGATCCTGTACAAGTTCAGGTTGTTCAGGTCGATCCGCTCGCAGGACCGGCGTTTTCTGACCGCGTTTGAATCGCTCGACGATCCCAAGGAGGTCCGCCGTCGGGCGGCCGCGATCACGAGGAGCCCCATGGCCGACCTCTTCGCGGAGGCGTATCGCCGCGTGTTGTCCGACGAGGAATCGTCGGCGATGACGGAAGCCGAGTTGCGGGAGAGCGGGGCGCCGCGTCGTCTGGAACGGATTCTCCGGCAGATGTCCGATCGGCAACTGATGCAGGAGGAGGAGTACCTGTCGGCGCTGGCGACGGTGGGGAACGTTTCGCCGTTCGTGGGGCTGTTCGGCACGGTGCTCGGCATCATTCAGGCCTTTCAAGAGATCGGGCGTCAGGGGACTGCGAGCATCGCCGCGGTGGCGCCCGGCGTAGCGGAAGCGCTGGTGGCGACCGCCGCGGGGCTGTTCGCCGCGATCCCGGCCGTGGTGGCCTACAACTACTTCCTCAACCAGATTCGCCGGCACGCCACCCAGCTCGATGTTTTCAGGCAGGACCTGCTCGCCCTGGCCGAAGGCCGGCGCGTCGCCGAACCGGTGGCGCTGGGTCGGCCTTCGGGACGGTAGACCATGCCCGGGGATCGGAGGCGCAGCGACCCGGGGCGCTTTCTCGCCGAGATCAACGTCGTCCCGCTGGTCGACGTCGTCCTCGTGCTGCTGATCATCTTCATGGTCACGGCGCCGCTGATGTATCGCGGGATCGACATCGACCTCCCGCGCTCGTCGGTCAACACGATCACACCTGAAGAGCGTGTGGTCCTCACGGTCTCGCGCGATCGCGCGGTGTTTCTCGATAAGGAGCGCGTGGCGAGGGCCATGCTCGGGGAGACCCTCCAGCGGCTGGTGCGATCCCGCCCCGACGTCACGCTGTACCTGCGCGCCGACCGCGACGTTCCGTACGGGATGGTGGTCGAGGTGATGGACGCCATCAAGCAGGCGGGCATCGACCGGCTCGGTATGGTCACGGAGCCCGCCCCCGAGAGCGGCGTTCGATGAGGCCGCAAGCGCCGGCCGGCTGGAGACGGCAAGATCAACAGCATCTCGCAGCCTCGGGGCGGGAACCCGCCCCTGCGGTGCGCCCAGCAAGCTCGGATCCGTCCCGGCGCGGTCTCGCGTTGCGTCCCATGGTCATCGCCTCCGCGGTCGGCCACGGCCTCGTCGCGCTCGCGCTCGCGTGGGGGCCACAGTGGATTCCGACGCCGGTCCGGCCGCAGGCGTATCAGGTCCGGCTGGTCAGCCTGCCGGTCGAGGAGCCGAAGCCGTCGCCGCCGCAGCCGGAAGTAACGGCGCCGCGACCGGAGCCGCCGCGCGCGGCGCCGAAGAAGGCCAAGGTCACCTCGCCGTCGAAGGCCAAGGCCGCCAAGAAATCAGCGGCCGGCGTGGTGGCGCCAGGCCCGGTGAAAGGGCCCAGGCCCGCCGTCGCGGTCGTGCCCGACGAGCCTGCCGAGCCTCCGGCTCGCGAACCGCGACCCGCCGCGCCCGCGTCCAAGCCCGTGTCCGATCAGACCGCCACGGCGGTCGAGCCGGGGATCGCGCTCGTCACCCCGTTGATGGAGGCCGTGGCGCTCAAATTTCCGTATTACATGAATGCGCTCGTCCGCAAGATGGACGCCAACTGGTCGCCCCCCGGTGCGGGGCCCGTCGACGCGCGCGAAGTGCTGGTGACGTTCACGATCCTGCGCGACGGCAGCGTCCGCGGGGCCCAGGTCGAGCAAAGTTCGGGCGATCCGTTTTACGACCAGGCGGCGCTGCGATCGGTGCAGCGGTCGACTCCCTTCCCGCCCCTCCCTCCCGGGTATCCCGATGAGACGATGACGATTCATTTCAGTTTTCTTCTCGATCCCGATCGACCGTCCTGACGCCTTGCGCGCCAGATCCTTCGGAGTCTGTGAACACATCCCCTCCCGTCGCCGGGCGGCCGATCCGCTTCGCATCGCCGCGTTACTCCTCCTCACCGTAGCGCGCTGGCTACGCTTCGTCGTCGCGCCTTGCGCTGCTCGCGTCTCGGCCCCCCAGCTCGGTCCAGGGATGTGTTCACAGACTCACCTCCGTTGTGGAACCGTGGGCGCGGCCGCGTGCCTGGTCGCGGTCCTGCTCGTTGCCTCGGTCGGTCCCGGTCGCGCCGCCGAGGTGTATCTCGGATTGAGCCGCTCGGCGGGGGCCAAGATTCCCATTGGCATGCTCGGCATCCACGCGGCGACGGAGTTGGGGCCGCAGGCGGCCGCGCTGCGGGCGATCATCGAATCGGATCTGCGGCGTTCGCTGCTCTTCGACGTCGTCGCGCTCCCGGCCTCGGCGCCGCCGACGTCGTCGCCCAACGCGGCCCGCGTCAAACAGGCTGCCGCGTCCGGCGTCGACGCGGTCGTGTGGGGCCGCCTCACACGGGAGCGCGACGGAGGGCTTCTGTGGGACGGGTCGGGGTTCGACGGCGGCAGCGGGGCGCTGGTGGTCCAGAAGCTCTACCGGGGGAGGGACGACACCTACCTGCGATCGATCGCGCACAAGTTCGCCGACGCGCTGGTGTCGGCGTTCACCGGCGAGAAGGGGATTGCCGAGAGCCGCATCGCGTTCGTCTCCGACCGGACCGGCAAGCAGGAGATCTACATGATGGATTACGACGGGGCGCAGGTGACCAAGATCACGAGCGACCGCAGCATCGCGCTGACGCCGCGCTGGAGCCCCGATGGGAAGCTCCTGACGTACGTGTCCTATCGCGACGGCCGCCCCGCGCTCTATTCCTTCATCTTCGCGAGCGGCCGCCGGTGGCAGGTCGTGGGATGGCCCGGCCTCACGATGTCGCCGGCGTGGTCTCCTTCTGGAGACCGCCTGGCCTTTGCGTCGAGCCGGGAGGGGAGTCTGGACCTCTACGTGGCGGACCCCGACGGCAAGCCGCTTCAGCGGCTGACGTTCGGATTGGGGGACGATTTGTCGCCGTCGTGGTCGCCGACGGGCCGGCAGATCGCGTACAACTCGGATCAGGGTGGATCGGCCCAGATCTACGTAATGAACGCGGACGGGAGCGACCAGCGCCGCCTCACGTTCGAGGGGCCGTACAACACCACGCCCGCGTTCTCGCCCAAGGGCGACTGGATCGCGTATACCTGCCGTGTCGACGATCGCCACCAGCTCTGCCTCACCGGGCCGGACGGATCTCGGCGCGTGCAGGTGACCGACGCCCCCGGCAACAACGAAGGTCCTTCGTGGGCGCCGGACGGTCGCCACCTCGTGTTCGCCTCGGATCGCGAGGGCTCGACCAACCTGTACGTCATCGGGATCGATGGGACCGGCGAGGAGCGACTGACGATGGACCCGGGAAATCACACGATGGCGTCGTGGTCGCCGGGTTAATCAACTAGGAGTCTGTCCGAGTCATTAAACGTGGGAGCCTGTTCAGGAATGGTCAGATGCAAGGCGGAAGGAGGCCTTGCGCGCGGAGCGTACTGGGTCGTACGTGAGCACGCAAGGCCGACTGACAACGCCGCAGATGACCGTTCATGGACAGGCTCTTAGGGGAGACGATCGCTGTGAGCCGCACCCGCCAAGATCTGGACGCCAAGCTGACCAAAAAGTGGCTGTCGAGCAACGCGGTGCGCGAGGGCCTGCTGACGAGCCTGATTCTCACGCTGCGGGAGACGGGCGACGGGGGTGACGTCGACACGCGCGTGGACCGCGCCGCGCAGGAAGAATTCAAGCGCGTCCAGGCCGATGAGGAGTACGCGCCGCCCGATGCGCTGCGACGCGTGTTGGCGGCGCTGGAGCAACGGTTGGGATTCGACCGGCTTCCGCCCGACGCGGTCGGCCGGCACCGCGCCCTGTGCGAGGCGCTGCTGGCGAAGGTGGATCCGAGCAGCGGCTATCGCTGACGGCGAGAGCCGGAGGGCTTACTCGGTCGGAACGACCGCGAGGACTTTCAGGCCGGGGAAGGACGCCAGCTCGGACTCGTACACGTACCCCACCGCGCCCGGCGTGGTCGCCACGTCCTTCAAGACCGCCGTGGAGTTGGGCGCGAATTTGGGCGTGACCGCGCCCTCCTGAAAACGCCGTTTGAGGAGCTGCGCTCGATAGTCGGCGTGGGTGAGGTGGAGCACGCGCTTCAGGAACTCCAGCTTGATGTGTTCCGCCTCGCTCTGATCGATCGCCACCACCGGCGTGGTGCCGACCGTGCGTTTCTTCCCGAGGTAGATGTTCTGCACGTCTTCAATCGTCAGGGAGTCCGCCGGGAACCCCTTCGCCGCGACGATGACCAGATCGGTCGGCGCCGCCGAGGCGAAGGAGAGCGAAAACAGGCCCCAGACGACGCCCCATGCGACCGCCGACAGGACGGCCTTCGAGATCCTCGATCTTAAAATGTGAATGCCCATTGCGCGGCGTACTCCTGGTGATGGCTGGTCCCGTTGGTGTCCACGAAGCGTCCCTCGATTTTCAGCACGGAGGGTTCGCCGAGGCGAATGCGCAGCCCCGCCGTCTCGGTCCGCGAGTCCGTCGCGCCGAGCGCCGCGGCGTACGGGTCGCTCTCGTTCAGCGACATCCGTTCGTGCCGGGCGTAGGGCGTCAGCCGCCCCTTGAATTCGTACCCCACCTGCACGTAGTACAGGTGGTTCGTGGTCGTATTGCCGGCGCCGAGGCGATCCCGATCGCGGAGGAGGAAATACTCCGCGGCCAGCTCGAGCGCCCCGCTGCGCTTGGTCAGATCGGTGCCGACGATCGTCTGGACGACGTCGACGGAGGGTGCCACGGCCACTTCGCTCACCACGCGGTGGTGGTAGAGCGAGGCGCCGAGCGTCCAGGCCCGGAGTCGGGCGGGCGTGAAATCGGCGTGCAGGCCGAGCGCCTTGTTGTGGTTTTTGTCCGACGTGTTGTCGGGGTGCAGCACGTTCGCGGTGCCGTCGAGCGCGATCGCGGAGCCGTTGGCGACCTGCACGGCGTACGAGACATCCCCCGCGGCTTTGAAGAAGCGGCCTGACGCGAGCACGCCGATCGAGTGGACCGGGAGGACCCCGCCGTCGTCCTCGAAGCGCAAAAACAGCGGCCGCTCGATCGTGGTCTGGAGGAACGACCCGTGGTGGTACGCGGTGTTCCAATACCCGATCGGGCTGTGGAAGCGGCCGGCGGAGAGCTTGAGCGCGTCGGAGACCAGGTAGCCGATTTGAATCCGCTCGAGGTCGACGACGAACTCGGCGCCGTCGGGCGACTCGATGACCAGTTCGGTCAAGACGTCGAGACGGGGGGCGATCGACTCCGCCGCGTACAGGTCCAACTGGCCCAGGAAGAAGGCGCCGTTCTCGTTCGTATCGTCCGAGTTGAGGAACTGGTAGTACTGGACGTCGCCGAAACCGTGGAGGTCCAGCGGCGACGCCGATGGGATCCAATCCATCGGACCCCACAGCGCGAGGACGATGATCCCGAAAATTGCTATCCGATGGCGGTGTCTCATCGCATGTCTCCGAGCGGCGGGGTCTATATATAGACATCGAGAATCGACTTGTCAATACAGCGGCGCGTCACGGCGGTCCGATGAATTCGGACAGAATCTCCACGTGGGCGGTGTGAGGGAACATGTCGAACCCCTGGATGCGCGCGAGGCGGTACCCCGCCAGCGCCAGCCGGGAGGCGTCCCGGGCCAAGGTGGCGGGCTCGCAGGAGACGTAGAGGATCCGCGGTGCGGCCAGCGCGACCGCGCGGTCGAGCGCGGCCTGGGTGAGGCCGGCGCGCGGCGGGTCGACCACCACCAGGTCGGGGGAACCCTCGTCGGCCTCCGGCGTCCAGGATTCGACGGGGCTCGACGCGACGCGCAGGCCGACGCCGCTCGCCCGGGCGTTGAACCGCGCGTCCGCGACGGCGCTGGGCGACGATTCCACGGCGGTGACCAGGCGTGCCCGGCGCGCGAGCGGGAGGCTGAAGTTCCCGAAGCCGGCGTAAAGGTCGACGACCCGCTCCCGCCCGCTCAACTCGGCCCACTCGACGACGGCCGACACCAGCGCCGCGTTGACGCCCGGGTTGATCTGGAGGAACGTGCGGTCGCTCACCCGGCAGTCGATCCCGTCGATCCGCTCCTCGAGCGCGTCGTCGCCGCCTACCCACCGATGGCGCCGCTGATCGTACGCGACGAGACCTTTCAGCGGCAGCGCGCCGCGCAACTCGCGCCCGATCGCGCCGAGCGCGCGGCGGTCGAGCGCGCGTATCCGAAGGACGATCACGAGGTCGGGACCGGATCCCGTCGTCTGGAGCTCGACCTCGTCCAGGCCGGCGAGGCCGCGGTTGCCGCGCGCGACGAGGTCGGACAGCGGTCCGAGCGCGGCCTGCAGGCGGGGATGGAGGACGGGGCACGCCGGAACGGGCACCACGGTCCGGCTGCGGGCGGCGTGGAATCCCAGCACGCGTGTTCCCGCTATCGCGCCGACCTTCAGGTCGGCCCGCACGCGGTAGCCGAAGACCTCCGGTGACGGCGTCACGGGCGGGATGTCCGCGGCAAGGCCCCCCAATCGTCGGAGGGATTCGACCGCGATGGCGCGCTTGGCTTCGAGCTGGGCCCGGTACGCGAGGTGCTGGATCTGACAGCCACCGCAGGTCGCGACCAGCGGGCACGGCGCCTCGATGCGATCCGGGGACGGCGCCACGACGCGCGCAAGCGCGGCTTCGAGGTAGCCCTTGCGGACGGCGGTGACGACCGCCTCGACGCGTTCGCCCTCGAGCGCGCCCCCGACGAAGACCGGCGTGCCCTCCCGGCGCGCCAGGCCGCGCCCACCGTGGACGAGCTTCTCGATGGTCAGCGTCAGAGGGGCGCCCACTCTAGCGTGACGGCCGCTTGTTGGTGCCGTTTTACGGACGAATGCTGCTTCCCGGGCGGTCACGGGGCGGGGGCGTCCGCGGCCCTGAGCTCGATGCCCAGCAGCTTGATCTTGCGGTGGAGGTGGCTGCGTTCGAGGCCCAGTGCTTCGGCGGTCTTGCTGACGTTGCCGTCGTGCGCCCTCAGGGCCTGCGCGATGAACGCGCGCTCGAACGCCGAGCGCGCATCCCGAAGCGATATGGCCGTGTCCGGGGCGGCGGAGGCGGCGCCGTCCGGCGACGCGGAGCCCCGGCCGGTGAACGGCGGCGCCATGTCGGCCGGGGCGATCACCGGCCCCGGCGCCATGATCAGCAGCCGTTCGATCGTGTTACGCAGCTCCCGGACGTTGCCCGGCCAGCGATACCACATCAAGGCATCGAGCGCGCCCGGGTGGAGGGTCTTGGGCTTGATCCCCTGTTCGGCCGCGATCTCCCGGAGGAAGTGCTCGGCGAGCGCCGGGACGTCCTCGATCCGATCCCGCAGGGGGGGCACGGACAGGGGAATGACGTTGAGGCGATAGTAGAGATCTTCTCGAAACGCGCCCCGGGCGATCTCGTCTGGCAATCGTTTGTTCGATGCGCTGATGACCCGCACGTCGACCTCGATCGTCTTGCCCCCGCCGACCCGGGTGAACCGCTGCTCCTGGAGCACGCGCAGCACCTTGGCCTGTGTGATCAGGCTCATGTCGCCCACCTCGTCCAGGAACAGGGTCCCGCCGTCGGCGTCCTCGAAGCGGCCGCGTTTCATCGCCGTGGCGCCGGTGAACGCGCCGCGCTCATGGCCGAATAGCTCACTCTCGATCAGGGTGTCGGGGATCGCCGCGCAGTTCACGTCGACGAACGGGCCGGCGGCACGCGGGCTCTGGGCGTGGATCAGGCGCGCCACCACCTCCTTCCCGGTGCCGTTCTCCCCGGAAATGAGCACGCGGCTATGGGACGAGGCGGCGGTGGCGATTTCGGCCTTGAGGCGTGTCATCGCCGGGCCGGCGCCGATCAGCGCGAGCCGCCGCGTGATCGTGGCCCGGAGGCGGATGTTCTCCTCGCTTAGGCGGCGCGTCTCGATGGCGTGCTGCACGAGGAGGAGCACCTTATCCAGCGACAGGGGCTTTTCGATGTAATCGTACGCGCCTAGCTTGATCGCCTTGATCGCGGTCTCGATCGTCCCGTGCCCCGACATCATGATCACCGGCACGTCGGGCGCGATCTCGCGGATCTGCCGGAGCGTTTCGAGGCCGTCCTGGTCCGGCATCCAAATGTCCAGCAGGATCGCGGACGGCGGGTCCTTGGCCACCGACTTGACGGCCTGCGCCCCCCTCTGGGCCTCGGCGATCTGGTACCCCTCGTCACGCAGGATGGCCGAGAGCGCCTGGAGGATGCCCTCTTCGTCGTCGACCAGGAGTATCGTGTCCGCCATTGTTCCAACTCCCCCTATGTCGCGGCCGGGATTTTCGGGGCGGGGCGGGCATCCGGGGCGATCGGCAACTCCACGACGAACGTCGTCCCGTGCGGCCGCCGATCCATGACGCGGATCTGGCCGTTGTGATCCGAAATGATGCGCTGCACGATCGCCAGGCCGAGGCCCGTCCCGCTCTTTTTCTTGGAGAAATACGGGACGAACAGCTTGTCGCGATCGTCGGGGTGGATGCCGGGGCCGTCGTCGGAAACCTCGACGCGGATTTTCGGCGGATGACCGGCGACGGCCGTGGTCACCCAGACCTCGCCCCGCTTGTTGACCGCCTCGACGGCGTTGTCGAGCAGGTTGGTGAAGACCCGCTTCATCTGGTCGCGGTCGGCGTACCCGGGCGGCAGCTCGGCGTCGAAGCGTTCGTGGATGCGGACGTCGCGGTACGCGGTGTGATAGAGCCGGATGACCTCGCGGAGCACCTCGTGCAGATCGAGCGCCCGGGGTTGCGGCATCGGCATGCGGGCGAAGCTGGAGAATTCATCGACCAACGCCTTGAGGCCGGTGACCTCGTTGATGATCGCGGTGGTGGCGTCGTCGACCACCGCGCGCAGGTCGGGTGCCTGCTCGGCCGCCTTCTTGCGCAGGCGCTGTGCCGACAGCTGGATGGGCGTGAGCGGGTTCTTGATCTCGTGCGCGATGCGCTGGGCCACCTCCTGCCACGCCGCGGCCTTCTGCGCCTTGATCAGGTCGGAGAGGTCGTCGAAGACCATCACGTAGCCGAGGTCCTGCGCCGGCCGGCCGGGGAGCGGGGACACGATCACCCGGAGCGACAGCGGACGCCCGTCGGCGTCCACCTGGACCTCCCGCTCGATCAGGCCCGCCGATCCCTTGGCGGTCTCGACGAGCGCGGAGAGGACCCCGAGCTGGCGCGGATCGAAGACGTCGGCGAGCCCGCACCCCTTTGCCTCGGCCGCGCGCAGGCCCAAAATCCGCTCGGCGGCCTGGTTGAACGTGGTGATGCGCCCGGCCGCGTCGACGGACACGACGCCGGTGGCGATGTTCTCCAGGATGGTTTCGGTGTACGCGCGCCGGCTTTCCAGTTCGATGTTGGACGCCGTCAGCGAGCGGGCGGCCCGTTCCACCTGGTCCTTGCTGACCCGCAGGTCCCTGGTCATGGTGTTGAACGAATCGACGAGCACCCGGAGTTCGTCGCCGGCCTCGACGTCGATCGTGAAGTCCAGGTTGCCCTGCGCGACCGCCTGGGTGCCCTCGGCGAGTTTTTGGATGGGGACGGTGACGCCGCGCGCCATGTAGAACGCGAACCAGGTCGCGGAGAAGATGATGAGGAGCGTGATGATGAGGAACGAGAGGATGTAGCCTCCCTTGATCGGGTTCTTGAACGTCTTGAGCTGGTTGTACTCCTCGAAGGCCGAGCTGATGCCCTCGAGCTTGGCCACGAGGTTTTTGGGGATCAGCGTCTCGATGACGACCGTTCCGAGCGCGGTGCCGTCGCGGTCGATGACGGGCATGGCGCCCCACACCACGTCACCCAGATCGGTCGAGCGGAGGACGGCGCGCTCCGCGCCCTTCTCCTTCTGCGGCCGGAGCAGGTCGTCGGGCGGTGCGTCGAAGGGCGGCCTCGCCGTGGGGGACACGACCCGCACCGCGTCGCCCTCCCAGGCGCCCGTCAGACCGGGAGCCGGAACCGGCGGCAGAAACCGGATCGTGCGCCGCGCGGCCCCGGCCGCTTCCCCCGCGAGAAACGCGGCCAGGTCGGCGTGGAATTCGGGGCGCCACCACTCCCGCCGCACGATCTCGCGCGTCAGCGTCCGCCCCTGCGCGAAGATCGATGCCTGGTGCTCCTGGTAGACCGCCTGCGCGACGTCGAGGGCGCTGGTCAGCGAGCGCTCCACCTGCAGGCTAAACCAGCTCTCGACCGCGGTGGTCAGCAGCCCGCTGGCAACGGCGAATAGGAGGAGGGAGGGGATCAGCGACAGGCCGACGAAAGCCACGGTGAGCTTGGTCCGAAACCCCGTGCCCAGCCGCTTGTGGCGCCGTTCGAAGAACAGCTTGATCAGGTTCCGGGAGAGGAGCAGGGTGAGCAGGATGACCAGAATAAAATTGACGTTGACGAGCGTCAGCACCAGGATGTTGTTCGAAAACGGCGAGGGGGTCTGCAGGCCCTTATAATAGAGCGTGGTCGCCGAGATCGATAGGAGAATGAGGATCAGGCTCAGCCACAATGCGCGGAACCCTTTTCGGGTCCATCCCCGCCGTTCGGGATTACGGGGCATCGGGCGCCCGGAAGGGGGCCGAGTCGGCCCAGGGAGTGTCGAGTTCCAGGAAGGGGATGAAGAACAGGAAATAGTCCAGGTACAACGGCAGGCGGGGCGCCTTCATCTCGGCCTTCACGCTGATGAGGTACGTGGTCCGGCGCCGCAGTTGATCCGTCGCCGCCACCGGGACGCGGTCGACCAGGGACACCATCCGGCGCGCGCTCTCGAAATCGGGCAGGACCGACTGCGTGGTGCCCGAGGGGAGTCTCGCCGTGACCAGGTACTCTTGTTTGAGAAGGTTGTATTTAATGTTGTATTTGATCGTGACCGCCGTCTGTTCCTCGTCGAACCACAGCTTCTGGCGCCGCTTCAACACCAGGTAGTAGTAGAGATCCTTGGAAATCCCGTTACGGATGTCCTCCTCCGTCGAGGGGGACAGGCCGGGCTCCAGGACGGCGGAGACCAGAATGCGCCCGCCCTCGTGGGCGACCGTCAGACCGTTGATCCGCTCCTTGCCGGCGAACGCCCCGTGGGGGGCGGCGAGCAACGCGAGCGCCCCCAGCACGAGACCGAGCGCGCGACCGCGCCGGTTGGCCGTCTGGCCGGGGGGCGAAGCCCTCCGGGCGCCTGTGAAGGCGCATCGCTGCTGTGGCCGGCTCATGCGATGTGGCCGCATCTTAACACCAAACCCCCGCGTCCGTCATTAGAACGTATGCCCGAGCGTGAAATGAAACGTGCCGTGGGCTTCGCCCGGCTGCCAGTTGAGTTTGTGTCCGTAATCGAACCGGAGCGGACCCACCGGCGTGTTGTAGCGGACGCCGGAGCCCACCGTGGTCTTGACGTCGGTCCAGCGGAGGTCCTGGTGCCGCGGCCAGACGTTGCCGCTGTCCACGAACAACACGGCGCCGAAGGCCCGGGGCAGCCGGATCCGCAGCTCCGCGTTCCCGACCAGCATGAGATTGCCGCCGGTCGGCCGGCCGTCCGCGCCGATGGGTCCGAGGGTGTCTTCGTCGTACCCCCGTACCGTGCTCCGTCCGCCGAGGTAGAACCGCTCGGTGGCCGGCAGCAGGAGGGCGACGCCGAATCGATTGGCACGCGTTTCCCCGAACCGGTTGGACACCCCGGCGCGGGCGGACACGGCGCCGACCAGCGCGTTCCCGAGCGCGTGAAACCAGCCGCTCGACGCCGTTAGCTTCCAGAATTGCTCCTGGGACCCGAACACCAGGGCGGCGTTCTCGAACGCCACGGTGTTCACGGATCCGGACCGCGGGTTGAACGGGTCGTCGCGCGTGTCGCGGGTCATGGTGGGGGTTACGCTGCCGATGTTGGCGCGGTCGTTGTCCTGGGGGGGGGCCGGGTCGAAGTGGTTGATCTGGTAGTCGTAGACCAGCGAGCCCCGCAGCGTGGGCGAGAAGTCCTTGTCCAGGCCGAGGCTCACGCCGTAGGTGGTCCGCTCGTACCCGCGGTTCTCCTCGTTCCGCGTTTCGTCGAGCAGCGTGACGCGGCCGTCCGTCGGCCACCCGAGGACCCACGGGTGGCGATAGCTGATCACCCCCTTGCGCTCAAGGCGGCTGCCCTCGAGGCGAAACCCGAGCCGGCGCCCCGTGCCCCCCAGGTTCCGGTAGGTGAGCTCGGTGAAGCCGCGCGCGCCCTCGAAATTGGCGTAGCCGCCCCCGAGATCCACGGTGCCCGCGTCGCGCTCCTTCACCGTCAGATGGAGGGCCTTGACCGGCTCGCGGCGATCGGGGTCGACGGGCTCCAGCCGGACCTCGCGCAGAAAGCCGAGTCGCGCCACGCGCCGCTGGCTCTCCAGGATTCGGCGCGTGACGTAGACGTCGCCGGGCTTGACCTGCAGTTCGCGCAAGATCACGTCGTCGCGTGTGCGCTCGTTGCCGCCGAGGGTGATCGGGCCGATCGTGACCGGGATGCCCTCGTCGATCACGAACGAAAGGTCCGCGCGCGTGCGGTCGTCGCTGAACGCGGCCGTCGCCTCCACCGCGCTGTAGAGGTAGCCGTGGTCGTTGTACCACGCGAGGAGGGCGGCGCGCGCGGCGCGGAGACGGCCTTCAACGTAGGGCGAGCCGGGCGGAACGTCGAACTGCGCGAGCAGCGTGCCGGCGTCGAAGGCGTGTTGGCCCTCGATCCGGATCGTCCCGACCAGGGTCTGCGGACCTTCCTCGATCCGAAACGCGACCCCTGCCCGGCGCCGGTCGGGATCCTCCGCGACCTCGACCGCGACCTTGGCCGTCATGAATCCCTGCGCGCGGTACCAGGCCAGGATACGTCCGCGGTCCGCGTCGAGCGTGTCCGCCGTGGCGAACCGCGCGCGGAACGGCTTCGAGGGCGTCGTCCGGATCAGCGGCGTCAGCTCGTGGGCGGGCACGGCGGCGTGGCCCGCGATCGTCACGCGGTCGAGCCGGAACCGGGGGCCCGCGTCGACCACGACGCGGACGAGGATCGCGTCGGGCGCCTCCTGGACGCGCTCGATCCGCACCGACGCGCGGCGGAACCCCCGGTCGACCAGAAAGCGGGTTAGCCGCTCCGCCTCCTCGGCGTAGAAATCATCGTCGTCGCGGCGCTCCTGGGACAGCGTGAGCTGGTCGCGCAGCGTGCCGGAGCGGACCCCCGGTCGGCCTTCCACGACCACGCGGAAGCGGGGGCCCCGCTCGATCGGGACGGCGATCGAGACGCCACGCCGGTCCTGGGAGACCCGGGGCGGGCCGACGACGGCTTTCAGGTAGCCCGCGGCGTAATAGCGCTCCCGAAGCCGCTCGACCCCGCGGTCGAGCCGATCGTGGGAGAAGTACTCGCCCGACGCTGTGCGAAGCGCGACCAGGTGGCGCAGGCGGGAAAAGGCGGGTGACCCAGGGAACGCGATCGACGCGATGCGGACGCGGTCTTGCTCGTCGATCCGAATGCGAATGCGCGCCCGTGTGCCGCGGTTGTCCAACTGGACCGACGGGGTGACGGCGACGACGTAGCCCCGTCGGGTGTACCACGCGCGCACTCGTTCGACGGCGTCGGGGACGGTCGTGTCGAGGAGATCGTCTCCGACGCGCAACCCGGCGGCCTCCCGCAATCGGGTCTCGGATTGATGGTGGCCGACCAGCTCGACACGCCCGACGCGGAGCTTCGCCGTGAACGAGATGGTCAACGCCACCCCGTCGCCGCGCGGTTCGGCGTCGACGCGGATGTCGGTGTAGTCCTCGGTGCGATACAGCGCGTCGATCATGCGGCGGATCGCCGCGGCGGAATAGCGTTTGCCGGCGCGGAGCCGGGTCAGCGCCTCGAAGCGCTCGCGGCTCGGCGCGCCGGCGCCCGCGAGGTCGACCGCGACGATCGGCCGGCCGTCGAAGACGCCCGGCGCGACGGGCATCTCGGCGCGGGAGGGCGCGGGCCAGAACAGGAAGACGAGCGCGACCGCCGTTCCCATCAAGCGTCCGACCAGCGCGTGGCGCGCGAGGCCACGATCTTGCGTCACGCTAGAGCGGCTGCTCATCGGAATTCGAATCGGTACCGCACGTCGCCGCCGAATCCCCGGTTGTCCTGTTCGCCGATGAGAAAGAGGTTGCGGCCGATCTCGTATTCCACGCGGACGCCCTGCCGGCCCGAGGCGTCCAGGGTCGTGGTGTAGTTGACGGTCAGGCGCTCAGCGAACAGTTGCTTGCCGACCGAGAGGCGGGGGGCGGTCTGGTTCACCGTCTCGTCGTAGTAGGGGTCGATCTGAAAGCTGTCCACCAGCCGATCGACGCCCGGGAGTCGGTGCACGCCCTCCTCCAGCAGGGCCTGGAGCGCGATGGAGGCGGCTTCGTCGCGGCCCAGGCTGGTCTGCGACTGCGCGATCTGCTCGGCCGTCCGCCCGACGGTGAGGAGCGCCAGAATGTCGGTCTCGGTCAGCGAGGGGTCCGAGGTCAGGTCGAGCTCGAATCGCTCGATCGTCCCCGTCAGTTGCAGCGTGATGTGATAGGTCTGGACCGTGGTCGTGGCCCGCAGGTCGATGATGGGGCGCAGGCGCGCGGGATCCGCGAAGTCCAGCGTGGCGGACTGCACCTGAAATTCGTTGGAGCGGAACGTGATGGTTCCCTCCCGCGCCTCGATCCGGCCGATGAGGTAGGGACGGTCGACCGTGCCCCGCAGGAAGAGATCGACCTCCAGGGGAACGGAGGCCAGGTTGTTGCGGATGCCGATCTGGTCTCGTCCGCTGAAGTGGATGTTGAGCGCGAGACGGCGCCCGAGGGCCGTCGCCGTCTCGGCCGCCGCGTTCGCCGCCTGAATCTCCGCGCGGCGGCGCAGTTCCAGCAGCCAGTCCTGCACCTCGATGCGCGCGTCGTACACGGCGCGGTCGACGGTGAGTTCTCCGCGCAGGCTCTGGCTGTCCGGCGTCCCCTGGAAGACCAACTGGCCGCTCAGCGTGGGCGTCAGGCGCTCGGTCAGCGGAAACTGGATGCCCTTCAGGTCGATCAGGTAGCCGAACCGCGCGGGCCGGAAACCGTCCAACTGGATCTGGCCCGTCGCCGACACGCGGCCCTGCCCGTAGCCACCTTCGAGGGATTCGAGCAGGATCTGGCGCTCGTTGAAGAAGAGCCCCATCGAATCGACGGTGATCGGCTGCGACAGCGCGCGGCTCTTGATGCGCGCGTCCCGGATGGTGACGCCGCCCTGGATTTTGGGGCTGTCCCACCGGTCGGAGATCTTCAACACGAGATACGTCTTCCCGCGACCGGACGAGACCGTCGGCACGAGCAGCCGCGTTAGGCGGAGATCGGCTTCGCCGACGATGACGAGATGGTATTCCCGCAGCAGATCGACGCCGCCCGAGATGGTGAGCGTCGTGTCGGTGCCGAGCAGGCGAAACGCGTCGATCGTGAGTCGGCCCCGATCGAGGGTCAGGACCACGTCGCCCTGGTTCTCGACGACGTACTCGCCCACGTCGGCCGACAGCCGGCTCAGGCGGCTCTCGACCCGCCAACGCAGGGGGTCGCGCAGCGGGCCGTCGAGCGCGACGCGCCCGCTGACCACGGCGGTCATCTCCGTGAGCGCCGCGGGCAGCCAAGGGCGGATCAACGGCACCAACGACCCGTTCTCGACGGTGAACACGGCGGAGACCGGGAAATCGGGCTCCCAGCGCAGGGTGGCCTCGAGTTGCGCGTGCTGCTCGTCCAGCGCGGCGGACAGCCGCACCTGGCGATCGGCCACGTCCATCGCGACGCGGCCGCCGCCCAGCGGCTGTCCGGCGCCTTCCAGGTGCAGGATCGTCACCGCCGCGTGCATCTCGGGGCGATCGAACGTCCCGGTGGCTTTCAGGGTCGCCGACACGCTGCCCGACAGCGGGAGGGTGTTGAGACCGAAGAGATCGACGGTCTGGATGTGGAGGCGCGGGGCGTCGAATGCGGCCTCGAAGCCGCCGCGGTAGACGATCGACCCTTGGCCGCGGACTTCGCTCTCCCCGCGGCGCAACGTCGCGTGGGTGAAGACGACGTGGGTCCGGTCGAACGTCATCCCCACGCGTCCGCCGTCGAACGATTGCCCGTAGATCGACCCGGCGCCCAGCTCGAGATCCGCCACGATCTGAAAATCGGCCGCGGATCCGCGAAAGGTGAGCGCGCCGTCCACGACCGCCTCGATCGGCAACGGACGGAACGCGATGGGCAACACGTCGCCGACGCGGGCCGCCCGCAGGCGGGCGGCGATGTCGAACACGAGCGCGGCGGGGGCCGACCAGTCGAGGGTGCCGACCGCGTCGTAGCGCGCGTCGTCCTTGCGCCACGCGGTGTCTCGAAACGCGAGGCGTCGATCGGCGTAGTGCAGCGACGTGGCGATGTCGCCGGCGGCGCGCCCCCGCAGCGACAACTCGCGCACTGTCGCGCGACCGTCCACGCTCGGCGTGCGCAGGGGGCCGGTGAGCCGGCCCTCAAAGCCGGCGCGTCCCTCGATCGCGAACGGCACGGCCAGCGCGGCCGCGACGGCCGCGGCGTCCTGGTCGGACAGCGCGAGGTCGAGGGCGACGGTCCCGTCGGGGGCGAGGGTTCCGGAGACCGCCAGGCGGCCGGTCGCGCTCGTTACCAGGCCCTCCTCGATGTGCAGCGCGCCGCTCCGGACCGTCCACGGCAGGTCGGCCGTGGTGATCAGGGCGAGCAGGGCGCGGACCCGGGAGGCGTTGCGCCCCTCGTCCGGCCGGTCCGCGCGAGGCCACGATCTTGCGTCACGCGAGAGCGACGCCCCGCCCGGCACGAGGGCGAGCCGACCCTCCCCGTCGAGCGCGCGAAGCGACCAGCCGCGGCCCCGCAGCGCGACGGGCCCGGACGCCTCGAACGCCGGAGCGATCGACGTCGCCGGCGCCAGGCCACGATTTTGCGTCACGCGAGACTCGAGACGGCGCAGGAGCGCCGCCGGTCGCAGGCCCGCCGTGTCGAGGGTCAACAACCACGCCAGGCTACGATCTTGCGTCACGCTAGACGCCGGGGATTCGACCCCGATCTCGATCTCGGCCGAGCCGCGCAGCGTCCCGTCCAGGACGTCGGCGGCGAGGTCGGCGACCGCGAGCCGGCCGTGAGCGAGCGTGACCCGGCCGGAGATTGTCCCGATCGGGACGCCGTCGTAGCCGACTTCGCGCGCGTCGAGTCGCCCGTCGACGGCGGGGTCGGCGAAGGGGCCCGTGCCCCGCGCCTCGAGGACGAGGTGGCCCGATAGCGATCGGACGGTGGGTACCGCGGGGCCGATGGCCTGGAGGTCGATCGAGGCGGTCGCGGTCAGGTCGAGGCCGGTCGGCTCGACGAACGAGAGGCGCCCGTTCGCCGTGGCGCTGAGACCGCGGCCGTCGAGCGACGCGGAGGTGATCGTGAAGCGTCCGTTCTCCAACTCGGCGCGGATCCGCACGGCGTCGAACGGGATGGCGCGCCCCCCGACCTCGAACGCGCCGCGCGGCGCGGCGGCCTCGACGACGACGCGCCCCATCAACACGTCCGGCAGGAGGAGGGCGTCGACGTCCTCGATCGTCACCGCGCCGCGGGGCGAGCGGTACGCGATGGTGGCGTTCCTGATCTCGATCCGGCGCACGAGGATCTTGGGCGCCCCGCCGGGCGCGCCTGACGCGGCGCCCTCAAGCGACGGGAGGTTGGAGGCGCCGTCCGGCCCCGCGGCGAGGGTGAGGCGGGGCCGTTCGATCCGCAACAGGCGGATGACTTGCGTTTCGGTCAGGAGCGAGATGAGGCTCGGCCGCGCGGTGATCCGTCCGACCGTCAGCGGCGCCGAGAGCTCGGGTGATGGCGAGCGCACGGTGACGTCCTCGGCGACCACCGCGAG
>Ga0210377_10000505_pt1 | contig 37476 bp, 34 predicted proteins | sample PLM4_65_b1redo_FD_155480 | JGI IMG/M metagenome (GOLD analysis project Ga0210377, IMG submission 155480) | Groundwater sediment microbial communities from an aquifer in East River, Colorado, USA - PLM4_65_b1 redo | ecosystem: Environmental > Terrestrial > Soil > Riparian zone | place: USA: East... | reverse complement strand
CGGCAAGAACAAGTTCGACTCGACATCCTGCGATATCATCAAGAACTACCTGCCCAAGCAGGGCGTGAGCTACGACAACGAAAACCTTCCGGCCGGCTCGGTCGCGCAGGTCGTGATCGGAAGCAAAACCTTCACCGCCCCCGATCCGAGGCAGGTGACGGGCGCTGACCGCGCCGCAGCTATCGCCGCCTTCCAGAAGGATGTCGGAGGAGAGCTGAGAGCCGCGGGCTACCCGGCCAGCGCCGATCCCACAAAGATCAACAAGTGGATGGTGATCGCGATCATCGCGCTCACCACAGTGTTCACCGCAATGGTCTACGGGCCCATGGCGGCGATGCTGGTCGAGCTGTTCCCGACGCGCATCCGCTACACGTCGCTGTCCTTGCCCTACCATATCGGCAATGGCTGGTTCGGCGGGCTGCTACCGCCGATCGCGTTCGGGATCGTGACCGCGACTGGCAATATATACGCCGGCATCTGGTATCCGGTGATCGTCGCCGGGTTCACCTTCGTGGTGGCGCTGTTCTTCCTGCCGGAGACGCGAGGGCGCGACATCGGTCACGCCGGCGGCGGATGACGAAGAAGCTCGGCCGGCTCGTCCTTTCGGTGCCGTTCACCGAAAAGGTGAGCGCGCGCCTTTCCGAGCTGTTCGACTGTCTGACTCCTGAACGGGTGATCCCCGCGGATCAGGTGGTCGAAAACGCCATAGCCCATCGCGCCGACGCGCTGATGGGCTTCACCTCGCCACGACTGCGGGCCGAACACATCGCGAAACTGCCGGCCAGCGTCAAAGTCATCGCCACGGCCAGCGTCGGCTTCGAACACATCGATGTGCCTGCGGCGAACGCTCGCGGCATCATCGTCACCAACACGCCCGACGCGGTCACCGACGCCACCGCGGATGCGACCATGCTGCTCCTCCTCGGCGCCTGCCGCCGCGCCAAGGCGCATGTCCGCGACATGGATGCCGGCTGGCAGTCGCGCAACGGCTTCACCGGCGGCCTCGGCGTCCAGGTAACCGGCAAGACGCTCGGCATCGTCGGCATGGGCCGCATCGGCCGCGCCGTGGTGGAACGCGCTCGCGGTTTCCGCATGCCGATCCTTTATCACAATCGCAACCGCCTGCCGCCGGAGCTGGAGCAGGGCGCGCGCTACTTCGCCAGGCTCGAAGAGATGCTGCCGCAAGCCGATGTGCTCAGCCTCAACCTGCCGGGCGGGCAGGGCGTTCTGATGACCCGCGAGAAATTCGCGCTGCTGCCGAAGGGTGCCGTCTTCATCAACTCGGCCCGCGGCAGCCTGGTCGACGAGGACGCGCTGATCGACTCTTTGAAGTCTGGCCACCTCGCCGCCGCCGGCCTCGACGTCTTCCAGAAAGAGCCGAGCTATGACCCGCGGCTCAACGAACTTCCCAACACATTCCTGCTTCCCCACATCGGCAGCGCCACGCTCGAAACGCGAGACGCCATGGGGATGCGCGCCCTCGACAACATTGTGGCGGTGCTTTCCGGTGAGCCAGCGCTGGACGAAGTGAAGATCTAGCTCGCGCGTTTGCGCCAGTATTCTTGCGGCTCAACATCCGGCGGCGCCGGGTGGTGGCGGTGCGTGTTGTGGTAGGTCGCGACGGCGTGTTTCGGCTCCATGCCGAACAGCCCACGGAACCAGTCTTCCACCTTCCTGCGCCACAGCCAGTTTTTCCTGAGCTGCGGCGTGTTTGGCGCGTCTTCCTCGGAGCGCGGCATCATCACGTCATTCATCGGCGGAGTGAGGCCGCGGATCAGGTCTTCCTCGATCATGCGCCGCTCGGTCTCGGACCCGACGCGCATCACATGGCGCTCGGTCGCGCCCAGGATCCACCACGCCTTGCCCCATTTCTCGTGGCCGAGCAGGCGGCCGCGCAGGTTCTCGGCTTTCCCGACATAAAGCGGCTGGAGGAAGAAAGCGAAGTGGCGCTTCACGAACACATAGATGCCGCCCGAATCGGCCGGAATGCCGTTCTTGGTCAGCGCGCACTGGAAAAAGTAGCGTTTGCCGGATTCCCCCCGCCAGCTATGCCGTCCGAAGAACATCATGGGTGCAGCCCTGATCCTGTCCTGTCAAAGCGGGCGGAGTCTTCTGCCGCCGTGGTTAATGACATCTGAAGATTGAGGCTGCCTTGAGTCCTCGGCTGGGCGAAAACGTCCGGCCGGTTAACGCGCCTTGAGCCAGCGCAAGGCGCACAGGGATCGGCGCTGCGAAATTTGACGGATGCTGCTCGAAAATCTGGCGATCGCTACAGGCATGGTTGTGGGGACGGTGAGTCTTCACTTCTTCGGCCTGGCGTGCCTGATCGCAATCCTGCGCGCCGAATTCGCGACCCGCTGGCGCGAGGGCACGGCGTTTGAGCGCGGCGCGACGATCCTCTTCACGGTGTTCGGACTCGTCCTGCTGCACAGCGCGGAAATCTGGATCTACGCGGCGTTGTTCATCAGCCTCGACCAGTTCCACGACCTCGAAACCGCCCTCTACTTCTCGACCACGTCATTCACCACGCTGGGCTATGGCGACATCGTGGTCGACCACAGCCGCCGGCTGGTCGCCGCAATTGAAAGCGCCAATGGTTTCCTGCTGATCGGCTGGTCCACAGCCTTCCTGGTCTCGGTTACGGCCAAGATGGGGCTTCTCGAAGCCCAGCTGGAACGCGGCGGCAAACCGGCAAACAATTGGCCGGCGAATCAGCCTTGACCCGACGCCTCCGATGGTCACTTTGCGGTCACATATTGGGGCCGCCCGGGGTAGCTTGATGTTCTCGAAAATCCTGATCGCCAACCGCGGGGAAATCGCCTGCCGGGTGATCAAGACGGCCCGCCGGATGGGCGTGAAGACCGTGGTGGTCTATTCCGACGCCGACCGCGGCTCGATGGCGGTCGACATGGCCGACGAGGCCGTCCACATCGGCGGCTCGCCCGCCGCCCAGAGCTATCTCGTCCAGGACAAGATCGTTGACGCCGTCCGCAAAACCGGCGCTGAGGCAGTCCACCCTGGCTTCGGCTTCCTCTCCGAGAACGCCAGCTTCGCCAGGCGCCTAGCCAAAGAGAAGATCGTCTTCATAGGCCCCAACCCGCATGCCATCGAAGCGATGGGCGACAAGATCACATCGAAGAAGTTCGCTGCTGAAGCCGGCGTCAACACCGTCCCTGGCCACATGGGCCTGATCGCGGATTCCAAAGAAGCCGTGAAGATCGCCGACTCTATCGGCTATCCGGTAATGATCAAGGCGTCGGCCGGCGGCGGCGGCAAGGGCCTGCGCATCGCCTTCAACTCCGCCGAAGCCAAGGAAGGCTTCGAAGGCGCCCGCGCCGAGGCGATCTCTTCCTTCGGCGACGATCGCATCTTTATCGAAAAGTTCGTCGACCAGCCGCGCCACATCGAGATCCAGGTGCTCGGCGACAAGCACGGCAACATCGTCTACCTCAACGAGCGCGAGTGCTCGATCCAGCGCCGCAACCAGAAAGTCTTCGAGGAGGCGCCATCTCCCTTCCTCACGCCGGAGACCCGAAAGGCCATGGGCGAGCAGGCGGTCGCGCTCTCCAAGGCCGTCAACTACGACAGCGCCGGGACGGTCGAGTTCATCGTCGATGGCGCCCGCAATTTCTACTTCCTCGAAATGAACACCCGCCTGCAGGTCGAACACCCAGTCACCGAAATGACCACCGGCGTCGATCTGGTCGAACAGATGCTGCGTGTCGCCGCCGGCGAGAAGCTCGCGCTCAAGCAGAAAGACATCGGCATCAAGGGCTGGGCGCTCGAGTCTCGCATCTACGCCGAAGACCCCTACCGCGGCTTCCTCCCGTCCATCGGCCGCCTCAAGCGGATGCGCTTCCCCGCCGAGGGCAAGCTGGGCGAGGGCACGGTTCGCATCGACACCGGCGTGCGCGAGGGCGACGAGATCTCGATGTTCTACGATCCGATGATCGCCAAGCTGATCACCCACGGGAAAAACCGCGCCGACGCTATCGCCACTCACGTCAAGGCGCTGGAGCGGCTCGAGATCCGCGGCATCCAGGACAACTCGCCTTTTCTAGCCGCCGTGCTCGACCAGAAACGCTTCCAGTCGGGCAAGATCACCACCGGCTACATCAAGGAAGAATTCCCCACCGGCTTCCACGGCGCGGACGTGTCTCCACAGGTGGAGAAGGTCATCGTCGCAGCCGCCGCCTACGCCAACGCCCTGATGGTGAGTCGCGCCGGCTTCACCTCCGGCCGCGTCGAGCCCGCCAAGCCGCCGCGCGAGGACTGGGTCGTGCTTGTCGGTCGCAAGCAGGTTCCGGTGAAGCTGAAATTCGCCATGGGCGAAGCGGAAATCACCTTCACCGAAAAAGGCGAGACGTCGTCGCTGACCACGCAGTGGAAGCCCGGCTTCGGCCTGATGGAAGTGATGTTCGACAACCAGACCTATGCATTGGGCATAACGCCGGCCGAGGAAGGCTTCGTCCTCCGCCGCCTCGGCGTCGAAGCTCACGTGAAAGTCTGCACGCCGTTCCAGGCCGAGCTGCATGCGCGCCTACCGGAAAAGCAGAAGCCCGACACCTCCAAGCTTATCATGAGTCCGATGCCTGGCCTGGTAGTCTCAGTCTCCGTCGCCGTGGGCCAGGACGTGAAATCCGGTGAAGCTGTCTGCATCGTCGAGGCGATGAAGATGCAGAACATCATCCGCGCCGAGGCCGACGGCGTGGTGAAAGCCGTCAACGCTTCCGCAGGGGCGTCCGTCGCCGCTGACGAGGTGCTGGTGGAATTCGCCTGAGGTCGTTTGCGCCGCCGTCCGCCGCCTGCTAGTTCCTTCGGCTTCAGTGAAAACAGGCGGAACAGAATGAAGCGTATCGCAGGTCTGCTCACCGTACTTGCGCTCGCCGCCTGCGCCACGCCTGCGACCGAACCCTCCCAGACCGCAGTCACACCCCTGCCTCCCACGCCCGGCAGTCCCGCCATGGCCGAAGTGTTCGACGGCAAGGCGCTACGCGTCATCCTCTGCGGCACCTCTTCGCCGCTTCCCGATCCCAACCGCGCCAAGGCCTGCACCGTGGTCATCGCGGGCGACAAGGCTTACGTCGTCGACACTGGCCCCGAGTCCTGGGAACAGATGGCGCGCATGAACTTCCCCGGTGCCCGCATCGCCGGAATCTTCATCACCCATTTCCACTCCGACCACATTGGCGATCTCGGCGAGTTCCGGATGCAGACCATGGTCGCCGGCCGCAACGCCATGCTGCCGGTCTATGGGCCGAAAGGCGTGAAAGACATCGTCGCCGGTTTCAACCTGGCCTACGCGGAGGACGCAAAGCTGCGCCTCGCCCACCATGGCCCAGCCGTCATCAATCTCGCGGCCTCGCCCATGGAGGCGCACGAGTTCGGCGCGAAGTTCGCCGGCAAGCTGACCGAGGAGGAAGTCATCCTCGAAGCCGACGACCTCAAGGTCACCGCCTTCGAGGTCGATCACGATCCCATCCGTCCCGCCGTGGGCTATCGTTTTGACTGGAAGGGCAGGTCGGTCGTCATCTCCGGCGACACCGCGCTGTCGCCCAACATGGTCGAGAACGCCAAAGGCGCCGACGTGCTCGTTTCTGAATCCCTCGCCGCCAATCTGATCGCCATCGCCCAGCAGACCGCGACCACGCAGGGCAATCCCCGCGTGGCCAAGATCATGGCTGACATTCCCGACTATCACGCCTCTCCGGTCGAAGCGGCGAAGATGGCCAACGACGCGGGCGTGAAGCTTCTGGTCTACAGCCACTATGTGCCGAGCGTGCAGGCCAGCCTGCCGGCCTATTTCGCCGGCGTTGCCGCCGTCCGCCCAGCCGACCGGTGGGTAGCCGGCTATGACGGCTTCCGGGTCGATCTCCCGATCGGCTCATCCGACATCAAGCAGAGCGAATTGTTGCCGAAGCCTTAGACCGGCGCCTCGGCCCGCTCCGTCATCCCGAAATTCTTCTCGAACGCGCGCTTCAGCGCCACGTCCAGCTCGTGCATCGGGATCAACTGGCCGAGGTCAGCAAGGCTGGTGACGCCCAGCCCGGGCTCGCTCACCCCGCATGGAGTTATTCCGCCGAAGTGGAAAAGGTCCGGCTCAACGTTGATGCTGATGCCGTGATAGCTCACCCACCGTTTCAGCCGAACGCCGATAGCCGCGATCTTGTCTTCGCGTAGCGCGCCGCCCGGCCTCGTCCGGTCGACCCACACGCCGACGCGGCCCTTGCGCCGCTCGCCCTTCACGTTGAACTCGGCCAGCGTATCGATGATCCACTGTTCGAGCGAGGAGACGAACTGCTTCACGTCCCGTCCGCGCTTGGTGAGATCGAGCATCGCGTATGCGACGCGTTGTCCTGGGCCGTGATAGGTGAACTGGCCGCCGCGCTGGGTGTCGAACACCGGAAAGCGGCCGGGATCGAGCAGGTCGCTCTCCTTCGCACTCGCCCCGCGTGTGTAGAGGGCAGGGTGCTCCACCAGCCAGACCAGTTCCTTGGCCCGGCCCTCGGCAATGGCCGCCGCCCGCGCTTCCATGGCGGCTACGGCTTCCGGATAGCCCGTAAACCCGTTGGATATGGCCCATTCGACCGTCAATTAACCCTCAGGAAACGCAATCGGCGGAATCGTAGCGCGTCTGACCCCGTCAATATCGGAGCGAGTAGGTGCACTCTCAACTGGCCGCCGTCGAGGTGGAGATCACCGTCCTTCTGGGCCGGTCTTTGATGCCTATGCAGCAGTTGCTGCGGATGGGCCGCGGCGCCGTCATCCAGCTCGACACCCAGGAAAACGATGAGGTCTGGATCCTGGCCAACAACCATCCCATCGCCCGTGGCGAACTGGTCATCGAGGGCGACAGGATCTCCGTCTCCATCACACGGAACGCGCAGGTCGAGGACTATTTCGCGACCGAGCAATAGCCGCGGCGCAAGAGCCGTGCGGGCGCAAACCTAAGGATTGGCCTTCAGGAACTTTTCGAGCGCATTCGCGAGAATGAAGTCCTTTGCCTCGATGCGTTCGGATTTCCCGCAGACGGTCACACTCCTCTTGCCGCTCTCGTAGTCATCCCAGGACACGAATTGCGGACTTGTGTAGCTGGTTGTCGAGCCATCTCTCCCGATGATCCCGAGGGGCGCCAGAAGGGCTATCGGAGGCCGCCGGACGACCTGGGTGCCTCCGGCCTGGAAGCGCACCGTACGGTCATCGTAGGTGTTGTAGATCTGACGGGTATGAACGTCTGTCCTCTTGGCGGCGCAGTTCTCCGGGCTGTAGGCGAGAACTCCGCAGGCCTTGTTCTTGGAGCCTGCGGCGCACGCAACATTGATCTGGTCGAAAAGGGTCTGGGCGGCCGCAATATCCCCTTGGGTGATCAGCCGGCCTTGCTGGGCTGCTACCGGGCCAGCAATGGCGGCGACGAACATGGCCAGCGCCACAAACAGAGTCGTTTTCATGCGGTTCCCCCCTTGGTGAGCTGCGGAGACCCTAAATTGGCGGCTGGTCCGGGACAACAGCCGACCGCACGTTCGACGCCGCGAGGATGACGCCGTCCATGCGCGGGCAGGCCTATGTGGAGGCGCCCTTAGGCGCGTCCACCGGGCAGCCCAGCCCTCCGGTTTTCGAGACAATCCGCCCCGGCCACTCCACACTTCACAACGGCTTCAACCCGGTATATCTCGCCCCCTTGCCCGGCGTGCGGTCGTGGCGGAATTGGTAGACGCACTACCTTGAGGTGGTAGCGCCGCAAGGCGTGGAAGTTCGAGTCTTCTCGACCGCACCAGCAGCATAACCGTAGGGTTTCGACAGCCGAAGAAAACGCCGTTCGCGAGCAAAAAGGCTCGCTGGGGAAGGGAGGTCGCCATGAATGACACCTCCGATTCCAAGGACACGGCTGTTTCGGCGCCCGGAAGCGAAGTTGTCACCGAGGCGGTCGAGACCCCGGGCGTGATCGCGCCGGCCTTCATTGCCAGGTTCGTCGGAGCGGTCGGCGACGGTGATCGCTATTCGCTCGTCCGCACCATCAAGGAACTCCACCCCGCCGACGCGGCTGACCTGCTGGAGCACCTGCCGCCCGACGCCTTCCGCAAGGCGATCCACCTGCTCAACAAGGACCTGCCGGCCGAGGCGGTGGCCGAACTTTCCGACGAGATGCGGCTCGAGGCGCTGCATGAGCTGACCGACCAGGCCATCGCGGCCATGACCGAGCATCTCGACTCGGACGACGCCTCCTTCCTCCTCAACGACCTCGAGGAAGACCGCCGCACCCGCATTCTCGCGCGCGTTTCTGCCACCGACCGCGCCGCGATCGAGAGCTCTCTGTCTTTCGACGAAGAATCCGCCGGCCGCCTGATGCAGCGCGACTTTGTCGCCGCGCCGATATTCTGGAATGTCGGGCAGGCGATCGACCACATGCGCACGGTCAACGTCGAGGATCTGCCGGAAACCTTCTTCGAGATCTACATCGTCGACCCGGCCTTCCGCCTGCAGGGCAGCGTCCCGGTGTCGCGACTGCTGCGCTATGCGCGCGAGACGCCGCTCAAGGACATCATGAAGGAAATCCCGGTCCAAGTTCGGCCGGAGACGGACCAGGAAGAGGTAGCCTACCTCTTCCGCCAGTACAACCTCGCCTCGGCCCCCGTGGTGGACGAAGCCGGCCGCCTCACCGGCATGATCACCATCGACGACGTCGTGGACGTCATCCAGGAAGAGGCGGAGGAGGACATCCTCGCTCTCTCCGGCGTCAGCGAGGCCGGCGTCAACCAGACCATTTTCTCGGCGGTCCGGGCGCGCGTGCCGTGGCTGGGCGTCAACCTCCTTACCGCGTTCATCGCCGCCAGCGTGGTCTCGCTGTTCAGTCACGTCCTCAACCAGTTCGTGACGCTCGCCTTCCTGATGCCGGTGGTGGCCGGCCTCAGCGGCAATGCCGGCTCTCAAGCGCTGGCCGTCTCCGTGCGCGCCATCGCCGAGCGTGACATGGAAGGACAGCTCGTCATCCGCGCCATCCGCCGCGAGGCTCTCACCGCGATGATCAACGGCGTCATCATCGCCTGGAGCGCTGCGCTGGTGGTGCTGATCTGGTTCGGCAAACCAGTCATCAGCGGGATCATCGGCATGTCGATGACGATCACCTTCACCTGGGCCGGGCTGGTCGGCATCCTCGCCCCGCTTACCTTAAAGCGTCTGGGCGCCGATCCGGCCGTGGCTTCGTCGGTCTTTGTGCTGACATCCATTGATATGGTGAGTTTTTTCGTCTTTCTCGGCCTCGCCACCCTTATCCTTCTTTGATGAATTGGACTGGCGTCCGGTTTGCACCGGATAAGCGAATCTATCGGGGAATGTGTCAGTTCAGGCCAGCACGATGACAGGACGCTTGCGCACTTCACGCGCGGGCCTGGAACTCATCAAGAGTTTCGAGGGCTTCCGCGACAGCGCGGTCCGTCTGCCGGACGGACGCTGGACGATCGGCTACGGCCATGTGCGCACCGCCCGTGAAGGCCTGACGATCACCAAGAAAGACGCCGACGACCTCCTCGTCCACGACCTCAAGCCGGTCGAGGACGCAATCCACTCGATGGTGTTCGCGCCGATTAACCAGAACCAATTCGACGCGCTTGTCTCGCTGGCGTCCAACATTTCGCCTGGCCGATTCAAGGACTCCCAGACCCTGCATAACCTTAACGCAGGCGATTTTCTCAACGCCGCCAGCGGCTTCGACGTTTGGCGCAAAGCTCGCATCCATGGCCGGGTCATGGTGGTGGACGCGCTGGTGCGCCGGCGAGCTGCGGAGAAGGCCATGTTTCTGGAGCATCCGGACGGACGGCCGACGGCGCCTACGCCTCTGGTAACCCCGGAGGCTGACACTGATATCGGTGAGCGTGCGCAGACCTCTTCCCCCAGCGAAGTCGCCACACAATCCCAGCCCGCCAATCCGCCGCCGGCCGAAGGCGCTGCGTCCGGCGATCAATCCGCTCGCCGTCCCTCCATCGATATCGCCGAGGCGGTGCGCCGCCTGGCCGAACGCACCAACGAGATCGCCGCCGCTGCGGGCCAGCGTACCTTTCCGATGCCGCCGGAAGCCCCTCCCGTTTTCGCCGACGAAGCCGAACCCGAAACCCAGCCGCACTCGCCGCCGCGGACGGCCGAAGAGATCGAGCAAGCCCACCGTTCCGTCGCCGAGCGCATCGCCCGCATTCTCGAACGCGCCGAACAATCGATCGCCGACGAACAAGCCGCCCAACCCGGCGCTCAATCGCCAGTCCAGCCACTGAAATCGGCCACTTCCAAACCGGCCGAGGCCCGCGCTACTCTGGGCCCCAACGGCCGCCCCCTTATCGACGACACCGAAACGTTCGATCCAGGCCGCGACCCAGCGGCCCTGTTCGCTGAAGGCGAGCACAACGCCAAGATCGTCAACGGCCGCGCCAAAAGCCTGGGCCTGCTCAACACCCGGCTGGTCGCCCTGGCGCCCTGGATCTTCATCCTTGTCCTGTCGGTGCTGGGCTTCGGCATCGGCCTGGTCAACACCTTCAGCGACGCCGCAGCAGGCAATGGCGGCGCGATGCGCAGCGCTTCCACCATTCTGGCGATGTTCGGGATGATGATGCTGATGAGCCTCTATTTCATCGTCACGCGCTCGACCGATTCCGACGCCTGAAGCTTACCACAGGGCAACTGGTAATCCGGCCCGCGGGCGGTATGTTCGCGCCCATGATTTCCAATTCCCGCTCCCTCGACTTCGACCTTGGCGAAAACGCGGACATGATCCGCGACAGCGCGAAGAGTTTCGCCGACGACCAGATCGCCCCGCGCGCGGCTGAGATCGATCGCACCGACGAATTCCCCCGCGACCTCTGGCCGAAGATGGGCGAACTCGGCCTCCACGGCATCACCGTGGAAGAAGAGTGGGGCGGCCTCGGCCTCGGCTATCTCGAGCACGTCGTCGCCATGGAGGAGATCAGCCGCGCCTCGGCGGCGGTGGGCCTCTCCTACGGCGCCCACTCCAATCTCTGCGTCAATCAGATGCGCCGCTGGGGCACGGACGCCCAGAAGAAGAAGTATCTCGGCAAGCTGGTCTCGGGCGAACATCTGGGCTCGCTCGCCATGTCGGAAACCGGCGCCGGTTCCGACGTCGTTTCGATGAAGCTGAAAGCCGAGAAAAAGGGCGACCGCTGGATCCTCAACGGCTCGAAGATGTGGATCACCAACGGCCCGTCAGCCGACACGCTGATCATCTACGCCAAGACGGCGCCGGAAAAGAACTCGCACGGCATCTCCGCCTTCATCGTCGAGAAAGGCTTCAAGGGTTTTTCCGTCGCCCAGAAGCTCGACAAGCTCGGCATGCGTGGGAGTGAAACCGGCGAGCTGGTGTTCCAGGACTGCGAAGTGCCGGAGGAAAACCTGATCGGCCCGCTCAATGGCGGCGTCGAAGTCCTGATGTCCGGCCTCGATTACGAGCGCTCTGTCCTCGCCGCTGGCTCGACCGGCATCGCGCAGGCCTGCATGGACGTGGTCCTGCCCTATGTCCGCGACCGCAAGCAGTTCGGCAAACCGATCGGCGAGTTCCAGCTCATCCAGGGCAAGCTCGCCGACATGTATGTGAAGATGAACGCCGCCAAGGCCTACGTCTACGCCGTCGCCAAGGCCTGCGACGCCGGCCGCACCGCGCGCAAAGACGCCGCCGGCGCCATCCTCTTCGCCGCTGAGACAGCAACGCAACTGGCGCTCGACGCCATCCAGATCCTAGGCGGCAACGGCTACATCAACGACTACCCCACCGGCCGCCTGCTGCGCGACGCCAAGCTCTACGAAATCGGCGCCGGCACCTCGGAAATCCGCCGCTGGCTGATCGGTAGGGAGCTGTTCGAGGAGACGGCCTGACCAACGCCTCATACATAGAGAGCTGACATGGGCTTCAGAACACTCGTTCTTGCTGCTTTCGCGACGCTGCTTGCGGCGCCGTCTCTCGCCCAGACGCCGCAACCTGCCACTGATCCGGGTCCCCCGCTCAGCGGCTATCCCCGCAACGCCCTGCGCGCGCCTACGCCTGCGGAGCTGAAGACGGCGACCTACGTCCGCGATGTCATCTACGGCCACCGGGACGGAATGGCGCTCACCTACGACGTCTTCAAGCCAATGAAGCCTAGTGGCGCGCTGGTGGTGAACATGGTCTCCGCTGGCTGGAGATCGTCGTGGGCGGCGCCCGAGGAACGGCAGGCCCGCTACCAGCTGCTTCTCGACAAGGGCTTCACCGTTGTCGCTCTCTATCACGCGTCGGCGCCTCGCTTCAAAGTGCCGGATGCCGTCGCGGACGTCCGGCTGGGGATGCGCCACGTAAAGCTGCACGCCGCCGACTACGGCTCTGATCCCGCGCGGATCGGTGTGTGGGGCGCGAGCGCCGGAGGCCATCTTTCGCTGGTCGCCGGTGTCATGGCCGATGACGGAGACCCGGCAGCGGCCAATCCGCTGGAACGGTCAGGCAACCGCGTCCGCGCCGTCGTCGCCTATTTTCCTCCCACCGATCTCGATGTGCTGCTGGGCAGCCGGGCAAAATCCGGCGCCATCGATTTCGACGACAGTCTGCGCGCTTCCATCTCGCCGATCCACTATGTAGATGCCCGCGATCCGCCGACCCTGCTCATCACGGGCGATGCCGACAAGGGTGTCCCGCCCTCGCAGTCGGAGGCCATGCACGTGGCGCTCGACAAGGCAGGCGTCGAGAACAAGCTCACGATGTTCCAGGGCGCGGACCACGACTTCTACGTCAAGGACGATCCGGCAAAGACCGACGCCTATGCGGTCGAAGCCATGAATGCGATGGCCGACTGGTTCGAGAGGCGCCTGAAGAAGTAGCGATCATGAGACGCCGGCTGCGCGACGCCAAGCTCTACGAGATCGGCGCTGGCTCATCGGCAGGGGCTGTTCGAAGAAACGACTTGATCGTCACGATTCCGCCCAAAAGCCCGTCAAGCCTCTCCGGCGTCAGAGCAGGGGAGTCTGATGAAACACCTCATTGCAATCGCAATGCTGATCCTTGGCCCCGCGAGCGCCCACGCCCAGACGCCGCAGAAGCCCGCCGCCGAATGCGGCGTCATTTCGGCCAAATACATGGACTTGAGCTTCAACGAGTTCGACCAGACGGAAGGCGCCGGCTGGCGCGAGATCGCAGGCAAGCCAGGCTGCCAACTCGCTGCGGCCGACCTCATTGCGGAGTATCGCGAGAGGGCTCTGGACAAAGCGTTCGGCCTCGATTGGCACGAGGCGCAAGCCCGAGCCGTGGCCGGTCAAACAGAAAAAGCGCTCGAGCTGTTCCGCCGGGACCTTGCGTACGAAAAATCTCTCCCGGCCGAACACCGCTCTGACAACAACATCCTCAAGGCGGAGGCGACCATCGCCTTTCTTGAGGGCGATCTGAATACGTTGCGTGCAAAGCGCGCGGAACTCGCTGCTATGCCAAAGCCTGACGGCTTCGAGGAGGCGATCGCCAAGTTCAAGAAGAATTTTCCCGGCGCCCCGCCGCCCGAATGGCCGCTCAATCTCAGCGTCGTGGACGGCCTGATCCATTGCTTCGGCAAACCTTACGCCGTGGCCTATGGCGACTGCGGCCCCAGCAATACCAGTTCCGAGCCCGCCGTACCCTGAACCATGATTGCCCAAACGCTTCCGCCCGCCGCTGCAATCAGCAGGGGCGGGCGGCTCCGTCGGGGGAGGAAATCGTTAGTTCGAAGCTACGGTCGTCAGGTACCCGGCAGGGGTGTCCACGAAGAGGTCGCTCTGGCCTGGGAAGGCGAAGGGAGCGCCGATGACGACGAAGGCGGCAAAAGCCGCGACGATGATGCGTTTGGCCACCATGGGAGGAACTCGTATTCTTTTTTTTATGGCCAGGCTCGATTGCCCGGTCTTCTGATCGGTCTCAGATAAGTAGCGCACGAGTCTTAAAAAAGGCGCCTCCGCCATAAATCTTTTTGCGCCAAAATTGCACGCCGATTCAGCGTTTTACGCCACCTGCCGCAGCGGTCCGGCCGTAGTTCGCCGGTAATATCGCGATGGTTTCCGAGGCGACGCCACTCCAGATCCGCCCCAATAGCACTTGGAGCCCGCGCCGCCGGCGACAGCCTACCCCGCCTTTGCCGTAACCACCCACGCCCCGGCCGGCGGAGCCACGCTGCCATCCTTGGCCGCCAGCGGCGTCAGCGCCTTTTCCACCGCATCCAGGATCTTCGGCAGGTGCTCCGGTCCGCTCTCCCGCACCAGCCGGCCCAGCGGCCCGATCCGCGCCGTGGCTTCAGCCGCTGAGCGCGGCGAAGAGCCCAGCAGCATGCGGTCATCGAACCGCTCGGCCTTCACATCCCGGAAGCCGGCCTCCTGCAGGATGCCGCGCACACGGCCTTCATCGGCAAAAGCGAATGGCCCGGGCGCAAACGGGTCCGACGGCGCCCCCTCGATCCCTAGCGCCTGCCGCCCCGCCATGACCGGAACGGTCGCCCATGGATTGTCCTTGGGCGCACGCCAGCAGATGAACGCCATGCGTCCATTGCCCTTCAATGACCGTCCGAGATGGGCGAACGCCGGAACCGGCGCCGCGAAGAACATCACGCCGAAGCGCGAATAGAGCAGGTCCTGGCCTGCCGGCAGCCCGGCGCTGGACGCATCCGCCTGCTCGAAGGTCAGGTTGGCCAGCCCAGCCGCCTTGGCGCGCCGCCGGGCCACCTCCAGCATCGGCCGCGAAACATCGACCCCCAGCACTCGTCCACCCTCTCCAACCGCGCGAGCAAGCGAGAGAGATGAGGCGCCGCAGCCACACCCGATATCGATCACCAGTTCTCCGGGGCGAGGACCGGCTGCCTTGATGGCCGCCTCGCCGAACGGCGCGGTCAGTCCGTCGAGCGTTTCCTGTTCCTCAGCCCATTTCTCGCCAAGCGCGCCATTCCATTCCTCGATCTGCGCCGAGTTGTCGCTTGCCATTGTGGCCTCCATGACCTGCGCTGAGCCTATCCCTGCGCGTGCTGCCAAGAAATGCCCCCGGCCCGTTGAGCCTGACCCCCGCCAAGGCTATAGGGGGCTCCCCAACCCGGACCCGATTCAGCCCTTTTTCAGGATCCTGCATGCCCGTTCAACGTACGCTGTCGATCATCAAGCCGGACGCCACGGGCCGGAACCTGACCGGAGCGGTCAATGCTGTGTTCGAAAAGGCCGGCCTGCGCATCGTCGCCCAGAAACGCGTGCGGCTGACCCGCGCCCAGGCCGAAGGCTTCTACGCCGAGCACAAGGCGCGCGGCTTCTTCGGCGAACTGGTCGACTTCATGACCTCGGGCCCGGTCGTGCTCCAGGTGCTTCAGGCCGAGAACGCCGTAGCCCTCCACCGCGAAGTGATGGGCGCGACCGACCCGGCCAAGGCCGCCCCCGGCACCGTCCGCAAGCTCTATGCACAATCGATCGGCGAAAACTCGGTCCATGGTTCGGACAGCGAGACCAGCGCCGAGCGCGAAATAAGTTTCTTCTTCCGTCTCGATGAAATCGTAGGCTGATCCCATCACCCTCTCAATCCGCCCCGCGCGTCCTTCCGAGCGCAAAGCGCTGGAAGAGCTGCAACGCCGCGCGTGGCAAAGATGGGACGAAGGCCGGCCCGAACTTCTCCACGCCGACATAGAGCTTCCCGCCGAGCAGATCGCGGCCGGACTCGTCATCGTGGTCGAGCACTGGGGCGCGCCCGCGGGCTTTGCGGTCGTCGTGCCTCGCGATGACGGCAACGCCGATCTCGACGGTCCCTTCGTCGAGCCCGAACTCTGGCGCGGCGGCTTCGGCCGCAAGCTGGTGGAAGAAGCCGCCCAGTTCGCCACCGTCCTCGAGGCCGCCCTCCTGGTCACCACGGCGTCACCGCGCGCCGTGCCGTTCTACGCCAAGTGCGGCTTCACCCCGGCCGGCACAGCCAACACCTCCCAGGGGCCTGTCGCGATAATGTCGCGCAGCCTGATTTTCTGAACCCAATAGGGCTTGGCCGATCCAACGCCGGTAAACCCCGCCCTCGTGGTTCGACGGGCGCGATCCTAGACGAAGTCCTGGATCGCGCCCGTCGAACCACGAGGGCGGGCTCACCGGCCCAAGAATCGGGCGCCCTAACGGCGCCTGTTCACGTCGCGCAGGATCGCTAGGCTCGCTGCCAACAAGGAGCATGACATGACCGAGCACCTTAAGGTGAAAGTCGACGCCGGCGTGATGGAGATCACCTGGAACCGGCCCGACAAGAAGAACGCCCTTTCCAACGACATGTATCGCGGCGCGGCCGAAGCGCTGGAGAAGGCCTCCGCCGATCCCTCGATCCGCGTGGCGCTGCTCACCTCCGAGGGCGACAGCTTCACCGCCGGCAACGACCTCAGCGTGTTCGCGGCCGCTTCTTCTGGCGGCGAGGCCCCGCAGGGCAACCGCTACATCACGGCGATCGCGAAGTTCGACAAGCCGCTGGTGGCCGGCGTGCGCGGCGTTGCGGTCGGCGTCGGCACGACCATGCTGCTTCACTGCGACCTGGTCTATGTCGCAACCGACGCGAAGCTGAGCGTGCCCTTCGTCAATCTGGCGCTCGTACCCGAGGCGGCCTCCTCCATGCTGCTGCCGGCGCGCGTCGGCCATGCCCGCGCTTTCGCAATGTTTGCGCTTGGAGAGCCGATTACCGGCGCGCACGCCCTTGAACTCGGCATCGCCAACGCAGCGCTTCCTGCAGGCGAAGTCATCCAGGCCGCGCGTGACGGCGCCCGCAAGCTAGCTCAACGTCCGCTAGGTTCGCTGATGGCGACCAAGAAACTGATGCGCAACCCCGAAGCCATGCTGGCGCAAATCCAGACCGAAGGCGCCATCTTCGCCGAGCGCCTGCGCACAGCCGAAGCCGCCGAAGCGTTCACCGCCTTCCGCGAACGCCGCCCGCCGGACTTCTCGAAAGTCTAGCGCAGCGCCGAGACCTGCCCGGAGAGTTAGCGTGGCGAAATCAGCGACGGCGAAAACTTGGCTGAGAATTGTGGTTTGGATATCGGTAGCGCTGATCGCGCTGATCGCTGTCGCCTACGGCCTGTGGCAGTTCAGCAAGTCGCGAGACATGCAGTTGTTCGGGACCATCGTTTCCCGGGTGGAAACGCCAGAGAAGGTCATTGCCCTGACCTTCGACGACGGTCCGACCCAATACCTGCCGGACGTCCTCACGCTTCTGAAGGAAAGAAATGTAAAGGCCACCTTCTTCGTCATCGGTGGCGACGTGGAGAAGAACCCCGATCTAGCCCGTGCAATCCTTGCCGACGGCCATGAGCTGGGAAACCATACCTACACTCACTCGAACATGACGCTTGCCGGTTGGGACAAGGTTGTCTCGGAAGTGGAGCGCACCGACGCCGCAATAAGGGCTGCGGGCTACACGGGTAAGATTCACTTCCGGCCCCCCTTCGGCAAAAAACTCGTCACGCTGCCACTCTACCTCGCCCAGCACGATCGCATCACGGTGACCCAGGACATCGAGCCCGACAGCTCCGCCCGCCTCTCGGCAGACTCCGGGCTCATGGTTGACCACGTTCTCAATCGCGCACGTCCCGGCTCGATTGTGCTCCTTCACGTCATGTACAAAAGCCGTGAGACATCCCGGCAAGCGCTTCCAGGCATAATCGATGGACTACACGAACGCGGCTATCGCTTCGTCACGGTTTCCGAGCTTCTGGGATCGGCCGCGAACTGAATCTATCGCGGAGCAAAAATCCGGATCGTATCGCCACCCACCACGACCTCCTCGTGCACCCTCGTGGCGCCGCCGCGTGCTACCGCCGCTAGGCAGCGCGGATATAGCAGGTGCTCCGCCTTCAGAACGCGCGCCGCGAGCGTTTCTTCGGTGTCGCCGGGCCGCACATCGATTTCCGCCTGGCCGATCGCCGGGCCTTCGTCCACCCCGACCGTCACCTGATGCACCGTGCACCCATGCACCAGATCGCCCGCACCAAGGCATCTCTGGTGCGTATCGACGCCTGGATATTTCGGCAGGAGCGAAGGGTGGATGTTGATCAGCCTGCCGGCCCAGCGCTCGACAAACCACGGCGTCAGCACCCGCATGAATCCCGCGAGCGCAACTATCTCGACACTTGCCTTGCTCAGCTCCGCATCGACCGCCCGCTCGAAGCTCTCGCGGTCCTTGCCATACGGCTTGTGGTCCACGGCGACCGCGTTGACCCCAAACGAGCGCGCCTTCTCCAGCCCCAATGCATCCGGTTTGTTGGAAAGCACCAGCACCGGCTGGCACGGCCACGCCGGATCCTGCGCCGCCTTCAGCAGCGCCTCCATGTTGGAGCCGCGCCCCGAAATCAGGATGCCAAGCCGCTTGCGCGTCACGCTTTGCCCAGTTCGCCCGCGATAAAGGCCGCTTCGCCATTGGCCTTGAACTCGGCGAGCACCTTGTCGGCTTCGGTCTTGTCGACCGCGATCACCATGCCGACGCCGCAGTTGAACGTCCGCCGCATCTCGGCATCCGCCACCGAACCCGCCCGCTGCAGCCAGTCGAACACCGGCGGGAGTTTCAGCGCCGCGTCGTCGAACTTCGGCGCCAGGTCGTCGGGACACATGCGCGGCGCATTCTCGGTGAGCCCGCCGCCCGTGATGTGCGCCAGCCCCTTGATCCAGCGCTTGCGGATCAGCGGCAGCAGCGCCTTCACGTATATCCGCGTCGGCGCCAGCAGCGCCTCACCGAGTTTGCGCTTCTCATCGAACGGCGCACAGTCCGTCCACACCAACCCAGTCCGCTCCACGATCCGGCGGATCAGCGAATACCCGTTCGAGTGCGGCCCTGACGAAGGCAGGGCGATCAGCACGTCGCCCGGCTTCATGTCCCTCGTGCGCGGCAGGATGTCGGATCGTTCGGCCGCCCCGACCACGAACCCGGCGAGGTCATAATGTCCCGGCGAATACATCCCCGGCATCTCGGCGGTCTCTCCGCCGACCAGCGTGCAGCCTGCCTGCCGGCAGCCCTCCGCGATCCCGGTGATGACCTTCGCCGCAATCCCAGTCTCGAGCTTTCCGGTGGCGAAGTAGTCGAGGAAGAAAAGCGGCTCCGCTCCTTGCGCCAGAACGTCGTTGACGCACATGGCGACCAGATCGATGCCGATCGTCTCATGCCGGCCGGTGGCGAACGCCAGCATCAGCTTGGTGCCGACTCCATCCGTTCCCGAAACGAGTACCGGGTCCTTGAACCCCGCCGCCTTGAGATCGAACAGCCCGCCGAACCCGCCCAGCGATCCGTCGGCCCCCGGCCGCCGCGTGGAGGCCGCAAGCGGCTTGATCGCCTCGACCAGCTCCTCGCCCGCGTCGATGTCCACGCCCGCGTCGCGATAGGTCAGCGAAGTCTTGGAATCGGGCCCGCTCATGGCGCGGCAGTTAACACGGGGGCCAAGGCCGGACCAGCCTCGGCCGGGCTTCCGGGAACAGCCATGCACAACCTGCCTTACAATGGCCGGAAGCCGCTGCTAGTTTCCCCGGCCATGACCCAGACCGCCAGATTCGCCGCCGTTTTTGCTGCTGTTTTCGCCCTTGCCGGCGCCGCTTTCGCGCAGCCCGTCAACCCGGTCTACAAGGTCCGCGATCTGGCTATTGACGCCACCTCCACCGTCAGTTCCGCCGATGCAACGAGCCAGGGCCTTGCCGCTGCCAGGATCACCGGCGCCCAGCGTCTGATCGACAGGCTGACTCTGCCGGAGGATCGCAACGCGGCGAGCCAGCCGTTGAGCGCTGCTGATGTCGCGCGATTTGCCGGCGGATACTCGACGCAGATCGCCGACAAGCGGTCCAGCACTGCGGCGGGCTACCGCATCATCTCGATGGTCACCCAATCCTACGATCCTGCGAAGGTTCGCCAGTACATCGAATCCCACGGCGTTCCCTATGTCGACGCCCAGGCCGGCAAGGCGATGATCGTTCCAGCGGTCGGCGGCGGCATTGATCCCGTGGCCTGGGGCAACCAGTGGACAGAGACGGTCACGCAGGCCGGCACAACCAAGGTTGTCGGCAAGTCCGACGACACCGTGCTGACGCCTTATGTCGCCTCGACCGAGTCCTGGACGCGCAGGCCGTCCTGGACGGAGGTGCAGAGCGAACTCGCTTCGCTGGGCGCCGACCGCGCTGTGGTCGCCGAGGCGTATCTGCAGAACGGTCAGATCTATGCCCGGCTGATCGACCTGCGCACCGGCGCGGCCGATACGTCCGGCAACGTGGTCGGTCCCTTCTCCGATCTGCCGTCCGCCAAGGCCGGCGCGGTCGCCGAGATGGAGCGGGCTTGGAAGGCTTCCTCCATCGTGCGCTCGTCGGGCTCGACCAACATCGCCATTATCGCCACATTCCGCGACATCGGCGAATGGGTGAAGATCCGCAAGGGTCTCGAATCCTCGCGCCTCGTCAGCGGCCTCAGCGTGGAATCGATCTCTCCCGCCGGCGCCGATCTCAGCTTTGTCTATAACGGGCGTCCGGACCAACTCGCTGCAGACCTCCGCTCGCGCGGCGTCGACCTCCACGGCGCCGACAATGGCTGGGTCGCGCAGGTCATCTCGTCGCAATGACGGACGATCCGTCCGCGGCCAATCGATCCCCGGACGGTGTTTCTGCGGGCAGGCAACTGCTGCTGGATTTCCCGCGCATCGACGCCGGCCAGCGCCCGCTGATCGAGACCGCCCCGTACCGCGACGCCTTCACCGCGCTCCGCCGCTGGAAGGACTGGCCGGAACGCCAGCTCGCCCTGTCGGGCGAAGCTTTCGCCGGCAAGACCCGGCTGCTTCGATGGTGGGCGGCCGAGACCGGCGCGGCGGTCGTCACCGGCGAGGCATTGGCCCGCGCCGGCATGGATGAGATTGCGCGCCTGTCGATCACGGCACTTGCGGTGGACGACGCCGATGCGCCCGGAGACGGCCGCGGGCTGTTAGCTGCCCTCAACCTCTGCCGCGACCGTAAGGCGGCAGTCCTGCTGGCCGGGCAGGGGGAACCGGGAAGCTGGCTGGCGCAGCCGCCCGATCTTGTGTCCCGGCTGCGCGCCATGCCCGTCGCCCGGATCGGCGAACCCGACGATGAAACCCTCGCTCTTCGGCTGCGCGAGGAATGCGCCCGCCGGCACCTGATATTGCCAGATGAATCCGTCGTTTACCTGTCTGAACGGATGGAGCGTTCATGGGCGGCCGTGGGCCTCGTCGCCGACCAGATCGAGCGCACAAAGGGCAGGGCGGAGACCAAGCCTTCGGCCCGGGCGGTTCTGGTAGCCCTGGGAATGGATCCCGGTTGAGCCTCAAAACGCCCTGTCAGATCGGGCGTTTCGGTCGCGCCAAACAATCCGTAATATGTTGGTGTTAAGCAGGTTTTTCGGGCTGGCGTCAGATCAGCCTCAAAGACCGGGCAATGATGGTGGACCAGGCCGACATGGCTGACCGCAGCGAACGCACGCGCGAAAGCTCCCCGAAAGGGAAGGAAGCCGCTGCCGCGTCCGCCGCCATCGCGCAGCTGATGAATTCCCCCGACCGCTTTTTCAACCGCGAACTCTCGTGGCTGAAGTTCAACATGCGCGTGCTGGAGGAAGCGGAGAACCGCCGCCATCCGCTGCTGGAGCGCCTGCGCTTCCTGTCGATCTCGGCGAACAACCTCGACGAATTCTACATGGTCCGCGTGGCCGGCCTTCGCCAGCAGGTTCGCAGCGGCATTACGCGCGCCGGCCAGGACGGCTTGACCCCGGCCGAACAGGTCTCGCGCATCGGCGCCGAAGCCGGCGCGCTGATGGCCGAGCAGCAGCGCATCTGGTCCGCGATCCGGATCGAGATGAAGAAGGCCGGGCTTTCCGTGCTCGAAGCCGGAGATCTCACCCAGACCGAGCGCGACTGGCTGCGCGCCCGTTTCCTCGAGCGGGTCTTCCCGGTGCTGACGCCGCTGGCGATCGACCCGTCGCACCCATTTCCCTTCATGCCGAACCAGGGCTTCGCCGTCGGGTTCTCGCTGCATCGCCCGATCGACGGCGAGAAATTCCGCGCCCTGGTTCCGATCCCGACCCAGGTCGAGCGCTTCATCGAACTGCCTGCGGCAAGCCAGCAGGCGCGGCGGTTCATCTCGCTCGAGAACGTCATCACGCTGTTCCTCGACACCCTGTTCCCCGACTGCGTCTCGAAGGGGCGCTGCATCCTGCGCGTCCTGCGCGACAGCGACATCGAGATCGAGGAAGAGGCCGAAGACCTCGTTCGGGAATTCGAGATCCTCCTGAAGCAGCGCCGCCGCGGCCGCATCGTGCGCCTCAAGATCGAGCGCGGTGCGCCGGAGGATCTCAAGGCCTTCTTCATCGAGGAAATCGGCGCCGAGCCGAACGACGTCGTCGAGGTCGACGGCATCATGGGCATGGGCCAGCTCAGGGAGCTGATCACCGACGCCCGCCCGGACCTGCTGTTCAAGCCGTTCGAGCCGCGCTTCCCGGAGCGCATCCGCGAGCACAATGGCGACATCTTCGCCGCCACCCGGGTCAAGGACATCCTCGTCCACCACCCGTATGAAAGCTTCGATGTCGTCGCGCAGTTCCTGCGCCAGTCGGCGCGCGATCCCGACGTGGTCGCTATCAAGCAGACGCTCTACCGCACCTCGAAGGACTCACCCATCGTCGCCGCGCTGATCGAGGCCGCCGAGGCCGGCAAGAACGTCACCGCCCTGGTCGAGATCAAGGCGCGCTTCGACGAAGAGGCCAACCTCCGTCTCGCCCGCGATCTCGAACGCGCCGGCGTGCAGGTCGTCTACGGCTTCATCGAACTGAAGACCCACGCCAAGGTCAGCCTGGTGCTGCGCCGCGAGCAGGGCACGCTGCGCGCCTACACCCATGTCGGCACCGGCAACTACCACCCGATCACCGCGCGCATCTATGACGACCTGTCGCTGTTCACGGCCGACGAGATCATCGGCCGCGACGCCGGCCGTCTGTTCAACTACGTCACCGGCTATTCCGAACCGAAGACTCTGGAAGCCATGGCGATCTCGCCGATCAACATGAAGCAGCGCCTGCTTGCCCTGATCGAGGACGAAATCGCTCACGCCAAGGCCGGCCGTCCGGCGATGATCTGGGCCAAGCTCAACGCCCTTGTGGACGAATCAGTGATCGACACGCTCTACCGCGCCAGCCAGGCCGGCGTGCTGATCCAGCTGATCGTGCGCGGCATATGCTGCCTGCGGCCAGGTGTCCCAGGCTTGTCGGACAATATCGAAGTTCGCTCCATCGTCGGCCGCTTCCTAGAACATGCACGCATCGTTTGTTTCGGCGCCGGTCACGGTCTCCCGTCCGACAACGCCAAGGTTTTCATCACCTCGGCGGACTGGATGCAGCGCAATCTCGACCGCCGCGTCGAGGCGATGACGCCGATCACGAATCCGACTGTGCACAACCAGGTGCTCGATCAGATCATGCTCGCGAATCTCAACGACCGCGCGCAAAGCTGGACGTTGCGCCCGGATGGACGATATGTCCGTAATGCGACGGGCAAGGGACGGCAGCCCTTCTCGGCGCACGAATATTTCATGGAAAACCCCAGCCTTTCAGGCCGGGGCGCCGCGCTGCGGGCGGCCACTCCGCCGCAGCTAAAGCCCAGAGGCTGATTCCTCCACAGGATCCGGCCTCTGACCCAAAACGGGGACCAGAGGCCCACTGATGAGTTCTGCTACGGCAACCCGATCCAAAGCCAGCGGAAAGCCCGCGCGATGGCGCCGCATTGGAGTGATCGACGTCGGCTCGAACTCCGTCCGCCTCGTAGTCTACGACGTGCGAGGCCGGGCGATGCAGCCGCGCTTCAACGAGAAGGTGCTGGCCGCACTCGGCAAGAACCTCAGCGACACCGGCAAGCTCAGCAAGGACGGCGTCGAGATGACGCTCAGCGCGTTGTCGCGCTTTGCCTCGATCACCCGCGCCCAGAAAGTCGATCTCCTGTTCGCCTTCGCCACCGCCGCGGTGCGGGAAGCCGATGACGGCAAGGAGTTCGTCGACAAGGTGAAGAAGGAAACCGGCATCGTTCTTCGTACACTCTCGGGAAGCGACGAGGCCCGTTACGCAGCGCAGGGCGTGCTGGTCGGCAGCCCCGGCGTCGATGGCGTCGCCGGCGATCTTGGCGGCTCCAGCCTGGAGCTTGCGCGCTTGTCGGGCGGCAAGTTCGAGAGCGGGTCGACCTATCCGCTGGGCCCGCTCGCGCTCGACAACGGCAACTCGTTCAACGAGGACAAGATCCTCTCCAAGGTGAAGGACATCCTCACCGGATCTCCAGAACTCAAAAAGGGCAATGACGTGTTCTTCGCGGTCGGCGGCGCCTGGCGCGCGATCGGCACGCTGCACATGGAGCTGACGCGCGCGCCGCTGCACATGCTGCAGAACTACGAGATGGAGGCCGGCAAACTTGGCGGGGTTCTGAACGATCTCATGGGCGGCAAGAAGCACGCCGACCTCCTGCAGGAAGTCGCCCGCCGCCGCGCCGCCACCATTCCCTATGCCGCCGCCGTGCTGAAGACGGTGATCGACATCGGCAAGTTCAAGACGGTGATGATCTCGTCCTATGGCGTGCGCGAGGGGATTATCTTCGACAGCCTCGACGATGCCGAGCGCCTCGAGGATCCGCTCGATGCAGGCCTCGATGCTCTGGTCGCCGACGATCAGGCGGCCGAGTTCGGCCGCGCCCTGGCGGACTGGGCGAGCGAAGCCGCGCCCTACACGCTCAACGACCGGCTGTCCTCCGCCGCCTGCCGCCTCGCCGACATCGGCGCGCTGCTGCACCCGGATCACCGCGCTGACCTCGCCTTCGATCTCGTCGCCCGCGCGCCTCTTCCAGGGTTGAGCCACAAGGACCGCGCGGCGCTCGCTCTTGCCGTCGCCTCGCGCTTCAAAAGGGGCGTCAAGAACGACGTCAGCGAAAAACTGCTGGACACGGAAACCCAGGCAAAGGCGCGCGCCCTCGGCGCCCTGATGCGCCTGGCCGCCGATTTCTCGGGCCGTTCCGCCGGCCTTCTGAAACACGCCAAACTCACCTGCGATGGCGACACGCTTGCGCTGAAAGTCGCTGGGCCCTATCGCGCGCTGGTCTCGGAATCGGTCGAGCGCCGCCTGCAGCAGGCCGCCGACGAACTCGGCATGGACTATTCGCTGTCGAGCTGAAGCACTGAAACTCTGCCCCCACGCGAAGCGTCGAGACGTAAGGGGGGCGAGTCTCAAGGGGATTGTCTCAGCCAGTCCCCTTGTGACTCGCCCCCATCCCCCCTTTCGGGGTACTTCCCCCGCGCTACGCGCGAGGGAAGAGTGCAAAACCCAGAGTTATCCCACACCATCAGGGACGCTTTCGCGGAATAATCCCAGCGATCTCAGCGCGAAGAAGAAATCCCGGCCCGAATCCATCAACCCACCCTCTGAGCTGAGCGATACTGCGATCGCCCTTTCGGAGGGAGGTTTCGAGGTCGACCGAAGCTTCGGGATGAAAGGGCGGTGGCCGGCGTGGCGTTCATCGCTTCAGGACGGGAAGAGCAGTCTTCCTTGGACCCTGTTGAGGAAGCCAGTCGCGACTGGAGCGTGGCCCAGCAGTAAGTCCTGCAGACCCGTGCTGGTTGCGAGGCGAAGCGAACGATGGATGCATTGCCTCCGGGGACATGAAACCGGAGGGAGGCCAGGGTCTTCGGAATGACCCTGCACGCGGAACCGGCGAGCGGTGATGGAGCTAAGGCCCCTGGGGGTAATTCGCCCAGGTGAGCACGCGAACTCCTGATGACCTAGCCGGGAAAGACGGCCGCTCCGGGGCGCGTGAGACACGCGCAACACCCGGCCCACAAGGCTGGGACAGGGACTACCCCACGGCGCTGACCCACGCGCCCCGCTCCCTCATGTCCGAGGGACACAGACTGAAGCATCCCGCAGGGCGAGCGCGCTCGTGCGAAAGCGGACGCACGTTCACGGGGTGCAATAGGCAAAACTCCGCGCTAGGAAGGCGGCATGTCATTGCGCTTGGCTTTCATGGGATCGCCCGAATTCGCCGTGCCGACGTTGGAGGATATCCTCGCGGCCGGCCACGACGTGGCGTGCGTCTATTCGCAACCGCCGCGTCCGGCTGGAAGGGGCAAGGAACTGCGCCGGACCGCCGTGCACCAGTTTGCGGAAGCACGCGGCATCGAAGTTCGCACGCCGGAGAATTTCCGCGCCGCCGCCGACCGGGAGGCGTTTGCGGCGCTGAAGCTCGACGTGGCGGTCGTCGTCGCTTACGGCCTTCTGCTGCCGCAGGCTATCCTGGATGCGCCGCGGCTTGGCTGCTTCAACCTGCATGGCAGCATCCTGCCGCGCTGGCGCGGGGCGGCGCCGATCCATCGCGCCGTGATGGCGGGCGACAGGATCACCGGCGTTCAGGTGATGAAGATGGAGGCTGGGCTCGACACCGGTCCAGTGATGAAGACGGCGATCGCGCGCATCACCGAGGACGACACAACCGGAACTATTCACGACCAGTTGTCGATGCTGGGCGCACAGCTCATGGTGAAAGCGCTCGTTGAACTTGAAGCGGGACCGGTCAAGCTGACGCCGCAGGCAGAAGACGGCGTCACGATCGCAGCCAAAGTCTCGCCCGCCGAGGCCCGCATCGACTGGAAGAAGCCCGCCGCCGAAGTCAGCGCCCACATCAGGGGCCTCTCGCCCCATCCCGGCGCCTGGTTCGAGTTCGATGGCGCGCGGATCAAGGTCCTCCACGCGCGTGCGGAGGAACGCTCGGGTCCGGCCGGAGAGGTTCTTGACGATCAACTGCTCATCGCCTGCAGCCAGGGGGCAGTGCGTCTCACCCGCTTGCAGAGAGCCGGGAAGGGGCAGATGACGGCGGAAGAGTTCCAGCGCGGGGCGCGCATCGAGCGCGGCCGGAGGCTTTGATGGCCGAGACCAAGATCATTCGTGTGTTGACGCCGGCCGACCGCGCAGCCGTGCTCGACCTCAACACGCGCGCGTTCGGCAGGACGGACGAGGCCGACATCATCAGGAAACTGGAGAAGGCCGGCGACATCCTGCTGGAGATGGTCGCCGAGCATGATGGCCAGATCGTCGGCCACATCCTGTTCTATCCGATCGGCGTGTTCGGAAAGCTGGGCGCCGTGGGGCTTGGCCCGATGTGCGTCGATCCATGGGTGCAGCGCGAAGGCATCGGCTCTCAACTGGTGACGGCGGGGCTGCAGAGCATGAAGGACAGCGGCGCGCCGATCGTCTTCGTGCTCGGTCACGACACCTACTATCCGCGCTTCGGGTTTTCGGCCGAGGCGACCAGCGAGTTCCAGACGCCGCTCAAGGGCCCGCACTTCATGGCGAAGCGCTTCCGTTTTGGGCCTCCCATGTCGGGCAGGTTGATCTTCCCAGTGGCGTTCGGGATTGCAGACCTTGCCTAGGTACAAGCTGACGCTCGAATACGATGGCGGCGCTTTCGCCGGCTGGCAGCGCCAGGATGGCGCAGCGTCGGTCCAGCAGGTGATGGAGGAAGCAGCCGAAGCGCTCGACGGGGCGCCGGTCGCCGTCACCGGCGCCGGACGCACCGACGCGGGTGTCCATGCGCTGGGGCAGGTCGCTCACATCGATCTCGTAAAACCAATCCGCGCTGACAAAGTGCGCGATGCTCTGAACGCCCATCTGCGACCTCACGCCGTTGCGGTGCTGCGGGCGGAGGAAGCGGCGCCTGACTTCCACGCGCGGTTCGACGCCACCGGACGCACCTATCTCTACCGCATTCTCAACCGCCGTCCGGATCTCGCGCTCGACCGGGGCCGCGCCTGGCGCGTTCCACAAACGCTCGACCACGACGCGATGCACAAAGCCGCGCAGGCGCTGGTCGGCCGGCATGATTTCTCGACCTTCCGCGACAGCCAGTGCCAGGCCGAAACGCCGGTGAAGACGCTCGATGCGATTGCCGTCACCCGACGCGGCGAGGAGATCGACGTGCGATGCTCGGCGCGTTCTTTCCTTCATCGTCAGGTAAGGTCGATAGTCGGTTCGCTGGTCGAGGTGGGCCGCGGCAAGGAGGCGGTCTCATGGATCGCCGACATCCTCGCGGCGGCGGACCGGACGCTATGCGGCCCCGTCGCTCCGCCGGAAGGACTCTATCTCGAAAGCGTAGGATATGATCCGCTGACCGGAACGCGCGAGTCAGGACGCGAGGGGAGGCCTCAATGAAACTGTGGAAGCCGATACTGATCGGCGCGCTGCTCGCCGGCCTATTGGACCTCGCCTACGCCTACACGCACTTCATGCTCATCCTCAATCGCGAGCCGCTGGGCATCGTGCAGGGCATAGCCAGCGGCCTCATTGGCGGCAAAGCTGCGAGCGAGGGCGGCGTAGGGACGGCGGCGCTGGGCGTGTTCCTCGAATTCGTTCTCACCGCGATCATGGCGGCCGCCTACATTATCCCGGCGCAGTGGATCGCCGACCTGAGGAAGTTCTGGTGGATCCTGGGCCCCTGCTACGGCGTCTGCGTGATGCTGGTGATGTACTATGTCGTGCTGCCGCTCTCCGCCGCCCACGGCAACGGCTATCTACCCGACGGCGCCGTCACCATCGCGAACTGCAGGGTCACAGACGGCAAGCTGAGCATCGGTAGCTGCACGGGCGCCGATCACCAGCTGCTCTGGGGCACGATCTTTGCGCACACCATCATGGTCGGCCTGCCCATCGCCGCGGCAGCGCGCTTCTTCTGGCCGAATGAAAAGACGGCCGCCGCGCCGGGCTAGTAGTCTCGTTTCCAGCGCACGGCGATCTTGGTGTCGCCATTGCCCTGGGCCGAGGAAATGATCGACAGGTTCTCGCGCGGCTCCCACTCGACCTCCGCGCCGACGCCGCCTTCTCCGCCTGCGCCGACCTGCAGGAAGACATCGTCGGCGACATATTTGCCGGCGGAGACTGTCGCGATGCCGCCGGTTGCGCCGATCGCCACGCGGTCAAGCCCCGTCGCCTTGCGCACCAGGCCGGCAGGATCAAACCCCGCCTGTCCGCCCGCCAGCTGGGTCAGGCCCGCGGCAAGCTGCGCCGCCTCGAACGCGCTCAGCTGCGAGGCCGAGCGGCCGAATAGAACGCGCGCGAGGATTTCGTCCTGCGGCAAGGCTGGCGTCGACTCCAGCGAGAATTTCGGGTCGGCCGGCGAACCCGTCACGTGCACCCGCGCGTCGATATCTTGAGCCGAGCGTTCCGCGGAAATGTCGATGCGTGCGGTCCGGATCGGCCCATCGAGGCTGATCGCGCCGGTGTCGAACTCGAAGCGCCGGCCAGCGAGGGCGAGGTCGCCGCGGATCAGCGTCGCCGTGCCTCTGACTTCCGGGTTCACGATCGGACCCGAGATGCGGAAGTCGGCGGACCACTCGGTGTCGAGGCCGCGTCCGAACACCACGACGCGCCGCGGCGCCTTCACGTGAAGATCGAGTTGGATCGGCTTGCGCCAGGCCGGTGTCTCTCCGTTGGCGTCCGTCTCCTCATCCTGGTTCGGGAAGTTGACCCGGCGCACGATCGGCAAGGTCGGAATCGAGGCGGAGGCCGGCTGTTCGATCGAAATTCGCGCTTGAGACACCGCGAATTCGCCGCTCACCCGGATCGCTTCTTCGTCCAGCGTCACCGCGCCGTCACCCGAAACGATGGCGGTGCGATCGTCGCGCCCGAGCGCCCGGAGATTCGCCGCAGAGAACTTCAAGCTGCCATCGACGCCTTTTTCCCAGTCGAGCACACCTTCTCCTGAGAGCGTTCCGCCCTTGCCATCAGTCGCGGTCAGTCCTGTGATACGCGCCGAGCGCTGATCGAATTCCCCCTTGGCCACGATGTTGGCGAGGCGCAGCCCGGTCTCGCCATGCTCGTAGGCGCCATCGGCTACGGAGAACCCTCCCGTCAGCGCCGGCCGCTCAAGGGAGCCAGCGACCCGCACATCTGTCTCGATAGCGCCGCGCAGCGCCTGGCCCTCCGGTCCGAACACCGCCCAAAGCTGCTCCGCCCGTCCATTGAGCGCGACGCGCGCTTCGAGTGGAGCCGAGCGGTCGGGCGCCACATCGAAGCCTTCGTGCACGATGACATGCACCTGGGATCCCGCTTCGAGCTTGAAGCCCTGGCCTGAGCCGGTTGCAATCGTTGTCAGCATTCCTTCGCGCAATCGCCCGGTCACGTTGATGCTTACGGGATCGGCGGTGACGCCCATCGGGTTCGCGTCAGTGATTGCCAGCTGAAGGTCGCCGGTCGCCGGCATGGGACCGTTCGAGAATGTTGCCTTGCCGGTCACGCGCCCATTGATCGGGGTCACCCGCGCAAGGCGGGATAGTGCGCGCAGGTCGACACTGGCCATGTCGAAGCTCGCCGAAGCGCCCGCAGTCGAGGATGCCGCATCGGCATCGATCTTGCCGCCGAATGCCGCGACCTCGGTATCGATCAGCCACGCGCCGGAGCCATAGCGCCAGTTCGTGGGCCGAGAGGTTGAAACCGGAAGCTGGTCGACTGAGCCTTCCAGGGTGGCCGTTCCCGCCCATGCGTCGTCAGCCTGCCGGCCAGTGGCGTTGAACGTGACATCGACGGGCGCGCCGAACGTGCCTTTGAGCCGGCCCTTGAGGGTTGCCTCGCCGCCGGCTGCATCTGCATCGAAACTCAGAAGCTCTACGCGCATGCGGTCGCGGCGCAGGTTCGCCAGCTGGCCGGACATATCGAGTGTAAGTTCCCCGCCCGCCGTCAGCTTGCCGCGCGCGGTTAGCGTACCGCGGTCTAGGCCGCCAAGCCCAGCCAGCGATCCGTTGGCGTCGAACGCCGCTGAGAACACACCCTTGTCATAGCTCAACGACGGCGCGGTCAACTGCACGCCGCCCAGCCGGGCATTGAGATTGGCGATGCGCCATGCGCCGTCTCTGCCTTCGATCCTGCCAGCGGCGAGAAGCGCTTGGCCGCCCGTTCCGCCAGACAGCGAGAAGTCGCCGGCTGTCTTGTCTCCGAGCGTCGCCTGCGCCTCACCCGCCACACGCTCGACGCTGGCGCCTGCGACGGTGATTGCGCCGTTCGACAGTATGAGATCGACACGCGGGGCGGAGATCTTGCCGGACACGTTGGCAGCGAACACAAGAGTTCGGATCGTTGCCCCCGGCAGGTCGAGCGGCCGGCTCAGCGCGCCAGATGCCTTGGCGGCGATCGCTCCGTTGTCGGTTATGCGTCCCGTCATGGTCGCATTGAGGCCGGCGCCGCGGAAGAATCCGGACTCGACCGTGAAATGCCCGCCATGCACCACACCGGATATCCTCGCGCTAGGTGAGGGACCCGCCAGTTGGGCCAGTGCAGCGATGTGCGAGGAGACCTGTCGTCCTGTCGCGTCCGCTGTAATGCGTATCGGCGCATCGTGCGATACGCGGGCGACGGTCCATTGTCCTCGCGCTGAGCCGGTCAGCGGCGCCAGATCGGACAGCCGGGCGAAACTTGCTGCGCCGGAAAAGCTGAAACCACCCTTGCCGATGCTATAGGTTCCGCGGCCGGTTGCTTCGCCCGGCGCGCCGCGCACCTGCGCCTGGATGATTTCGACGAGATGCGTTGCGAGGTTCGCTTCGCCGCGCGTCGCAACCGTGTAGCGCGCAGGCGCGAGATTCTTCAGCGACGTTACGCGTCCTCCGTCGACGGTCGCGCCGGGCGTCTCCCAGTAGAAGGATGGCCCGTCCTTGGCGATAGTGAGCGGCGCTGCGATTCTTGCGGCAGCGCCGGACGGCCAGGTGACATTGCTAGCCGTGGCGTCGCCCTTCCATTCGAAATTGGTGAGGCCGATGAGGCGAATGGCGCCGCTCGCATCGACCTTGCCGGTGAGAGGCGCTGCAACGAACGACAGGTCGAGGCCCTTCGCGGAGAGCGTCGCTGGTTCGGAAAACTCTATGTCCGCGAGATCGCCAATGGTCGAGAAATCGAGGCGCCCGGCCGGCGCAGCAAGAGTCAGGGACAGAGGCGCGCGATCCAGGTCGGCGAGGCCGGCGCTGCCGGTCAGTGTCACTGTCCCGCCGGAGCGCCGTGCGAGCGGCTCCAGCGCCGGCCAGCGATCGGCGACGAGCCTGGCGTTGAGCATGGCGTTGTCGCCATCGCGCGTGACGTCGAGCGCGACGACGGTATCGTCGCCGAACATCAGTTTTGCATTGCCCGCAAATTTGGTGATCGTGCCGTCAAGACTGGCGGTCAGGGCGACACTGGTTTCCTCCGGCGCCTGGGTCAGCGCAGCAATCAGTCCGCCGGCGGGACCGACCGCCGTGGCGTGGCCGCTGAGGGCGCTCGCCGCCGTCCATTCTGCGGAGGCGTCGATAATGTCGCCTGGGCCTTTGAGCGGCTGGACGTTGAGGCGCGCAAAGCCCGATCCGTCGCGCTGCCGCGCCGCGCCGCCAGCGACGCGATAGCTCGCTGCTGGGCGGAAGATGGTTTCGGCAAGCTTCAGCTCGTCGATCGTCACCTCGTCGAGCTTCAGTCCGATATCGGGCGGCGGATTGCGCTGGCTTTCATAGGTGGTGTGCGGCGACCGCAATACGTCGACCAGGCGGACCTGCACCGCCTGGATTTCCAGTTCGCCGCCGAAAAGCTTTTCCGGCGTCCATTCGATGCGGGCGTTCTTGGCGCGCAGCCACACGCCGTCATCGTCAACCAGTGCGATATCGGCGATGGTAGCTGCCTGGAGCGGATCGCCGGTCAGTCCCTGCACCCGTATCGTGCCCAGCGGGCCAATGCGCCGGCCATCGATCTGCGAAAGGATGAAGGCGCGCCCCGGATCGCTGGTGATCCAGTAGCGTAGTCCCACGGCCGCCGCAGCGAGCGCGAACAGGGCCACCACCACGCTGATTGCGATGCGGGCCCAGAGTGGAATTTTCCTGCGCTTTGCTTTTTCCATCAGAAGGCCTGTCCGATGGAAATATAGATCTGGAAGTCTGCGTCGCCCTCTTCCTTGTTCAGTGGAATTGCGATGTCGGCGCGCAACGGCCCGAATCCGGCATAATACCGCACGCCCAGGCCAACGCCCGCACGCATCTGGTCGATCGGGGGTTCAACGTTGGAGCCCGCCGCGCCAGCGTCGAGGAAAGCGACATAGCCGAACCGATCGCTTGCGCGCCAGCGCAGCTCAGCGCTCATTTCGATCAACGAGCGGCCGCCGTCCAGCGTGGTCACGCCATCGGCGACGGTCTTCGGCGACAGCGACTGGAATTCGTACCCGCGCACCGATCCGCCGCCGCCGGCGAAGAACAGGCGGTCGGGTGGCTCGCCGTTGGGGCCGGCGATCGTGCCGAGCTTGCCGCGGAACGCGCCGACGAGGTTCTTGCCGAATTCCTTGTAGATGCTCGCTTCGCCTGAGAAGCGGGTGAAGGCGATGGTCGTATCTCCGTAGGTGAGCGCAGGCTCGGCCGCGATGCGTGCGCGCACGCCGTTCTGCGGATCGAGCAGGTCGCGCACGCCGATATACTCGGCGGTCGCTGTACCGGAAAGGATATAGAGATCGCGCCGGCCGACGCCCTGCTCGCGCGCCTTACCGTCGAGAATGCTGGCGTAGCCGGCTTCGGCGCCTAGCGAGCCACGAACCCGTGGCGTCAGCTGTTCCTCGACCGTGGTCGAGACGCTGATGCCGGACTGGTCGAATGCGTCGGTCTCGAAATCTTCAATCTTGGCGCCCAAGCGGACATTGCGTCCGTAGCGCTTGATGTTGGGGCGGCGCCAGGTGGTTTCGAGCCGGCGTTCGAGGGTTGCGACCTGCGCCGCCACCGTGAGCGAGTCGCCGCGGCCGGAAAGATTGCGCAACTCCCACTCGCCCTCGAGGCCGTAACCGTCGCTGGTTGAAGCCGAGGCGCCGAGCGCGATGGTGCGGCGTTTGCGTTCCTTCACCTCGACCTCGACGTCGCGCTCCATGAGCCCATTGTCCTGCGCCGTACCTTCCGGAGCGAGGCGTGCGGCGGCGGTGTCGAAGAGGCCGGTCTCGGCAAGGCGCGCGCGGAACTGGTCGAGTTTTTCCGGTGTGTAGCGCTCGTCCGGCTTCCAGGGTTTCAGGTCCTGGATGTAGTCCTCCTTCGTGCGGCCAAGTCCGGTGATCGTCACCTTGCCGAACGAGGCGCGGAAGCCGGGCTGGAGCTGGAAGGCGAGTTCGACGGTGTGCTGGCGTCCGTCGGCAAGCGCATCGACCGGCTGGGCGCGGGCGTCGGGGTAGCCGGCAGCGCGAAGGCGTGCGACCAGCGCATCGCCAGTCTCGATCACAGGCTGGGCGCGGGCAGGGATGCCGACGTCGATCGGCGCAAGCAGAGAATCGAGTTCGTTGCGGGTCGTCTCGTCGGGCGTCGCGCCGAGATAGTCGATCCGGCGCGAGGCGTAGGTGAACAGCGGGCCGAGCGTGATGGTGACGCCGCGGGTGAAGGTTTCGACGCCTTCGGCGTGCGATTCTACTTCGGCCTGGTAGTATCCTTCCGATTCCAGGAGCTTCTTGACGACCTGTGCGGCGCGGTCGGCTTGGCGTTGCGCTTCGAACAGCGTTTCGGGATTGGGCTCCTCGCGCTGAAGGCGTTTGAGGTCGTCGCTCAGGGCCGCCGGAATGCCCTGGACGGGAACCCGTCCGGCCTGAGCCAATGCATCCTGGGAGGCGAGTGCGCAAATGCCCAGCGCCAGACCCAACAGGACCTGACTGGCGCGGCGGAGATTTGAACGCCCGAACGCCATGCACTCACTCGGCGCCGGGGACTGGCGCAACCGTTCTGATATGCCGCGGCCGCGGCCTTTTCGCGAAGCAAGCATCGCGCCGCGGCAAACTCGTGGCGATGCGGGATTCACCGGGTTTCGGAGGGGTCCGGCCGCCGCCGTTTCAGGCCGCTGCGAAATAGCTCGCCAGCAGGCGATAATATATCCGGCAAAGCGTTTCGATTTCGTCGACCGGTATGTGCTCGTCGACCTTGTGCGCCATTTCGTTCCGGACACCGAGTTCGGCCACAGGGCAGACGTCCTTGATGTAGCGTGCATCCGAGGTCCCGCCACCGGTAGTGAGCAGGGGCGTGCGGCCGGTTTCGGCCTTCACGGCGGTGACGATCAGATCGGTAAGCCGGCCGGGATTGGTGTAGAACGCTTCGCCTGTTACGCGCATTTCGGTGGTAATACCGACATTGCCCTGAGCACTACCGATCAGCTGCTGGATCCGGGCCATCAGGTCCTCGCCCTTGTGGTTGGGATTGAACCGGATGTTGAACTTCGCCGTGGCCGAGGCGGGGATCACGTTGTGGGCTGCGTTGCCCACGTCGATGGTGGTGATTTCCAGATTGGACGGCTGGAAGCCGGGGCTGCCATTGTCGAGCTTGATCGCGCGGAGCTTGGCCAGCGCATCGAGCAGGATGGGCATCGGGTTGGCGGATTTCTCCGGATAGGCGACGTGGCCCTGGCGGCCGGTGGCCTTGATCACTCCGTTGAGGCTGCCGCGGCGACCGTTCTTGACGATGTCGGCGATGGCCTCTTCCGAGGTCGGCTCGCCGACGAGGCAATGGTCGAGCTTTTCTCCGTCGGCGATCACGGCGGGCAGGAGGCGGCGGGTGCCGTAGAGGCCTGGGCCTTCCTCGTCGCCGGTGATCAGCAGCGAGATGGATCCGTTCGGCGGACCATGGTCGGCGAGGAAGCGGGCGGCCGCGACCACGAAGGCGGCGATCCCGCTTTTCATGTCGCAGGCGCCCCGGCCGTAGAGGATTCCGCCCTTGATCTCGGCGCCGAAGGGATCGGTGGTCCAGCCGGCGGCGTCGCCGACCGGAACGACATCGGTATGGCCGGCGAAACAGAAGTTCGGCGCTGCGGTTCCGATCCGGGCATAGAGGTTGTCGACGCCCTCGAAATGATAGCGCTTGGTCCGGAAGCCCAGGGATTCGAGGGTCTCGGCCAGGACATCCTGTGCGCCGTCGTGGCAGGGGTTCACCGTGGGCTGGCGGATCAGGGCCTGGGCAAGGGCGATGGGATCGTCGGTCGTTTCGGTCATGGCCCGGGGTTTAGCCCGTGACTTGGCCGTAGGGAAGGAAGCCAGCGCGTTCCGGTACTTAGCCCGCTGCACTTGCGGCCCCCCGCAACAGGCCGGTATTACCGAGTAGCGCCGTTCTTCTGGAGACGATCGCAGCCAGGACAAGAGGCAGATGGGCAACGCCTCCTTTTCGAATGATCCGGTCGGCCGGGGCTACGCTCCGACGCCGGCAAGGCGTGATCCGTTCAAGGAAAAGGCGGAACGCGAGGCTGAGAAAAGGGCGGATAAGGCAAAAGCCATGTTCGCCAGTGTCCGGAGAGGGCCTCCTTCCGCAGCAAGATTCTACAATCCATTCGATCTCAAGCCGCGAGCGCCGGCGATGCAGCCGGTTGAGGCCCCGGCGGCTCCGCCTCAACCTCCACGTGCGTCGTGGCGGACGCTGGCCAATGGCGTGGTTCTGAGAGTGATCGCGTCCAGGGCCGATGCGGTGTCGGTGAAGAAACTCGAACGCGAGGAGGCGTTGCGGACGAGGCAGGCGGGCAAAACGTCTTCGCTGGTTCTGGTTTCTTCCGGCGGCGCGATGACCGCATCGTCCGAGCCGGTTGCGGCGGGCGGCGGCGGGGAAGGCGAGTTGGTGATTCCGGAGGTGATCCCGTACGACTCCAAGGCGGCGAAGCGATCGCGTGGCGGCGGCGGATCGGCGAGCGGCGGGCCGCCGCGTGACCGGGTGTTCAACCAGGACGATCTGATGGGCGTGCTGATCGTGCTCGTCATGCTGCTTCTGCTTGCGCTCTATCTGATGCGGGGCGGCGCCAGCGCGCCGGCCGCGGTCAATCCGATCGTCTCGACGCAATTTGCAGCGGCTACGCCGCCTGCGCCGCCTGCGCCGCTGGCCGATCCGTTCGGCGACAAGCCGGTCGACCTGACGCCGAAGTCCCCTCCTCCGCCGGAAGCAGCAGCTGCTCCTGCGCCGGCGCCCGCTCCCACGCCGTCCTGTCAGCCGAGAGTGATGCGCGCCTGGTTCTGCACCGCGAAGAGCGATCTCACCGAAGCCTCGCGCGCCTCGCTCGAAAGGGATCTCACCGAGTGGAGTTCGTGCCTGTCGGGCAAGGAGCTGGTAGTGACCGGCTATGCCGATACGCGCGGGTCCAACGACTATAACAGCGTGCTGGGCGTGGCGCGCGCCTCGGTGGTTGCGCAGCTGCTCAAGGCGAAGGGCGTCAAGGTTGCGGAGCTGACCGGGGTGGGCGAGCTGCCGGATCTTGCCGACAACCAGGATTGCTCCAACCAGCGCCGCGTCGACGTGCGGCTGGCGGATGGCCCGGACGAACCCCCGAGCAAGTCGTGCGCGCCGCCGGAGGAGTTCGCCGCGCTATCGTGCGGGTGAGACGCTTCAATTTTCAAACAATGAAATTTTTCGTCAGACGCACTCTCTCTGTCGCACGAGCGCGCTCGCCCTGCGGGATGCTTCAGTCTGTGTCCCTCGGACATGAGGGAGCGGGGCGCGTGGGTCAGCGCCGTGGGGTAGTCCCTGTCC
>Ga0210377_10000504_pt1 | contig 37503 bp, 27 predicted proteins | sample PLM4_65_b1redo_FD_155480 | JGI IMG/M metagenome (GOLD analysis project Ga0210377, IMG submission 155480) | Groundwater sediment microbial communities from an aquifer in East River, Colorado, USA - PLM4_65_b1 redo | ecosystem: Environmental > Terrestrial > Soil > Riparian zone | place: USA: East... | reverse complement strand
GCCGGCGTGGACGCCCTGGTGAAGAGCGGCGACGCCGACCCCGACAGGCTCGGCATCGGCGGCTGGAGCTACGGCGGCATCCTGACCAACTACACGATCGCGACCGACCGGCGCTTCAAGGCGGCGGTGAGCGGCGCCAGCAGCTCGCTGCAGACGACGATGTACGGCGTCGATCAGTACATCCAGCAGTACGAGATGGAGCTGGGGCCGCCCTGGAAGAGCAAGGAGCTGTGGCTGAAGGTCTCCTACCCGTTCTTCAATGCCGATCGGATCACGACCCCGACGCTCTTCCTCTGCGGCCAGAACGATTTCAACGTGCCGGTCGCCGGCGTCGAGAACATGTACCAGGCGCTGCGCAGCCTCGGCATCCCCACCGAGCTGGTCATCTACCCCGGGCAGTTCCACGGCCTCACGGTGCCGAGCTACCAGCGCGATCGCCTGACGCGCTACGTCGCCTGGTTCGACACCTACCTGAAAGCGGCCGCGAAGCCCGCGGGGTCGCCGAGGTAGAGGGCGGCCGGCACGATCGGCCGCCCGGCCGGCGGTCCGGCCGGCGGTCCGGTCAGGACGCCCCGGGTCCGCGCAGCAGGCGCGCCGGCAGGGTCACGAGCGCCCGGATGAACTCGAGCACCCCGCCCACGGCGATGCCGACGATGCGGAAGGGCAGCAGGAGCAGCCAGACGATCGGATAGAGCACCAGCGCCAGCAGGGCCAGCGGCCAGCACAATATAAAGAGGATGCACCACAGCAGGAACCTGGCCATCAAGGGTGCATGGTATCCCATCCACCCCGCCATCCTTCGATGCCGCTCACTCCCCCTCGGGCTCCACGTGCACAAGGAAATGGCTCACCTGCGGGAAGGCGGCCCGGAGGGATTTCCGCAGCCGCACCGCGGCGGCATCGACCTCCGTCATCGAGTGGCTGCCGGCGCAGGTGCAGTGCAGATCGACGTGCAGTGAATCCTCGAGCTGGAAGACGTGGATGTCGTGGCCCGTGGCCCCGAAAGCGGGATGGGTCGCGACCATCGCCGCCACCTGGTCGATCAGATCGGGGTAGCGCTCGGAAACCTCTTCCTCGGGGTGCTCGGGGATCACGTGGCGGGCGCGGATGCTCGTCGTCACCCGGGCGACCGGCGTCAGGCGATCCTCGAGGGCCTTCTCGTAGCGGGTGGCGCGGCGGTGGGCCTCGTCGAGGGTGAGGTCGCCCGGCACCTCGACGTCCACGTCGACCTGGTACCCTTCCTTGATCCGGTGCACGTGCACGTCGTGCGCGGACAACGCCATTTCCGCCGCCACGGCACGCGCCTGACCCGAGATGTCCTCCTCCCTGACCTGCGCCGGCTCGGCGTGAACCGTCACCTCGCAGCTCGGCCAGTGGTCCTGGATCGCCGCCCTGACCTGGCCGGCGACCTGGTGGGCCTGCGCCGTGGACAGGTCGGGGTCCAGTTGCACCGCCATCTCGACGAAGGTGATCGGTCCCGAAGGACGGATGCGCACCCGGCCGCACCCCCTGACGTGCTCGACGGCGAGCGCCGCGACGCCGATCGTCTCCGCAAGACCCGCGGGGGCCCGATCGAGAAGCCCGTCGATGGTGCGCTTGCCCAGGCGCAGGCTCACCATGACGACGATGCCCGCCACGACCAGCGCGGCGGCGGCGTCGGCGCCCAGCAGCCACTCCCGGTAGGGCGCGGGGACGGAGCCGGCCGCGCGCACCAGGACCAGGCCGCCGATGACCACGCTGCTGCTCCAGATGTCGGTCGAGAAGTGCAGGGCGTCGGCCTCGAGTGCCTGGCTGCGGTGCTTCCTGGCCGCCCGCATCAGCATCCGCGAGCGGTTCACGTCGACGACGATCGAGGTCGCCATGACGGCGAACGCCCAGAACGAGGCATCGACCTGCACGGCGTCGGCGGCGAGGAGCCGGTCGAGCGCCTCGTGGATGATCCAGACGCAGGTGGCCAGCAGGAGGAAGGTCTCGATGAGGGCCGACAGGTTCTCCACCTTCCCGTGGCCGTACTGGTGCTCGCGGTCGGGAGGCCGGTCGGCGACGCGCACCGCGAACAAGGTCACCAGCGCCGCAACCAGGTCCAGTCCCGAGTGCGCGGCCTCGGAGAGAATCCCCAGGCTGTTGGTGAAGATGCCGACGACCAGCTTGAACGAAGTGAGCAGGACCGCCGCCAGGACCGAGTTGAGGGCGGCGGCGTTCTTCTCCCCGGAGGCGGCCTGGCTCGCGACGGTTCCGACCATCGGATGATACTCCTAGGGATCCCTTTCGTCCGGCGGCAGTCTACCTTCTCCCGCGGCGGAGCGGAGATGTGCGCATCGGGTCTCCCATGATTCGCTGATGCTGTGTGCTGCTCATCCCACGGGTGGCACGGTCTCATGAAAGCATCAGATCGCTCCCCTGCTCGCCCCGAACCGGGCCGCATTGCCCGCCCGCAGAAGACCGCCGATCAGACCGCCTGGGTGCGTCACGACATCCTGGCGGTCGTCCTGCCGCTGTCCGGCGGTGACCCGCTGCGCGCCGTCGCCCTGGCCGGCATGATGGCGGTCGTGTCGGGGACGTTGTGCATCCTGGCCGGCGTGGCGGTGCTGGGGGCGATTCCGGGCATCGGCCTGGCGATCGTGATCACCGTCATCGAATTCCTGTGGGATGGATGGCGTCCGCGCCGAGTTGATCGAGACCCTGCACGCGGCCGACATCGAGATCTGCTTCGCCCCCGGTGGATTGGGTGGACTGGGACGATCGGAATCCTGGAGACCAAGGCGGCGCGCCGCCGGTGGAGCAGGCCCGTCCCTGAGGCGGCGCTTCGAGTTATCCCGCCTCCGCCGCGTCGTCGTCGATCTCGGGGGCGGCGGCCGGCTCGGGCGTCGCCTCGGGCTCGACCGGCTCGTCCCCGAGGAAGCGGTCGGCGAGGTAGGCGTGCGCCGGCGCATCCGCGCGCGCGAGCAGCGCTTCGAGTGGCGTGCGCGGGGTCCACGACTCGCGCTGCTGCATCGCCGGGTAGCTCCCGTCGGCGCGCCGCGGTGCGTAGCGGCACCAGAACCCCAGGTGCCATAGCAGGAACTCGCGGATTCTGGCCATGCCGTGTTCATCCGCGCCCCAGTGCGCCTTCGCGAGCGCGACGTAGCGCCGGTACATCACGAGCCGCTCGTCGCCGGTCGGATCGAGGTCGCCCTCGGTCGCCTCGCGGAACAGCCATGGCTTGATCAGGGCGCCGCGCGCGGTCATCACTCCCGTGCACCCGGTTTGCCGCAGCGCGGCGTCGATTTCGTGGCGAAAGAGCAGGTCGCCGTTGCCGACGACCGGCACCGATACGGCGGCCGCGACTGCGGCGATGGCCTCCCAGTCGGCCGTTCGGCTGTACCGGGCGGCGCGCGTGCGGCCGTGGACGAAGATCGCCTGGGCGCCGCCATCGACCGCCGCGCGCGCCACGTCGAGACTGTTGCGGTGCTCGTCGTTCCACCCGAGGCGGATCTTCACGGTGACCGGGATCCGCTGCACGCTGCGCGTCATCGCCTCGACAATGCGCCGCACGCGCTGCGGCTTGCAGGCGAGGGCCGCGCCAAGTCCCTTGCTCGTGAAGTACTCGATCGGGCAGCCGAGGTTCACGTCGACGAGGTCGGCGCCGCGCGCTTCCACCAGCGCGGCCGCCCACGCCATCTCATCCGGCCTGTTGCCTGCCAGTTGCACGCCGAAGAACCGTTCGCCGGGCGCCCGGCGGATGAGCGCGAACTCGCTCTGACGCTTCTGCTTCAGTCGCCGCGCCATGGCCATCTCGCCCATCGTCACCGGCGCTCCCAGTTCCTGGCAGAGCTGGCGATAGGGCAGGTTCCCGCCCCTGGTCATCGGCGCCAGCACCAGGGCGCCCTGCAGCGTGTCGCGCAGGGAGACGCGGACGGCGGCCGCCGATGCCGGTATCACGGTGCCGGCGACGAAGGTGATCCGGTTGGTGTGCACGATGTGCCATTATCCGCCGAGTCCCACCAACGGCACCCCCGCTGGCATGCCCCCCCTTTTCCGAGCCAGGCATTATGAGACTTTGTGCTCGTTTTCCGTCCTTCCGCGCTGCCGGTCAAAGGGAGGCGTGGTCGATCCGATGAGGCGGGCGCGTTCCGGTACGGAAGCTCCCCCGGGACCGGCTTGTTGACGCGGTAGGCCCGTGCCACCGCGCCGTTCAGGAACTGCAGGGGAAGGTGCAACCGCGTTCCCCGGAACTCCTCGCCGTGACCCGCGTTGGAGAAGCACAGGTGCAGGAGGTTCCGCCCGTATTCCCAGCCGCGCGAGATCAGGGCCATGGCCATCCCGACGGTCACCTCGTAGTTGTCGCCGGGCCAGCCGCTGTCGAGGTAGAAGCCGACGTCCCTGGCAGGCTCCGAGAAGACACGGTCGATGAGATCGTCCCGGTGGGAGAAGGTGCTCGACGCGAAACCGGCGGTGCGGCTCGGCGCGGATCGAGCGGCGCTCAACCTCCGGCACGACTTCCTCGACCAGCGACCGGGCGTACTGCTCGTAGCCCCGCTTCGTGTACTCGTTCATCCGATCGCCCGAGTAGATCCCCAGGAATATGAAGTCTTCCACGGCGTTCTTCGTCCGAAGGACATCCCCCGTGGTCCCGACCTTCCAATCGCGTCCCATGAACGCCTCCTCGGGGAAGAAGAGGTTCTGGCCGTCCTACATGTACACGACCGGGAAGCGGCTCAACGTGTTCTCGTCGTACCCCGGCGGCAGGTAGGCGCGGATCTTGTGGTCGCGCGCGAGGTGAACCGCCCCGTTTCGGGACTGAAGAAGTAAGGGTACGCGATTCGCACGTCCTTTTCGGTCATGATCGCCAGCTTGTTGGGACCGAGGGCCCAGTGCGTGGCGCCGCTCTCGACGAGACAGGGCTTGAAGTACAGGAACGGCTGATCCGCTGCGAGCTCGAAGGTGGAGACGTTGCCATCCTCGCTCACCGCCACCGGCTCGATGCTCCGGTCCCAGTCCTGCTCGGTGCGGAGCACCATCCGGTCGCGCCACTCCAGCCTCGAGCCGGTGCGCTGCGGCAGAAGTATACGTCGGAGGCGGAGTGGATTTGGCGACTGCTGATGCCGGGGGTGCGGGTCGAACCCACGTGGACACCTGTTTTCTTGCATGGGATTCGGCCCGGAAGGCCGATAATGGCATGGTCCGTTCGTGGACGCGTTCGATGTCCGGCGAGAGAAGGAAGGAGCCCATGAGAGAGAAGCGCAACGGTCTGGCGTGGGCGGCGGCGGCCGCTCTGCTGTGTGTTGGCCTGGTCGGCGACGCGGGCGCGGCCGCACAGGAGCCCCCGAAGGTGAAGATCCCCGAGCCCGGGGTGCCGCAGATCATGACGATGGAGGGGCGGTTCGTCCGCGCGGCATACAACAACGAGGGATACGCCATCCTCGGCTACCGGATCGCGAACCTGTCGGTCGGCGAGCCGTGGATGCTGCTCGAGTTCGGCGTCTCGCTGCGCGACAAGATGCCCGACTACGTCATGAAGCGCGACGCGCTGTCCCTCGAGACCCCCGATGGCAAGACGATCCCCCTGCCGAGCGTCGACGAGTACCGGCAGGCGAATACCGGCGCTTTGCAGAATCGGTTGAAGGCGCAGAGCGACTCGATCAACTACTTTCCGCCGAACGCGCGCAACACCTGCCGTATCGGGTTCTTCAGCGACCTCGACTCGCGCGGCGCGGCGTGGGACCAGGTCGAGTTCACCGACCAGCAGGCCTGCATGGGCCTGCTCTACTTCCAGGTGCCGGGCGGGATCACGTACGGGCAGCACTGGCTGAACGTGAAGTTCGCGACCAGCCTGGTGCGCGTCCCCTTTAGGATTTTGACGAAGGAGGAGTACACGCTGCTCGACAAGAACTACAAGAGCATCGAGAAGCAGGTCGAGGACGCGTTCAAGCCGCCCAAGAAGGACTGAGGGAATGCCCGGCCGGGCGCGATGGCGTCGCGGGCGGGGGCGCGGGGCTCGTCATGCGGGACGGGATCGAGCCGGACTTGGGCGGGGCGCACACCATCCTGAGAAATGCGGCGAACGTCGAACCCGCGCCGCTATGGAACGCTCGGCGTCTTCACGGGGGTCTGCGGCGACGGAACCTCGACAGAGGCTCCGGTCCCCGGCTCGACGACGACGTCGCCGCTGCCGACGTCACACGATACTTTCCTCAAGCGCGCGCCGGGGCTCTCGAACAGCACGTCGCCGGAGCCGACATGGCTGGCAAACTCCTCGACATCCATCACCTCCGCGACGACGTCACCCGAACTCACCGTGACACTAACCGATCGGCTGGCGCTGGCGCGCAGGGTGACGCTGCCCTGGACGACCCCGCAGAGGATCTGCTCGCCCGAGAAGTGTTCGACCTTCACGTCGCCGCGACCGGTTCCGACGTTTAACCAGCCGGCGCCGGAACCCTCCACCGTGACGTCGCCGGAGCCGGTCTTGATCCTGATGAGGCCGGAGACCTTGCTCAGGTCGATGTCGCCGCTGTCGGCCAGGAAGGTGAGCGTCCCGTCGAGGTTCTGGCCCGTGATGGGACCGACGTGGTTCTTGAGCATGCCCGGCCCCAGCCCCGCGGGCACCTGCACTTCCACGTCGGCGTACAATAGCACGCCGCTGTCGCCGCTCATCTTCACCAACACCTCGCCGTACTTCAGCTGGAGGCCCCTCTTGCCCTCCACTCCCGACAGCCTGTCCGGGTCGGTGCCGTCGCTGCCCCGCGGGTCGCGGTACTTCGTGTATTTGAAGAGGGGGTAGTTGACCCGCACCACCGGCGCCGTGGGAGTTCCGTTCAACTGGTCGAATGACAGGAGCGCGGCCAGTTCCTCGGACTCGGCGTGCACCGTGGCCACCGCCACGATTCCCGGGCCGGTTCCCGGCACGACGCGCATCGCGCCCACGAGGTTCTCGATCGTCCACGTCCCACCTCCGGCGGCTGGGACGGCGAGGTCGGCCCTGATGGTGCGGGCTACCTCGGCGCACGGAATCCTTCCCGGTGGTCCGTGCCGGTGAGTGTACCTCCACGATCCGACTGGCCGATCACCTTCCAGGGACGTCCTCGTCGCCCGGGCGACGGCGGCGGCGATTCATGTCGTCACGGATGGAACGGGCGCGCTCGGGATGAACAATGCTGGTGCCGGGGCCGGGAGTTGAACCCGGATGACCCAGAGGGTCAGGGGATTTTGAAGCCACGGGGGAAAGGCAGCCAACAAAGGACTTGGCCAATTCGTTGCCTTTTCCCCGTCCATATGGTCCGAGGAGTGCTCTACAGTCCGAGGGTTATGGACACCCGGATGGACACCTGTTCAGACCGGGGAACGTCACTGGCTTCAGTCCGAGGAGGCGGGGTCGTTGAAGACTGTGGTGCTCGTGCCGTTGAAGGTGGCGGTGCCGCTGAAGGCGCCGTTGAAGATCACCGTGCCGCTGCCGTAGAAGGTGCCGGCGCCGCTGAAGGCGCCGTTGAAGATCACCGTGCCGATGACGTCGATCGTCGAGCCGGCGGGGCTGTTCACATCCCCCTCGACCACGGCGCGGGCGAGCCGCAGCGACCCGGTGTTGACCAGGCCGGCGCGCGCGTCCAGGGTCGCGTCCATGACGGTGACGGTGCCGCTGTTGTCGAGCGAGTCGAGCACCAGCGCTTCGCCTCCGAAGCTGATCGCCCCGTCAGGGGCAACGGTCACGGCGCCGAGCTGCACGGTTCCCGCGCCGCGCAGCTCGAGCCGCGCCGGGGCGCCCGCGCCGTCACCCACCGCCAGTGGGTCGGGGCCGAAATCTCCGCCGTCGTCGAGCACCGCCCCCTCGCCGGTCAGCGTGAGCGTGCCGCCGGCAAGCGTTACGGACCCCGTGGCCGGGTTGACGGCAATGCGGCCGGTGCGGAAGGTGCCGCCGTCGAGCGCCAGCGCCGTGGCGAGTGTCGTCGTGCCGTCGATGACCAGACCGCGACCCGCCGTGAGGACGGGCGGGCTGCCATAGGTGTCGGTGTAGAAGCCCGGAGCGCCGTCGAGCGTCTGGTTCGAGCGGAAGCGGAACGAGCCGCTGTTGTATACGAGGACTCCGGGGGGCGGCACCGCCGATGGACCGGTGAGCGACAGCGTTCCACCCTGGAGGCGGATCTCCTTGCTTCCAACTCCGAGATTGATCGTAGTGCCGACCGACAGGGTTGCGCCGGTTTCGATCGTCACGGTCGGAACGGCCGCTGAGTGCTGAGCCAGGAAGAGACTGTTGACCACCTCGAGGACCGAACCGTGGCCTGAGACGGTCACGAACCCGGAGGCAGGATGGGTCGATACGGACATGTCCAGCGATGCGACGCGGACGTGGCCCCCGGCGCCGATGTTGAGAGTCCCGACGCTGACGACACCGGAGTTGTAGTTGATCCCGAGGCTCAGTTCGCCGACGGATTCCAGTCTCGAATGGTTGCCCAGGACATTGACGACTCCCGTCCCTGCGACCGGCTGCCCCAAGAAGTTGAAGCCGATCGCGATCGTTCCGGACGACCGGACCAGCCTGCCATCCAGAACGTGCAGCGTCGCCGTCCCACCCTCGCCGACGGAGATCGTAGGGTACAAGTGCGCCCCCGTGTTGGTCACGTCGTCCACGGTGTACTCGCCATTCTGAAGGATGGGCAGTTGTTGAGCACTCGCCGGAGCGGCGACCGCGAGGATCATGGCCGCGGCGATGGTTATCCCTGGAAGCCGCATGGCGTGATTCCTCTCAATCGACGGACAGGGTGCCGTTGAAGACGACGGTGCCGCTGCCGTAGAAAGCCGCCGCGCCGGCATAGTTGCCGTTGAACACGACGGTGCCGGCGACGTCGATCGTCGCTCCGGCGGGACTGCTGACATCCCCCTCCACGACAACATCGGCGAGGCCGAGCGATCCGCCGTTCTGCAGTCCGGCGCGCACGTCGAGCGTCGCGTCGGCGAGGCTGACGCTGCCGCCGTTGTTCAGCGAGTCCACGATCAGCGACTCGCCGCCGAAGTTCAGCACGCCGTCGGCCGCGACCGTCACGGCGCCGAGAAGCACGTCCCCCGCGCCATCCAGCTCGAGCAGCATCGGCGCACCCAACCCGTCACCCACGATCAGCGGGTCGGGGCCGAAGTCTCCGCCGTCGTCGATCACCACCCCCTCGCCGGTCAGGGTAAGTGTGCCGCCGTTGAGCAGAATGGACCCCGTGGAGGGGTTGACCGCGATCGCGCTCGTGCGCAATGCCCCGCCGTCGAGCAGCAGCGACGTTGACAGCGTGGTCGTCCCGTCGATGGTCAGGCCGCGGCCGGCCCCGAACACCGGCGGACTGCCATAGAACTCGGTCAGGAACGCCGTGCCGGCGGCGAGGGTCTGGCTCGACCGGAACCGGAGCGAGCCGCTGTTGAACTGGATGATGCCCGATGGGGGCAAGGCCGAGGGACCGGTGAGCGACAGCGTGCCGCCGTCGAGAATGATGTCCGGGCTCCCCGAGACCGTGATGCCCGTGCCGACCGACACGGTGCCGCCGGTCCCGATCGTCACGGTCGAGTTCAAGACTGGCGATGTGGCCTGGCGCAGCACGAGCAATGTGACGGTTTCCAGGAGCGACCCGGACCCGGAGACGGTCACATGCGCCTCGGCGCGGAAGCCCGTGAAGGCGAGATGAACCTCAGGAGCGCGTACCTGGCCCCCCGCCGTGATGTTCAAATATCCAAAAGAACCTTGTGAGGAGCCGGAGGAGAGGGCGAGGCTCAAATAGTTTCCACTATCGAGCCGGGAATGGTTGCCGCCGACGTTGATGGTTCCGTTCCCCGCGGTCGCAAAAATCGTCCGGCCGATGACCGTTTGGCCGTTCGCCCGCACCAACCTGCCTTCGAGGATGTTCATCGTCCCCGCCGCGGCGCTTCCCACGGTGAGGTCGCCGAACACCTGAAGACCCGTGTTGGTCGCGTCGTCCACGGTGTACACACCGTTGATGGGCTGCGCGCCCGCCGTCGTGATGACGGCAGCGAGGACCACGTCCGTCACGAGGGCTAATCTCCAGAACCGCATGGTGCTGCTCCTTCTAGGGACATGCCGCAGCGCTCGCCGCGACCTCGGCGTCCCGCAAGCCGACCTGGCTTGAGGTAAAAGTGTCGAGTGACAGGTTCACCGCGCCCGCCACGCCGCGGACGAGAAACCAGAAACCCGCGCCCGGCCCGGGCTCGGTCCCAATCGACAGCACGGTGCCCGTCTGATCGTCGGCCAGGCAGGTCTGGGTCGCGACGGTGAAATCGCCGCCCGTGGCGCGGAGCGTGGCGAGATCGCCGGCGATCACGTCGTAAACGGTCGCGATCAGAAGCGGCGTCCAGGACAGCCCGGTCGGCATCATGTCGAGGCGGCTGACCTCGCAGGTGTCGAGAAAGCCGTTGGCGTTCGAGTCCCCCGCGCCGCCCGCGAGGTCACAGCCGTCCGGCACCTGGTTGCCGTTGCAGTCCTGGGCGAGCCCCTGGGCGATCTCCTCCGCATCGGCGAGGTTGTTGCCGTTGCAATCGGCCACGACGGTGAGCCGGACCGAGGTGGCAGTCCACTCGAGCGCCAGCGACAACCCGGCGCCGATGGGGGGTGGCGCGTAGACGAAGCTGCCGGTGACGGCGGCCGCCGTGAAGATCTCGTAGCTAGCGCCCGGCGTAGCGGTGAACCCGGGCAGGAGCGCGACGACCAGCGCGCCATCGGCCTCGAGCGAGCCCTGGATCTCCAACCGGTCGTAGGCCCCTGGCGCGGTGTCGCCGAGTTCGATCAACAGCGTATTGGCCGGTCCGAGGCGCACGCTTCCTTCGATGGTGACGACTGCGGGGCTGCAGAACAGCTCCGGGGCGCCGCCGATCGCCGCCAGCACCGGCATCGCGGTGGCCAGAGCCCAGCGGATCATCCGTCCGTCCATCACAGCCTCCGGTCCGTCCCGCACTGCCCGGGCAACTCACGGGGGGGGTGGCCGCTTCCGGTCACCGATCTTCAGATTTCCGGGCGGCGCCGTCCCCGATCCGATCCCGAGTGAACGGGCGAAGATCCCGGCGGCGCCGACCATCGCGACGTTCGGCGCGATGGTAGCGACGACGCTTCGACGGAGGCGACCGACGCGGCCCGAAAGCAGAGCAGCCCGGCCGTACAGCAGTCTGGAGGCGAAGCGCTGAAGCCGCGGGAGATGCCGTCAACAGCACCGGCGCGTTCCTATCCTGAGCCCCTCCGTGGGCGATACGCTACCTATACGCCTTTCGGTACCTGGCAACAACGGTTATCGCAACGCGGGTCGAATATTCGTTACGCTTCCCCGCCGGCGCCAGGGCCCGTCACCGGCGGCTTGGATCGTTGAAATCGACAGGGTCGACCCCCATCAGTCGGCATCATGAAGCCATCGCCAGCGAGCCTGGCGAGGGAAGGTGCCGGGGCCGGGAGTCGAACTATTAGAGACACTCACATCCAGCCGGTTGGGCGGCTTTGGGCTGCCTGAGGAGACCTGGGGAGTCGCCGCCTGAGTCAGCCCTTCTTGACCCCCGGGGAAAGGGGCATCGAACAAAGGACTTGGCCAATTCGTTGCCTTGTTACCGTCCATATGGTCCGGGGAGTGGCCTATGGTCCGCGGGTTAGGGTCACCCAGATGGACACCTGATCCGGCGAACCGCGAGAGCTCCGGGCGTCGCAGCGTACGGTATAAGCGGGCCGCTCGCAGATCACAGTCAACGGTTGGATGAATCATCGGCAGAGATACGAGGGACCCGCCGCGCTCGTTGGAACCACGTATCGGTCCGGAATCCCTGGAGAACATCCGGCGTGGAGGGTCTGGACACCATTGAGGACACCGGCCCAGGTGTTCGAGTCAACGACGATCATGTCCTCGAGGTGCGGGCGGAACGCCAGGAGTCGACGTCGCTCCACCAAGCGAGTTTCCCTCGGAGGCTACGCAGCGCGCGATACAAGCCACCCTTCTCCACACATCGGCGGAGGGCGATATCCGCGGCCCCCCGCCTCGACCTGGCCCCTGTCAGGCGCCTCGCCTGCTGAACAAGCGCATCGTCGATTTCGATGTTGGTTCGGCCCATCTCCAGCTTCCCTGCTCGCCTTGATACACCAAGCTGAAACTGACAACCACATCCCGGGGCGTCGTCCTCAGTGTGCCGGGGGCGGGGGCGTGGGCGGGACCCTCACGCCCAAGGCCGGTGAATTCCCGGCCGAGCCCGAGTCACTGGCGATCGACGAAGAAACTCCGCACCCCGGAGGAGAGATCGTTCATGAGATCGAAATGGACGACGCCGATGTCACGGCCGTCATCGGTCTCGATCTCCACCCGCCACCGGCCGGGTTGGTAGATCTGCTTCGTCGCAAAGGCGCGAAATCCATCGCCCCGCCCGCCACGGATGCCGAGTTGCGCCCGGCCCTGGTCCAGCCACCCGCCCTCCTGCCCGTGCAGCCACCAATGCACGTAGATGGCGTCACGAAAGCCGTTGGGCGCGAAAACGCGCGCGAAGCAGTACACGATGTCACCTGGCCGGGCCGCGAAGTCCTGATCGCCGTGGTGCCACACCCTCCACCAGGGCCGCTGGTGCTTGAGCTCGTAGGTCCGGGGCATCGCAGGGTTTCCGGCCGCGGGGGATTCCTGTGCCCCGGGAGGGACGACCTCGTGATAGATGCCGATGAACTGCACCGACAGCGGCACGGGAGGGATGACCCCCGCGAAGTACGCCGCGACGAGGAACGCCTGCATTGCCAGGGCCGGTCCCGCGACCCGCCGGCGTATCGACGGCGCGTCGCCGGTCCAGCGGGTGAGCATTCGCACCAACCAGCAGATCGCCGCTGACGAGATGACGATCGCCGCGACGAACAGCCATGTGCTGATGAAGCCCAGGATGACAGGCAGGAGCACAACGCCGTACGAGGTCATGCAGAGGCCGAGGAGCCCGAAGCGGACAACCGGGCCCCGCTCGCGAAAGCCGGGCAGTTCATTGGCGAGGAGCAAAGCGCACAGGATCGACAGGAAGAGGACGGAGGAGAACCCCGAGCTGCTTTTCAGGTAAAAGAGCGTGAACGAGCTCAGCACGCTGCCCAAAAGGAAGTGGATCGCGTCTTCGGAGAATCGCCACGCTTTCGCCAGCCATCGCGGCGGTCTCGCGACGCCTGCACGGTAACGTTCATCCATCACCATCAGGCTCACCAGCAGGACCAGGTAGAGCCCCTGCTGGACGAGCGTGGCGGCGTCGTCGATGCGGGAGAGCGTGAGGATATCGAAGAGACATCCGCCGCCGAAGAAGAGGGCAATCTCCGCCTTGACGTGCCGCTCGCGGAACGCCTGCAATCGCCGATAGCCATCGCTCAGTTTCGATTCTGTCGTGCCCATTCATGCCGTCCCGGACCGCAATGTAATGTCCGGTTGCCTACCGGGCGAGGGGTGCGACTCTCCGGCCTCGAGACGGGCGATGTTCGAGACCCGACGGACAAGGAACCACTCGCCCGACAAGCCGAGGATGGCCACGAAGTCGCCTTCATCCTGCGACGCCGCGACTCGCGCATGCGATCGAATGCGGCCTCTCCAATCAGTGGCCACCTGGATCTCTTGACACGTCGTGCCAACGAACCGACCGCACGCCTACGGAATTGGTGGCCGCGATGAAGAAATGGTCACCGGGACCGCCCGGATTCTCCATCTGCGGGCCATTGACAGGCACTTGCGACCGGCCCGGTTCTTGCTGAGCGAGTGCACGCTCTCGGGCGCCGCTGCGGGAGGGGAAGCCCGGCTGGCCGAGGCGAGCTTGCTACACCCGCTCGATCGCAGAGCCAGTGAAGGGGAGGAACACCATGGCCCGACGCAACCGGATCACGAACACGCTCGCCATCGAACCCGGCGGGAGTTTCAGGCACCTGCCGCCCGTTTGTCGGGCGCGCCTGCGTTGCACGCCAGTTCCGGCCGCAGCGCGCGCCTTCGTCACCTTCGCCTTCCTGCTCTGCCTGGGCAGTGTCACGGGATGGGCCCAGCAAAACGACAAGCAGCAGATGAGGGGCCTCGACGAACAGATCCAGGAGATCAAATCAGACGTCCTCCGCATCACGGCGGAGCTGAGCCAGCTGGAGGAGAAGCTCCTGTATCCGTCGGGGACGCAGGTCGGGATCTTCGTCGCGCTGGCCAAGGGCGACCGGATGCGCCTCGACGCCGTGCGGCTCCAGATCGACGGCCAGCTCGTTGCGCACTACATCTACAGCTCCAAGGAGCTCGAGGCCCTGCGCAAGGGCGGCGTGCAACGGATCTACGTCGGCAACGTGGCGGCCGGGGATCACCAGCTCGAGGTGCTTGTCGACGGCAAGCTCGAGGGCGGCGCCGACTTCAGCCGCACGGAGCGCTTTGCCTTCCGCAAGGAAGTGAAGCCAAAGCTGGTGGGACTGACGCTGGCCGGCCCGAATTCCGGCAACACTCCGATCGCGCTTGGGGAATGGTGATTGATGCGGGCGCCACACCAGCTGCTCGGACTCGGCCTGGCCCTGGGACTGGTGGCCTCTCCGGCCGTTGGCGCCGACTTGAGGGACCTCTATTTCGGCGAGGCGCTCTATCACGTCTACCAGGGACAGTATCTCGACGCGCTCCAGCGGCTCGACACCGAGCTCGCCCAGTACCACGGTCTGGATGAGCCCCGGCTCGACACGCTTCACTATCACATCAACGAGGCGGAATTCGCGGTCGGCGACCTCGAGCTCGACTACCGCATGCACCTGCGCGCAGGCCGAGCCGTCAAGGCTGTGCTCGAAGGCTCCGTCGATGATTCCGTGCGTAACGAGGCCGCCTTCAGGCTCGCCCGCATCAACTTCCAGAAGGATCAGCTCGACGATGCGCTGAACGCCCTGGCGCGGATCCAGGGTGCGGTGCCCGAGGAGATAAGGGACGACGTCGAGTTCCTGCGGGCGAACATCGATATGGCGACAGGCCGGCCGGGCGAGGCCGTCAAGGTGCTCCAGCAGCTGCGGTGCGACGAGAGCCTGGCCGGGTTCGCCGCCTACAACCTCGGCATCGCGCTGTTTCAGGACGGTCGAGCCAAGGGGGCGATCGAGCAATTGGACAAGGCCGGGAGGCTGCCGGCCGGCGATCCCGCCAGTCTCGCGATCCGCGACAAGTCCAACCTGGTGCTTGGCGACCTGCTGTTCGAATCGGGCGACTTCGAGCGGGCAAAGCAGTCACTGGACCGTGTCCGCATCGAGGGGCCGTTTTCGAACCAGGCTCTCCTGCGGGCAGGCTGGGCCGAGGCCTCGGCCCAGCAGTATGACCGCGCGCTCGTGACCTGGAGCATCCTGGTGGAGCGCGAGCCGACGGATGCCGCGGTCCAGGAATCCATGCTTGCCGTGCCGCACGCCTATGCCAGCCTGAACCTGCACGGCCGCGCCGCGATCCTGTACGGGCGGGCGCTCGAACTGTTCAGCAGCCAGATCGCGAGAGTGGACGCATCCATCGGCAGCATCCGCGCAGGGCGGTTTCTCAGTGACCTGATCCGCGAGGAGAGCCGGCAGGACGAAACCTGGGTCATCCGCCTGCGCAGCCTGCCCGAAGCACCCGAGACCTACTACCTGATGGAGCTGATGGCATCGCACGACTTCCAGACCGCGCTGCACAACTACCTCGACCTCGAGGATCTGCAGTCGAGGCTCACGGCCTGGAAGACCAGCCTCGATGCTTTCGCCGACATCATTCGGCTACGCGGACAGAATTACGAGCCGCTGCTGCCGGACGTCGACGCGCAGTTCCGGGAGCTGGATTCGCGTATTCGCCTGCGACTCGAGCAGCGCAAGCATCTCGGCGAGCGCCTCCAGGCGATGCTGACCGCGCCGCGGCCGGAATATCTGGCGACCACGGAGGAGCGGATCGCCGGCGAGCGCATCGCGCTCATGGAAACATCGCTCGGCGGCTCCGACAGCCCCGAATCGATCGCGCTTCGGCAGCGTGCGGCCCGCCTGCGCGGCGTCCTTACATGGCGGCTGGACACCGAGTACCCGGAGCGGCTGACCGCGGCCCATGCGCACCTGCAGGAACTCAATGCGCAAGTCGACGCCCTGACCCGGCAGTACGACTCATTCGTCAGGACGAGGCAGGCGGCGACGCACAGCTATGTGGGTTACGACGCCCAGATTGAGCGGCTCCGCGAGAGCGTCGGCGATGCGCTGCAACGCGTCGACATCGTGATGGCCCGACAGGGACACATGATCGAGACCGTCGCCATCAACCAGCTCACGGCCCGCCGGGAACGACTGGTGGCCCAGCAGACCCAGGCGCGCTACGCCGTCGCCGACAGCTACGACCGGGCCGCTCGCGCCCAGTCCGGCGCGGAGGGACGCTGATGCGTCGCTTCACCGTCCCGATGGTGCTCGCGCCGGCTCTCATCGCCAGCTGCGCCACGGCACCCGACAAGGGGACGCTGGCGGATCTGCACAACGTGCGCCCGGACGTGCAGGATGTGACCGTCGAGCAGGGCCTCGATCAGGCCATGCAGGGCTACCGGCGCTTCATCGAAGAGACCCCGGAGGCGGCGATGACTCCGGAGGCGATGCGCCGGCTCGCGGACCTGCAACTCGAGAAGCAGTTCGGGATACGCGCGGGCGACGGCAAGCCGCAGGAAATGGCCGCCCCGCAACCCGCACAGATATCCGCGGTCTTGCAGGCCGAAAAGCCCAATCCGGCAGCGGCGGCCGCCGGCGCCGGCCTGCCGGAATCCGACCAGGATTTCGAGCGGCGGACGACCGCGGAGAGCGGAATGCCGGCGGGCAGCAACGCCGGCGCCTCGCCGGCGGGCGCGGCGCGCCCTGAGGCAGATCCCACGGGGCCGCTCGAGGCGATCGCCCTCTATGAGCGGCTGCTCACCGAGTACCCGAGCTATGAGAACAGCGACAAGGTCCTCTACCAGATGTCGCGGGCGTACGACGAGCTTGGCCGGACCGAAGAGGCCATGGCGACGATGGAGCGCCTGATCCGGGCGAATCCGCACTCCGAGCACTACGACGAGGTGCAGTTCCGGCGGGGCGAGTACTTCTTCATGCGCAGACGCTATCGCGACGCCGAGAGTGCCTATTCGGCGGTCGCCAGCCTGGGTGCCGGCGCTTCGTTCTACGAGCTCGCTCTCTACAAGCTCGGGTGGGCGTTCTACAAGCAGGACCTCTACCAGGAGGCCCTCCAGAATTACGTGGCGCTGCTCGACTACAAGGTTACGACCGGCTACGACTTCGATCAGGTGCACGAGGAGGACGAGGAGCGTCGCGTCGCCGATACCTTCCGGGTCATCAGCCTTGGTTTCAGCAACCTCGGCGGGGCGCCGGCCGTCCGGGAGTTCTTTTCCGGTCTCGGGAGCCGCACCTACGAAGGCCGCATCTACAGCAATCTCGGCGAGCACTACCTGGCCAAGCTGCGCTACGACGACGCGGCGAAGACCTACAACGCGTTCGTCGCGCTCTACCCGTTCCACCGCGCGGCGCCGCGCTTCAGCATGCGCGTCATCGACACGTTCACCAGGGGCGGGTTCCCAAAGCTGGTGCTCGAATCGAAGCGGGACTTCGCCTCCCGGTACGGCCTCAAGGCCGAGTACTGGAAGCACGTCCAACCCGAAGAGTCGGCGGAGGTGCTGGAGTACCTCAAGGGGAACCTGAAGGACCTCGCCACGCACTATCACGCCCAGTATCAGAGCGGGAAGGGAACGGACGACAAGCGGGCGAACTATGGCGAGGCGCGCCGATGGTACGGCGAGTACCTCGAGTCCTTCCCGACGGACGCCGAGGCGCCGACCATCAACTACCGGCTCGCGGACCTGCTCCTGGAGAACAAGGATTTCGGCGATGCGGCCCGGCAGTATGAGCGCACGGCTTACGGATACGCGGAGCAACCGAAGTCGGCGGACGCGGGATACGCCGCGGTCTACGCCTACCGAGAGCAGATGAAGGCCGCCGACACGGATCATCAGGAGGCCGTCAAGCGCGACACGATCGCCGGCTCGCTCAGGTTCGCGGACGCGTTCCCGCAGCACGCGAAGGCCGCGGCGGTCCTGGGAGCGGCCGCAGACGACCAGTACGAGATGAAGGAGTACCCCGCCGCCGTCGAGACCGCACGGCGCGTCATCGACGCCTATCCGGGCGCCGAGGGCGACCTCCGGCGCTCGGCGTGGATGGTGGTCGCGCACGGCTCCTTCGAGCTCGCCCAGTATCCGCAGGCCGAAGAGGCGTACGGCCAGGTGCTGGCGGCGACGCCGGAGAACAACGCGTCGCGGGCCGGGTTCGTCGACAACCTCGCCGCGTCGATCTACAAGCAGGGGGAGGCTGCGAACGCCGGCCAGGACTATCGGGCCGCGGCCGATCACTTCCTGAGGATCCGCACGGCGGCGCCGACCTCGACGATCCGCCCGACGGCCGAGTACGAAGCGGGGGTCGCGCTCGTCCGGCTGCAGGACTGGAAGGCGGTCGCCGGAGTGCTCGAAGCCTTCCGCGAGGCCTACCCGAAACACGAGATGCGGCTCGAGGCCAGCAAGCAGATCGCTAATGCCTACCGGCAGGGCGGCGAGTTGTCGCGTGCCGCGGGCGAGTACGAGCACCTCGCGTCCGAGTCCGGCGACGAGGTGCTGCGTCGCGAATCGCTCCTGGTCGCGGGCGATCTCTACCAGCAGTCGCACACCCAGGATCGCGCGCTCGAGGTCTACGGCCGCTACGTCGAGGAATTCCCGCACCCGATCGAGACGGCCCTCGAGACCCGCTCGAAGATCGCCGAGATCCACAAGGCATCCAACGACGAGTCGCTCTATCGCCGCGAGCTCGAGGAGATCGTGACGATCGACGCGGCGGCGGGGTCGGAGAGAACCACCCGGACGCGGACGCTCGCCGGCCGCTCGGCGCTGGTGCTGGCCGAGCAGGTCTACCAGGCCTACGCGGTCGTCAGGCTGCGGCAGCCGTTCGAGAAGAGCCTGGCGGAGAAGAAGCAGCGCATGGACGACGTGATCGACACGATGGACGGCCTGGTGGGCTACGAGATCAGCGACGTGACGGCGGCCGCCACCTACTACATGGGCGAGACCTACTTCGACCTGAGTCGCTCGCTGAAGGAGTCCGAGCGGCCGACCGAGCTGCAGCCCGACCAGATGCCGGAATACGAGAACGCGCTCGACGAGCAGGCCTTCCCGTTCGAGGAAAAGGCGATCGATCTGCACGAGAAGAACATGGAGATGCTGCACGCCGGGGTCTTCAACTCGTGGATCGAGAAGAGTCTCGGCCGGCTCGCGGACCTCGTGCCGGGACGCTACGCGAAGAGGGAAACGAGCAGCGGCTTCCTCGGCCTCATCGACAGCTACGTGTACCGGCATCCGGTGCAGCCGGTCGTGGCGCCCGCGCCCGCGGGCGACGAGGCGGTGCCCCGGGACGGGAAGCATCCAGCGGCGAAGCCGGAACCGGAGAAAGGAGCGGTGGACCATGCGGACCCGCACTGAGACCCGCCGCCTCGCGACGCTGGCGGTCGCGCTCGCGCCGGCGCTCCTCATGGGCTGCGCCTCGGGGGGATCCGCGGCGAAGCCGGCGAAGACCGAGCCGGCGGACGTCCGGCCGGCCGTCGCGGAGGCGAAGGTCCTGAAGGATCCCGGCGGGTTCACGATCACGCAGGCGGTGAACATCCCGTTCGGCGTGCGCGACGACTACGAGGCGACGGTGCGCCAGCTCAACGAGGGAAAGTACGAGCCGGCCATCGCGGCGCTGGTCAAGGTGACCGAGCGCGCGCCCGACCTGGCGTCGGCGCACATCGATCTCGGCATCGCCTACGCCCGCACCGGCGACCTGGAGAAGGCGGAGGCCAGCCTGCGCCGCGCGCTGGAGCTGAATCCCCGGCATCCCGCCGCCCTGAACGAGCTCGGCCTGGTGCAGCGGCACAAGGGGCAGTTCAAGGAGGCGCGCGCCAGCTACGAGGCGGCGCTGGCGCAGTTCCCGGACTTCCACTTCGCGCACCGCAACCTCGCCATCCTGTGTGACCTGTACCTCGCGGACAGCGCGTGCGCGCTCGAGCATTACGACGCGTATAGCCGGATGGTCCCGGACGACACCGAGGTCGTCAAATGGATCACCGTCCTCCGGAATCCCAAGAGTCCCCAGGAGAACAAACAATGACGCGCAGCCTGTGGTGCGTGTTGCTGCTGTCGGTGGGTTCGGCGCTGGCCGGTGACGCGCCCGCGCCCGAGCCCAAGCGCCCCGCCGGCGCCGCGGAGGCGCCTGCCAGGGCGACGGAAGCCCCGGACCTGGGGATGTCGATTCTCGGCAACCAGGAGGCGCCCAAGGCGCTAGTCATCGTGCCGTGGAAGACCTCGGAGATGGGCGACGCGCACGGCATCTCGACCATGCTCGACGACTCGAGGATGCCGATCGACAAAGAGGTGTTCATGCGACTGCTCAGTTACTACGAGATTCGATCGGACAGGACGCTTCACGACGGTGCACCGACGGCCGGCCGTCCGACAGGGCCGGCCGGAACAACTGCGACGCCCACGGCGACGCCCAGGAGGAAGTCATGAGTCTCTCGGAACTGCTCGGTAATGTCGGCCCATTCGGGGCCGCGGTCATGCTGTGCCTCGCTGTGCTCTCGATCTACTCGATCGCGATGATCGTCGAGAAGCACCGCCGCTTCGGAATGGCCCAGCGGCAGTCGCAGACCTTCAAGCCCGTGTACGGGAAGTTCCTGCACGGGGGCGAGACGCAGGAGGTCATCGACGCGGCGAAGACACACCCGAACTCGCACGTGGCGCAGGTGGTCTCTGCGGGCCTCAACGAGTACGAGGGGGCGCGCCAGAGCGGCGGCGACGCCGCCGCGTCGCTCGAACTGGTCCAGAGTGCGCTCGAGGACTCCAAGGCGGAGATGCTGCTCCAGCTGAAGCGGGGTCTCGGCGGGCTGGCCACGATCGGATCGACGGCGCCGTTCATCGGCCTCTTCGGCACCGTCGTCGGGATCATCAACGCCTTCCGCGGCATCGCGACCACCGGTTCCGGCGGCATGGCGGCCGTGTCGGGCGGCATCGCCGAGGCGCTGGTCGCGACCGCGCTCGGCATCTTCGTCGCGATCCCGGCGGTCGTCTTTTACAACCATTTCCTGGGCCGGCTCGAGCGTTTCCAGGTCGAGATGAATCGCGCCTCGTCGCAGCTCGTGAACTTCCTGTTCAAGGTTCCCGACTCCGGCGATCCGGAAGTCCGGGCGGCGGAGCACAAGGTCCTGAGGTCGGTCCATGCAACTCGGTGAACAGGGCCGGATGAATTCGAACATCAACGTCACGCCGCTCGTCGACGTGGTGCTCGTGCTGCTCATCATCTTCATGGTGATGGCGCCGCAGATGCGGAAGGGCCCGGATGTCAACCTGCCGAACACGGCGAAGCCGACCGATCAGGGGGACGAGCGGGGCCGGATTCTGGTGACGGTCGACGAACGCGGCGGGCTGTGGATCGACGACCAGGAGGTCGCCCCCGAGCATTTCGGCGAGGAGCTCCGCTCCGCTGCGGGCGAGCAGCCGGACCCCAGGGTCGTGATCAAGGGGGACGCGCGGCTCAATGTCGGGGCGATCCGGCAGGCCATGGTGGCCATCGAGCAGGCCGGGTTCCGCGGGGTGGGGCTGATCTCCAAGAACGAAGGCGGCGAGGCCAAAGGAGACTGAGATCATGCAAATCAACGCCACGGGCAACGGCCTGCAGTCCGAGATCAATGTCACGCCTCTCGTCGACGTGGTGCTCGTGCTGTTGATCATCTTCATGGTGGTCGTTCCCCTGCTCCTGAAGGGCTACGACGTCGACATCCCGCGGCAGTCCGCCGATGCCGTGCCGGCGCAGTCCGCGGAAGCGCAGGTCATCCTGACCATCGTCCCCGACGGCTGCCGCATTCTCCGGCAGCAGGCCGGGACGGGGCTTCCGGACGACTGTCGCGTGACCCTGGCCGATCGCACGATCCCGGCGACCGACCTGCCGGCGCACGTGGCCGAGCTGCTCGGCGGCCGGCCCATCGAGCAGCGCGTCCTGTTCCTGAACGTCGACGACCGTCTGAACTACGAAGGCGTCCTGCGCATCGTCGATCTCGCCAAGTCGGGCGTCGACGACATGCAGATCGCATTTCTCACGGCCGATTGAGGTGGTACGGTGACGACCAACAAGAGCACAACCAGCACGTCCTCCGGCGCTCCTTCCGCCCGGAGCATGCTGACGAGCGTCGTGGTCCACGCCCTCGCGCTGGTCTTCATGCTGCTGGTGCCGATCGAGGCGCTGAGCAAGCGCGCGCGCCCGGAAAGGGAACTCGACGTCACCTTCTATCGTCCGCCGAAGGTCGAGATCCCCGCGCCGTCGGTCACGCCTCCGGTGAAGCGGGAATCGCGCCCGGCGGGCCCCATGCCGGGGATGCCCACCCCCGCGGTCAAGCCGCCTGATGAGCCGAACCGGGCCGCGCCGGGCGATTCGGGGAACCCGGACTTGAAGCCGGGCCCGGAGGGCCCGCCCGCGGCCGACGCGCCGCCGAAGCCGAACATCGGCAACACCGGCATCCTGGCCTTCAAGGAGAAGTTCGCGAGCCTGGCGAATGGCAAGCCCGCGCCGCGCCTCGGATCCGACGCGCGTTTCGCCGAGGCCGACAACGGCGGCCGTCCCTCTGCGCCCTCCGTGCTGACGACCAACAACCCGGGTGCGAGCGGCGGCATCGACCGTGTGTCGCTGAATCGCAGCGTGGGTGGGGGTGAGGGCGGCGGTCACGGCGGCGGCCGCGGCGGTGACGGCATCACGGGTCTGCCGGTCGGCCGCGCGGAGAGCTCGATCGCGGGAATCGGCGGAGGCGATCGGCCGCTGTCGCACGGCGGGCCGGGCTCGTCGCGGACCGACGAAGAGATCCAGATCGTCTTCGACCGCTACAAGGCGCAGTTCTACCGCCTCTACAACCGGGCGCTCCGCAATGACCCCACCTTGCGCGGCCAGATGGTGCTGCGCCTGACGATCGAGCCGGACGGCGGCGTGTCGTTCTGCGTGCTGCTGTCGTCCGATATGAATGCACCGGACCTCGCCGAACAGGTCGTGAGCATCACCCGTACGATCAATTTCGGCGCGAAGGAGAACGTGCAGGCCCTGACGATCTCGTATCCGATCGACTTCCTGTCGGCGGAATGAAGCCGGCCTAGGAGGACTTCGAGAGAAGCAGCGATTCTGACAAGGGCAAGGCCATCGAAAGGTGGCCGCGCAAAGTCACCGGTCTAAAGGGCCCTGGGGAGGGCTCCACGACGGCGGGACCGCCGGAATCCAGTCCGCAGCATGGACGGCCCCCGGTCTCTCCGTAGAGCGACGCAGTCGCTTGTGGGTGGAACGAGGGCGCACATGACTTTCAGCGGTACGAACCATGCGAGGGTGGGCGGCAGCCGGGTCCGAATCCTGCTGTTCGCTTTCGCGCTGTCGTTGCTGGCCGCCGTTCCGGCGTGGGCGATCGATTGCGTCGCCGATGCCGGCGGCGTGATCGACGGCTTCGTCAACTACCCCGTCCCTCCCTCCCAGATCCAGATCGACGGCAACTGCACGATCCGGAACTACCCCGCCTCCAACCCGCTGACCAGCAACATCAGCTGGTTCGGCAGCAACCCCACGAGCTGGCTGCTCATCTTCGACAACGTCTTGCACACGGGCAACATGTCCTGCAACCTCGCCTCTCAGGGAAACAGGATCTGGTTCGTCAACAGCGCGTCCACCACGGTCCAGAGCAATTGCCTGAGCCTGTTGATCCCGGTCGAGAAGATCGACAAGGCGAATCCGCCGGGCCCGCCGTTCGTCACGATCGGCGTCCCCTTCTCCTGGACCCTGACGATCCCGGTCCTGTTCGACCCGGGCACCGGCACCATCATCAACAACCAGGGGTCAGTCAACGACCTGCACAGCATCACGGTCGTTGACGACCTGAACGCCACCGGGGCGGACCTCACCTACGTGAGCCACACCATCACGTGGCTCGACGACGGCACGCCGGTGCCGCACACGTTTTCCAACGTCGGCAACGTGCTGACGTTCGACAACCTCCCCATCGTCACGGCCGGCCGGCAGTTCGCGATCGCGCTCACGGTCGTGCTGAACGACGTGCCGGCGAACCTGCCGGGGACGCAGTTCATCAACACCGCCAAGTGGGACTTCGGCCGGCTCATCGACAGCGTGTTCTACGAGCCGCTGCCGGGCGAATGGGGCATCTCGCCGCCCCTGACGATCGCCGCCCCGGTGCTCGTCGTCGACAAGACCGGCCCGGCAACGATGAACCTCGCGCAATGGGGCACCTTCACCCTCGACATCCGGAACACCGGGCTCATCCCGGCCTGGGACCTCGCCCTCCGCGACCTCCTTCCGGACGGCCCGACGGGCGGGATGTGCGATCTGACGCCCGAGATCCTGAGCGCCCGGGTCGTTGCCGCCGACGGCGTCACGCCGGTCCCGGGCAAGGGCCCGCTCGTCGCCGGCACCGACTACACGCCGAGTTGGACGGGCCCGCCAACGTGCCGGCTCGACCTCGCGATGCTGACGAGCGCGGCGTCGGTCGGCGCGACCGAGCGGCTGATCGTCACCTATCGGACCCAGCTCGACGCCAACACGCAGGATGGCGTCGCGCTCACGAACGTCGCGGGCGCCATCCAGTGGTTCAACGACGACGACGGCAACTCCAATCGCGTCGCCTACAACCGCACCCTGACCAACGGCACGGTCGGCGTCCAGGACCACGAGGACGCCCACACCGTCACGGTCGACCTGCAGGGCTTCTTCTTCGACAAGACGGTCGCGGATCTCACGAGCGGCGCCAACCCCGCCACGGCGGCCGCGCCCGGCGACACGCTTCGCTACACGCTGCGCTTCAGAACGACCGATCAGGCGGTCAACACTTTCCGGATCTTCGACGAGCTCGACGTCCTCAACGCGCCGCCCGCCTTCTCGGCCGGCACGCTCACGCTCGTCACCGTCCCGCCCGGCGCCAACACCACCTTCACCAACGCCAGCGGCGGCGCCAGCGGCACCGGGGTCCTCGACATCCGCAGCCTGAGCCTGCCGATCAACAGCCAGCTCGTCATCCAGTTCGACGTCACGCTTCGACCGGCCCTCCCGAACGGCAAGGTCGTCAGCGATCAGTCGGTGGCACGCCTTCCAAACAACACGGTCATCGCGCTGAGCGACGACCCGAACGTCAACGGCACCGCCGATCCGATCGTCGCGGGCGACGAGGACCCGACGCGGCTGACAATCGTCTCGGCCCCGGCGTTCGTCGTGCAGAAGATCTCGACCGACCTGACCGGCGACCCGAACGTCCTCCTCGCAGGCGAGACGCTGCGCTACACGATCACGGTGAGAAACACCGGCAACGCCGACGCCGTGAACGTGACGCTGCGCGACGCCATGCCGACGAACACCACCTACGTTACCGGCAGCACGACCCTGAACGGTGCCGCGGTCGCGGACGTCGCGGGCCTGTCGCCGCTCGTGAACGGGATGCTGATCCACCCGCCGTCCGATCCGACGCCGGGGTCGATGCCGGCCGACGTGCCGAGCAGCCCGAACAACGTCGCCACCATCACCTTCGACGTGGTCGTGAGCCCGACCGTCCCCGACGGCACGGTGATTTCGAACCAGGGGTTCGTCAGCGCCGTCGCGAGCGGCATCGTCGATCGGCCGTCCGACGATCCGGACACACCGATCCCCGACGATCCGACCCGTGACATCGTCGGCAACAACCCCCTGCTCTATGCCGTGAAGAGCGTGACGCTCCTGGTGGATCTCGGGACACCGGGCGTCGTCGATCCGGGCGACACGCTCCGCTACACCATCACGGTGCAGAACTCCGCGGCGATCGCCGCCACCGGCGTCGTCCTCACCGATGCGGTCCCGGCGAACACGACCTACGTCGCGGATACGACGCTTCTGAACGGCCTGCCGGTCGGGCAGCCGGACGGCGGCGTCGCCCCGCTCGCCTCGGGCATCGACATCTCCTCGTCCGACTTGACGCCGCCGCTGCCAGGTCCGGGCGCCGGCACGATCTCGCCCGGTGCCGCGGCGACCCTTCAGTACGACCTGCGCGTCAATCTCGGCACGCCCACCGGCACCCTGATCAGCAACCAGGCGGTGCTGACGAGCACGGGGCAGCCGAACCTGCTCACCGACGGCGACGGCAACCCCGGGAACGGCCCCCAGCCGACAGTCGTCGTGGTCGGCGCGGTCCAGCAGGTCTCCATCACGAAGCAGGTCACCGTGGTCGGTGGCGGTCCCGCCCTCCCCGGCTCGACGCTCGAATACCTCGTCACCGTGGCGAACATCGCCGCGGTGCCGGCCTTCAATGTGGCGATCACCGACGACCTCGACGCGGTGACTCCGGGCACGCTCGCCTACGTGGCCGGGTCGGCGACCATGAACGGTGCGCCGGCGGGCGTGAGCGTTGCCGGCTCGACGATCACCGCCGACTACGGCGCGCTCAACGGTCCGCTGGCGCCGGGCGGGACCGTGACGCTCAGGTTCCGGGCCGTTCTCAACCCGGGTCTCACGCTGGGTACGGTGGTCACGAACACCGGCGTGGTCGCCTGGAACAACCCCATCCAGACGGCGAGCGCCAGCGTCTCGATCGTCGTCGGGAGCATCCCCGGCTTCGCCGTTCTGAGCGGGTCGGTCTGGCACGACGCTGACTTCGACGACGTCCAGGATTCCGGCGAGCGCGCGCTGGCCGGCTGGACGGTCGAGTTGTACCGCGACAACGTCCTGTGGAATTCGGTGGTGACGGACGCCGCCGGCGCTTACCGCATCATCGGCGTCGAGCCGAACGACCTCAATGGCGTGCGCTACGAGCTGCGGTTCCGCGCCCCGGGCGCGGGCGCGAACACCGCGATGCTCGGCCGGGCGTCCTCGCCGTTCACGAACGGGCTGCAGCGGATCAGCGACATCATCGCGCCGTCCGGCGCCAATCTGCAGGGCCTGAACCTGCCAATCGATCCGAACGGCGTCGTCTACAACACGATGGCGCGCACGCCGGTCGCCGGGGCGACTCTCAGCCTCCTGGCGGCCGGCAGCGCCACCCCGTTGCCGGCGAGCTGCTTCGACGATCCGGCCCAGCAGGGCCAGGTCACGCTCGCAGACGGCTACTACAAGTTCGACGTCAACTTCGGCGACCCCGCATGCCCGAGCGGCGGCGACTACCTCGTCGTCGCGTCGCCGCCGGCGGGCGGGACCTTCGTCGCGGGCGCTTCTCAGATCATCCCGCCGGCGTCCGGCCCGGCGACACCGGCGTTCCCGGTGCCGGCCTGCCCCGGGAGCGCCAGCGACGTCATTCCGGGCACGGCCCTCCACTGCGAGGTGCAGCCTTCGGAGTTCGCTCCGGCGCCGTCCGTTCCGCCGCGCACCGCCGGCACGGTCTACCAGCTCCACGTGATGCTGGACGGAAGCCAGCCGCCGGGCTCGAGCCAGATCTTCAACAACCATATCCCGCTCGATCCGCAGATCAACGGATCGCTCGCCGTCTCCAAGACGACACCGCTCGTCAACGTCAGCCGCGGGCAGCTCGTCCCCTACGAGATCGCGGTGCACAACGTGTCGGGTTCGCTGCTCACCGACGTGAGCCTCGTGGATCGTTTCCCCGCGGGCTTCGCGTACGTGGCGGGCTCGGCGGTTCTCGACGGCGTGCCGACCGAGCCCGTGGTCGCCGGTCTCGGACTGCGCTGGGACGGCCTCGCCATCGCGGGCACCGAGTCGCGCACGATGAAGCTGCTCCTCGCCGTGGGCGCCGGGGTCAGCGAAGGCGAGTACGTGAACCGCGCTCAGCTGTTCCTGGGCCTCAACGGCGCCCCGATCTCCGGAGAGGCGACCGCCACCGTCCGGATCGTGCCCGACCCGACCTTCGACTGCACCGACGTCATCGGCAAGGTCTTCGACGACGCCAATCGCAACCGGAGACAGGACGACGGCGAAGCCGGCCTGGCCGGCGTGCGCGTCGTGACCGATCGGGGTCTCGCGGCGACGACGGATGCGTTCGGGCGGTACCACATCACGTGCGCCATCACGCCCAATGAGAACCGGGGCAGCAATTTCGTCCTGAAGCTCGACGACCGGACCCTGCCAAGCGGCTTCCGGATGTCGACGGACCAGGTGGCGATCAGGCGCGCCACGCGGGGCAAGGCCCTGCGCATCGATTTCGGCGCGTCGATCCACCGCGTGGTCGCCATCGACCTGTCCGATGCGGCGTTCGAGCCGGGCTCGACCGACATCCGCGTCCAGTGGCGCCCGCGAATCAATCTATTGCTCCAGGAGCTGCGGAAAGCGCCGGCGGTTCTGCGGCTGTCGTACGTCGCCGACACGGAGGACGCCGGCCTGGTCGACCGGCGGGTGAAGGCGGTCAGGCAGCAGGTAGCCGAAGCCTGGGACGCGGCGACCTCCTACCCGCTCACCATCGAGCCCGAAGTGTTCTGGCGCCGGGGCGGCCCGCCGAAGCAGCCCGACGTGCGCGCGCCGGGCGGCAGGTGAACGGCATGAAGCCCCACCGCACTCTGCCGCTGTTCCTCGCGTTCCTGTTCGTCGGACTCCCGATGACCGCCTCCGCCGGTACGGCTCCGCCCGACGAGAACAAGCCGGGCGAGGCGGGCGAGCGGCATCTGTCCGGCGACCAGACCTTCCGGCAATGGGCGCAGGAGCAGACGCTGCTCGAAGGCGAAAGGGGCGATCGGCTCGAGACCCGGCAGGTCGTCGGCGAAAAGCTCGACACCGTCAAGCTGAGAAACGTCGTCCCGCCGATCCACTTCGAATCCGGCGTGGCGAAGATTCCCCCTGACTACGTCGAGAAACTCGCCCGGATCCTCGAGAGCATGCGGTACCGCAGAAACGTCCGCGTCCACTTCGTCGGGCACGCGGATTCGCAGCGCCTCTCCGGACCGCTGGCGCGCCAGTTCGGGGACAACATGGGCCTGTCGCGGGAGCGCGCCGGCGAGGTGGCCGAGTATTTCAAGAAGACGCTCGGGTTGCCGCCCGAAGCGATCACCTACGAATGGGTCGGCGACATTCAGCCGGTCACCTCGAACGACACCGAAGAGGGCCGGGCGCTCAACCGTCGCGTCGAGGTGGAAGTCTGGTACGACGAGGTCCGGGAAGCCCCCGGGGAAGAGGAAGTCGTCGTCCCGGACGACGTCAAGCGGATCAAGGTCTGCCGGACGGAGACCGTGTGCAAGCTGCGATACAGGGAGGGCCAGGAGCGACGGGCGCGCGTCAGGAACCTCGTCGTCCCCCTGCGGTACGAGGACGACACCACGCCCATCTCCGAAGCCTTCATCCAGCAGATACGGCAGTCGCTCGCCAATCTGCACGACAAGCAGAACCTGACGGTCACATTCATCGGCTACACCGACGACGCACCGCTGAGCGCCCGCGACCAGCGCATTTACGAAACCCCGCTCGCGCTCTCCAAGGCGCGCGCGCGCCGCGTCGCCCTGGCAATGAAGGACGCCCTCAAGCTGCCGACCTCGGCGATCGACAGCGACGGCCGCGGCGCCTCGCAGCCGGTCGCCTCCAACGAGACGGCGCAGGGGCGGGCGCTGAATCGTCGCGTCGAGGTGGAGTTCTGGTACGACGATCCGCTCCAGGAGCTGCCGGACGAGCCGCAGCTCTGCCCCGGCGATGTGGGCGAGGAAATGACGACCAAGGTCTACGATCCCCCCTGGGGCGCTCCCGCGGAGCTCACGCTCCAGGACGGCCAGCCAATCATTCCGCCCGGTTACGCAGCGGACCTGCGTCGCGCCCTGACCGACATCGCCGATCGGACCAACCCGCGCCTGCGGTTCATCGGCTACACGAAGAACGAGCGCCTCGACCGGCGCACCGCGGACGTGTACGGCGACGACGTCGGCCTGTCCGCGGCGCGGGCGCGCCGCGCCATGGTCCTCGTCATGCAGGATCCGCAGCTGTCGGGTGCCCGGGCGGAGCACGAGGGGCGTGGCTACGTCCAGTCCGACGACGTCGTCAATGGCGGCTTCGTTCAGGGCGAACGTTCGTTCGTGCGCGTGCAGGTCGTGTACGACGAACCGGTGCCGCTCGACACCTACGATGGCGTGGACATCACGCGGATGACCCGGGAGATTGGTCCGCAGAGCCCCTTTGATCTGAACGTGATGCGCATCACCGTGGACGGCCAGCCGATCGACGACCCGGGCCGCAGCTCGTCCGACATCCAGCGCTGCACCGACGTGGCGCTCGACCAGGCCAGGATCGAGTTCCACTTCGACAACCTCGAGTCGAAGCCGCGGCTGGCTGTGGCGGCGTATCCCGTCGCGGTGTCGATGAGCCCGGACGGCACTCCCGCATCGGCCGTGCAGTTCCGCATGTACGACAACTATGCGAGCTTCCTCCAGCGCGCCGAAATCCGCATCTTCAATCCGGATCAGTCGCTGCAGGCCGTGCCGCTCGAGACGATTTCGATCGACAAGCAGGGCCTGGCGGAGTGGCAGCCGGCCGCGGAAAGGCTCCCGGGGCCGGTCCGCGAGCTGAAGTTCGTGCTGCGCGCCTACGACGCGAAGGGCCATTTCGACGAAACGGAATCACATCAACTGTGGCTGATCCGCGAGTCTTCTCCTGAGGAGCCCGCGGCCGCGCCGCCGAGCGAGCTGCTCGCCGCCTACGGCGAGAGCGACATGGTGCGCCACCAGATTCCGCTGGACGGCGGCACGGTGAGGGTGCAGGGCGGTGGCATACCGGCTGGCCATACGGTGTGGGTGGCGGGCCGCCAGGTGCCGGTCGACCCGCAGGGCAATTTCGTCGCGGAGGAGATCCTGCCGTCCGGCGCGCATACGGTCGAGGTCGCGGTGCTCGACGATGCGGGCAACGGCTCCGTCTATCTTCGTGACCTGGAATTCAAGCACCGGGACCTGTTCTACGTCGGCGTCGCCGACCTCACGGTGTCCAACACCCGCTCGAACGGGCCGGTCGATCTGCTCCAGGGCGAGAACGCTCGGCAGCCTTTCGATTCCTCGCTGGACGGCCGGCTGGCGTTCTACGTGGACGGCAAGCTCAACGAGAACTGGCACTTGACGACGAGCGCCGATACCCGCGAAGGCCCGGTGGAGGACCTGTTCAGCAACTTCCTCGACAAGTCACCCGATTCGCTGTTCCGCCGCATGGATCCCGATTATCACTACCCGACGTTCGGCGACGACGGCTCCGTGGAGGAAATGGCGCCGACTCTCGGCAAGTTCTACCTCAAGGCGAGCCGTGGCGAGAACTACGGCCTGTGGGGCAACTTCAAGGTCGACTACCTGGGCAACGAGATGGCCCAGGTCGATCGCGGCCTTTACGGCGCCAACGCGCACTACGCGTCCCAGGCCACCACCAGCTTCGGCGAGCGCAAGGCCGGCGTCGACGGATTCGCCGCCGACCCCGGAACCGTGCCCAGCTTCGAGGATCTGCGGGGAACTGGCGGGTCGCTCTACTTCCTGCACCACCAGGACATCCTGACCGGCTCCGAGCGCGTGCGCATCGAGATCCGCGACAAGGACTCGCACATCGTCACAGGATCGGTCGACCTGCGACCCGGAATCGACTACGACATCGACTACCTGCAGGGCCGGGTGCTCCTCTCAGAGCCGCTGTCGTCGACCGCCGCGGACAACCTGCTGGTGCGCACCAGCGGCCTGAGCGGCGACGAGGCGTATCTCGTGGCGCGGTATGAGTACACGCCGGGGTTCGGCGACCTGGACGCTCTCTCCACCGGCGGCCAGGGTCACTACTGGTTCGGCGACCACGTGCGGCTCGGCCTGACCGCCAACTCCAACGAGGAAGGGGACGTCGACAGCAAGCTCGGCGCCGCGGACCTGACCTTGCGGATGAGCGCCGATTCCTGGTTCAAGGTGCAGGGCGGCCGGAGCGAAGGTCTCGTGTCCAGCTCGCTGCGGTCCGAAAACGGCGGATTCGAGTTCGCCGGCGCCGATCCCGCGTCGTTCGCCGACGCGGAAGCGGACGCCTATCGCGCCGACGCGAGCATCGGGTTCGGTGATTTCTTCGAGGGAGGCAAGGGTCGGCTCGCCCTCTATTCGCAGAACCGCGACGCCGGCTACTCGGCGCCGAACCAGTCGACCCTCAAGACCACCGAGCAATACGGCGGCACGTTCAGGATGCCCGTGACGGACCGGCTGACCCTGGCGGCCAAGGGCGACCAACTCACCGAAGACCAGGGGCTCGAGCACCGGGCGATGGAACTCGACCTGGGCTACAAGCTGACCGACAGGTGGAGCCTCAGCACCGGCGTGCGCAACGATCTGCGCGAGGATCACTCGCCGGTCGTTCCGCTGACCCAGGAGCAGGGGGAGCGGACCGACGCGGTCGTACAGGTGGCGTTCGATCCGGGAACCTCATGGCGCGCTTACGGCTTCGGCCAGGGCACGCTCTCGGGGGACGCCGGCCGTCAGGACAACGCGCGCTTCGGCGCGGGCGGCTCCTATCGCCTGACGAAGCGCTTCAAGCTCGACGGCGAAGTGTCCGAGGGCGACCTCGGGCCCGGCGGCAGGCTGGGCACCAGCTTCCTGGCGACCGAGCGGACCAATCTGTACCTGAACTACCTGCTGGAAAACGACCGGACGGACAGCGGCGTGCCGGTCCGCCAGGGCTCCGTGGTCACGGGCGTGAAACAGAGGCTGTCCGACAGCTCCAGCGTCTATCTCGAGGAGCGTTACCACGACGCCGGGTCGCAGAGCGGACTCACGCACGCCGCCGGGGTCAACCTGGTGGAAAAGGATCGTTGGAATTTCGGCGCCAGCGCGGAAGTCGGCACGCTGGTCGATTCGCAGACCAGCGCGCAGACCGATCGCAAGGCCGCCGGAGTCCGCCTTGGTTACAACCGGGATTCCCTGCAGCTCACGAGTGCTGTCGAGTATCGCCGGGACGACGCGGAGCGACTCGACACAACGCATGTCGAGCGGACCGCGTGGCTGTTCCGCAACAGCCTCAAGTACCAGCTGACGCCGGACTGGCGCGTGGTCGGCAAGCTGAACCACTCGTTCAGCGACAGCTCGCTCGGCGACTTCTTCGGGGGCGGTTACACCGAGGCGGTGATCGGCTACGCGTACCGTCCGGTGCGGAACGACCGGCTGAACGCCCTGGCCAAGTACACCTACTTCTACAACCTCCCGACCACCGGCCAGGTGGGAGCTGAGGACACCCCGAGCGGGTTCGTCCAGAAGAGCCAGATCGCGGCGCTCGATCTGACGTACGACCTGACGGCCTCCTGGTCCATCGGCGGGAAGTACGCCTACCGCCTGGGACAGGTGAGTCTCGATCGCGCGAACCCGGTGTTCTTCGACAACACCGCGCATCTCGTGGTGTTGCGAGTGGACTGGCGGTTCCACGAGCACTGGGAGGGCCTGGCCGAGGTTCGCGCGCTCGATCTCCCGGATCTCAGTCAACGCCGGAGCGGTGCGCTGGCCGCGATTTACCGTTACCTCGGCAAGCACCTGAAGGCCGGCGTCGGCTACAACTTCACCGACTTCTCGGACGACCTGACCGACCTGAGCTACGACCACCAGGGCGCGTTCTTCAACATCGTCGGCAGCATGTGATGCCCGCGCGGTTCCTGCATTCTCTATAAAGGGGAGGGTTCGATGCTGCTCGATTCCAGGAGGTCTTCACGGCAGACCCACCGATCCGTGCACGTGCGTGCCCTGACCCTGCTCGCGGCCGGCGCCGTCGCCATCGTCGGCGGAGCCTCGACAGCCTGCGTCTCGACGGTCCGATACAATCAGGTCGAGCAGGAGCGCGACGCCCTGGCGGCGAGCAACGAGGCGCTCAAGCGTGAAGTCGCGAGCGCCACCCTCACCGGCGAGACGTTGGCGCATGAGAAGAACGCGCTCGAGACCGAGAAGACCGCACTCGAGGCGAAGCTGGCGACCCAGCAGACGCAGGGGGAGGACCTCGACTCGAAACTGCGCGAGCGCGAGGAAGAGTCCCGCAAGCTGCAGGCGACCTACGACGGCCTCGTCAAGAGTCTCAAGAAGGAGCTGAAGGCGGGGCAGATCGAGGTGACGCAGCTGCGCGACGGCCTGCGTGTGAACGTGTCCCAGGACATCCTGTTCGACTCCGGCTCCGCCACGCTCGACAAGAGCGGCACGGCGGTGTTGAGCAAGGTCGCGACCGAGCTCAAGAAATCGGCGCACCAGGTCCTGGTCATCGGGCACTCGGACAACAAACCGATCCGCCCGGCGCTATCCAGGCAGTACCCGTCGAATTGGGAGCTGGCCGGGGCCCGCGCGGCGAGCGTCGTCCGGCTCTTCGCCTCTTCGGGGCTCCGGAGCAAGCGCATGCGCGCCGTCTCGGTGGCCGACTCCCAGCCGGTCGCGTCCAACAAGACCGAGGAAGGACGGGCCAGGAACCGCCGCATCGAGATCCGCCTGCGCCCGGTCGCACCCGAGGAGTAGAGCTCGTAGACCGGAGGATGCGATCATGCTTGACCGTTCAATCTCTTCACGGGGGGTCCGGAGCGCGGCGGGCCTCCCCGTGAGCCTCCCCGCGCTGGCCCTTCTCGTGGCCGGAGCGCTCGCAGCAACCGGCTGCGTCTCCAAGGCCCGGTACACCCAGGTCGAGCAGGAACGGGACCTCTGCACGACGCGCTACGAGCAGCTCCGGACCCAGGTCGAAAGTGCCAACCGCGCCGGCGAGACGCTGGCGCACGAGAAGACCGCGCTCGCGACCGACAAGACCGTCCTCGAGGCGAAGGTGGCGACCCTGCAGACGCAGGGGGAGGAGCTCGACTCGAAGCTGCACGAGCGCGAGGAGGAGGCTCGCAAGCTTCAAGAGACGTACGACGGGCTGGTCGCCAGCCTCAAGAAGGAGCTGCAGGCCGGACAGGTCGAGGTCAAGCAGCTCCGCGACGGGCTGCGCGTCAACGTCGCCCAGGACATCCTGTTCGACTCAGGCTCCGCCGCGCTGGACAGGAACGGCATCGAAGTCCTGCAGCGGGTCGCCGCTCAGCTCAAGAAGTCACCCCACCGAATCATGGTGATCGGGCACACCGACAACAAGCCGATCGGCCCCGCGCTCGTCAAGCAGTACCCGACCAACTGGGAGCTGGCCGGCGCCCGCGCGGCGAGCGTCGTCCGCCTCTTCGACGACTCCGGCCTTTCTCCCAGACGCCTGCTCGCCGTCTCGATGGCCGACGTCCAGCCGGTCGCCTCCAACGAGACCGCGGAGGGGCGAGCCAGGAACCGCCGTATCGAGATCCGCCTGCGCCCCGCCGCGTCCGAGGGGTAGGGTCTCGCCGGGGAGCCGCTGGCGCTCTCGGTGAAGCAGGTCCGCGCTCGGCGGCACCCTGGCAATGCCTTCAGGTGCGCGTCGATGTCGGCCTCGGTGTGCCCTGAAGGGCCGGCGCGCCCGCCGCCTCGTCTCATCCGCCGTGCCTGACGCTGCTCCCGGCACGAACGGTCCCCATCGACTCTTGCCTCTGTGGACACCCAAACGGTCGAAGCGCTCTCTCCGGGACCGCGAGAGTAGGCTAGAATCCGCTCATGGCGCTCTTCGAGCCACTGTTCAAGGCGCTGAACGACGCCGGTGTCCGCTACGTCGTGGTGGGCGGTCTGGCCGTGGTGCTGCACGGTCATGCTCGCCTCACTGTCGACGTGGATCTCGTGGTGGATCTCGACGAGGGCCAGGCCCTGAGGGCCATCGACGCGCTGGTCAGGTTGGGACTCCATCCCCGAGTTCCCGTAAACCCGCGCGACTTCGCCGACCGGTCGATTCGCGAGGCATGGATCCGCGAGCGCGGGATGCAGGTCTTTTCGATGTTCGACCCTTCGAACCCGATGCTGGTGGTCGACCTTTTCGTCGACCATCCGGTCCCGTTCGAAGAGTTGTGGTCACGCTCGCAGGAGCTCGAGCTTCGGGACACAATCGTGCGGGTTGCGTCAATCCCTGATCTGATCCGTCTGAAGCGGCTGGCAGGTCGCCCACAGGACCTCGCCGACATCGAGCAGCTCGAAGCGATAATGAAGGCGGAGAGGACGCGCGAAGATGACTGAGCGCCGCGAGTCGGCCGATCCTTGGGACGCCACCTGGGAAGGCGCTCGGAAGCAGCTCCTCGAATCGACTCTTGCCGCCACCCCGGCCCAAAGGCTGGCGTGGCTGGAGGAGATGCTGGAGCTGGCACATCGCGCGGGCGCACTTGGAAAGAGACCCCTCGACCAGAAGTAAGGAAGTCAGCGCCACACCCACCGAAGCCGGCGAGTTGCGCACATGAAACCGCTTTCTCTTGCCCCGCTCGTCACCCCGCGCGGCCATCTCACACTGAGCCAGGTCGATGAGGGGCCCACTCTGGACGCCGGGCTCGCCGGGCGTCTTCTGAAAGCGTTCATGCGCGGCCCGGGGCATGGTCTGCTGCAGCTCGGAGCGGGTGAGGTCGGCACCGCCCTTCCACCGGCCCTCTCCTACTGGCGCGAGCTCGGCACGCTGTACGTGACCGCCCTGTGCACCCTGCCGGACGCCGAGGAGCGCGGCGCGAAGGTGCGGGTCCCCGTCCCGCCTGCCGCGGAGATGGAATCGCTGGCCTCGGCTGCTCCACCGATGACCGGCGCGGAGTACCTGACGGCGGCTGTCCTCCGGGATCTCTGGGAGGAGATCAACGCGGCTTTCGGGACCGAGCTGTCCGAATCGGGAGAGGCTGTTCAGGGCTTCCTCAAGCACCGCAACCCGGCCTGGAACCTCGTGGGCCGCGTCCATTTCAACCTCGCCGAGAATCCCAGGGACGAAGCGGCGCCCTTCGCGTTCCTCGCGACCTACACGACCCGGTTGTCGGCGCACGCCAGGGCCCAGCATCTCCCACTCGGTCAGGCCCTGCGCGACTATGCGGGCGCGGCGAACAAGGAGCGCCTGCTGTCGCTGCTGCTCCCCGTCCAGCGCGCAGCCGAGGGCTGCGCCTGGCTCAGGGTCATGGTCGAAGCGGGGGAAATCTTCCACCCGTTGCGCTGGACGCCGCAGGAGGCATTTCAGTTCCTCGGCGATGTGCCGCGACTGGAGAACGCGGGCGTCGTGGTGCGGATGCCCGCCACCTGGAAGGCGAACCGTCCGCCCCGTCCTCAGGTGATGGCCACCGTCGGCGGCAAGGCGCCCTCAGCGCTGGGCAAGGACGCTCTGCTCGACTTTCGCATGCAGGTCACGCTCGACGGCGAGATGCTGACCAGCGCCGAGATCAAGGACTTGCTCGCCCGATCCGACGGGCTCGCGCTGATCCGCGGGCGTTGGGTCGAGGTCGATCGCGAGCGGCTGAGCCGGATGCTCGAGCACTTCCAGGAGGTCGAGTCGGCCGCCGCCGAAAGCGGCGTCACCTTCGCCGAGGCCATGCGGATGCTCGCCGGCACCGGCCTCGCGAGCGATGGCGCCGCCGGCCGCGCCGACGCCGACTGGACCCAGGTGGTCGCGGGCCCCTGGCTCGCCGACACGCTCAAGGGACTTCGCAGCCCGGAGGGGTTGGCCCGCGTCGAGCCCGGCCGTGCGCTCAACGGCAGGCTCCGGCCCTATCAACAAGTGGGGGT
>Ga0210377_10000503_pt1 | contig 37508 bp, 40 predicted proteins | sample PLM4_65_b1redo_FD_155480 | JGI IMG/M metagenome (GOLD analysis project Ga0210377, IMG submission 155480) | Groundwater sediment microbial communities from an aquifer in East River, Colorado, USA - PLM4_65_b1 redo | ecosystem: Environmental > Terrestrial > Soil > Riparian zone | place: USA: East... | reverse complement strand
CTATCTACTTTTAGTCGGACTATTAACCTGTCTTTTGTCATATCTATTGATGAAAAAACGCTGGCTGATGTAATTTCACGATTTCTATGCCGGTGGTCTTCAATACATTTTTATCATCCCCATCTCCTAAAAGAGCTATGAGGTATCCCTGGTTTCATGAACACGGGGCATCGGACCAGCACCGGAAACGGGTGTTGTCCGATCTCTTGAGGAGGCGACGCAGCCATGACGTGGACGCTTGACCCGGCCAGAATCAATCCGCTACGATCACCCCGACACCGGCACCACGTGACCAAACGTCGAGTCCCTTTCACCGACGTGATTTGCCGAGAGACACGCTGACACGGATGGCGCTGGAGGTGGGTCCAAAAACCTCCGTGCGTCCTGGCGGAAACAGCCATTGATTTCATGGGGAGTGTTTTAGGCAATCCCCAAGGGCCAAAAAGAAATCATTGTGGAACGGTAGCGAGTAGTCAGCCTGTCGCAAGTGACGGGAGCCTCATGAATCCAACGGCGGAATTCAATCACCCATACGTCGCCATACTCAGGTGCCGGACTTGGGGTGTGTGGCCAGAGTACACTCGTTTCCTACTACCACCGTATCAAGACCCCGTGGAGACACCCGACGGTTGCAGACTATTGCTGAGTATCCACGTCGTTACTTATGCAAAGCGAGAGCGCCCGGAGGCCAGGCCCGCCAAACCCCTTGAAAACGCCGGTCCGCGTGTGTGGCGGGGCCAAATGGATGCTGGCTATTGGATGGGAATGGAGGTCCTCAAGGCTCCAGAAGATGAACTGCCCATGAGCTTTCACTTTGAGGAGCCATACGAAGGGGAAATCGATATCCAGCTCCATATGGGCCTGTCGCAACCTGTTTCCCTTGAAAACATCGAGCACGTGGCAAGTCCAATTTGTATCACCGTCCTTACCTTGATCAACCTCGCAGCGGATGAGTTCCTTGTACCTGTGGCGCCACTTCAAGTGCGTTCGCTCGGCGAGAACGGATCGGCGTTTAGGAACACGATTACGATGGCGGTGCGCCGACGGCCAGAGATCGTGATGGACATGGTAAAGGCGGCGACCGACCGATTTGTGTGTATCCGTGCAGGCCTAGGCAGAGACGAGGCGCAGGCTATCAGCGTGGCGGCTCGTCGCTATGTGACCTCGCTAACAGAGACAGACCCGATCGACAAGTACTGCGACCTTTGGGAGAGCTGTGAATTCGCCACCTTGTTTGTGAAAGCAAAGGGCGGGAAGGTGGGTAGGGTAGCCGAGGCGTTAACGTCACATTGGAATCGAACTTCCCAGCGTCCGGAGCTTCAAAAGGCAAGAGTCGAGCGGTTGTTGGAAATTAAACAGCTTTATGAAATCCGAGGGGAAATCGTGCATCAGGCTCTCGATGCGCCGGAAAGGTTAGCGGAGCGAACGCACTTGCTGGAAGCGATTGCCGCCGAGTTGCTGAGGAACTGCCTCGGCTTGCCGTCCTCGACAAGCGGCCCTGTGTTCGAACGACTGTCATCGGTGACACCAAACGAGCCGCTTGACCGCGGGAGCAGGTCAGAGCCTAAGAGACGACATTCGGTACCGGTGGACCCTGAGCTACCAAGCAACTAGCCCACGATACACTAGGTCTGGGGTACCAGGCGGAAATCGGCGCTTCGCGCCTCGGCGGGCGCGATCGCCAAATACAGTTGTTTTTGAGGCGGGATAGGGCGGCAGCGAGGTGCCTTACACTCGGGGGACTTTTAGGAGGCGAGTCTGTTGGGTTAATGGTCCGGGTCAGATGGCCGGTTTCCTGACACCTGGAGGTAGAAATGAACACAGACGACGCTAGTGCCCCATGGCGCGCGGTGATCGGTCGTTCCCTCGCGGTCCGTTGTTTGGTTCAAATGCAGAAGTCACTTTTTGCTTGTATTGATAAACCAATGGTGATATAAGCATCGAGAATTACAGTCAAAAGCTCACTCTGATTTTCAGTTTGCTCCCCTCAATTTAGTGCTCCATGGTGGTAGGCATGTGCCTACTGAAACTCATCCTGTTTAGCTGAAGGGAGGATCATCGCGATGGATCTCAAAAAGTCTATATTGGTATTTACGGCGTCAGCAATTATGCTGGTGGCGGGGATTACCACGGCAAGTGCCGCGGATTTTGACCTCACGATTGCCCTTGGCGGAGTTGAAGCTCCGGGAAGCGGACACTTTGTTAGGCCCGGAACTAATGTAAGGCTCGATACCTACTTGACAAACAATGGGCCGGACCCTGCGCCGGGCCGTATTTTGGTAACGGGCGAGGTGCTGCCTGAGTGTCCTTATCTGGTTGGGTGGTATTTGTCGACAGATACGACAATCACCACCGCTGATACACAGATAGGAGGTTACTGTCCGAACGGACTTGAAGCCGGCCAAACATTCCGCTTCTGGGCTGATGTATATGTTCCGGTTAACATCGAAGGCGGGTTTTATTATTGGGGGGCAATTGCCGATTACAATCAAAGCCTGGTTGAAACGAATGAGACCAATAATGCCGCTACGGGAGCGCAGGTAAATATCAGGTAGTCAAAATACGGAAAGATCTGCCGTATAGCAACAGCGGAAACTCGGGCGGGCTTTTCCGCTCCGCGCCAGGGGCCGGTCACTCTGAGCGCCCGGCCCCTGGCGTATGGGGCGTTCGGAGACGATCCCACCCTAGAAAATTGTGCTCGCCGTTGTGCTCACCTCCACCACTCTGCAGCCTATTCAGGCCTACTCAGGCCAAAGTTGGCAGAACGCGCAACTCTTTGCTGGAGTTGGATTTAGTGAGTTGCAGTGAGTTGGAGCAGGGTGAGTCTTGCTGAGTGAGAGGCCAGCGTCCTCCCGCGGAAACACTGTTACCGCACCTGACGGACTGCCCAGCACCAGGCCCCCATGTACGCATCCAACGCGCCCAGCTCTCGGTTCCATCTCCCTTAAGCGCGACACGCGTCAGCCTGATGACAGGTTCCTAGATGCCCGAACTCTCAGGAGTGACGCAAAATAACCCCCCTCTCTCCTAACCCGGTGTCCGATTGACTTCACTTTGGGCGCACGTTACACTACCGCTGCCCATGAAGACCGCCGGCCCGCTCATCGGGCACGAAACCGACGAAGACCTGCAAGCCCGCCTTCTGACAGGTCCCCTTCCGCGTCACGTCGCCATCATCATGGACGGCAACGGCCGGTGGGCCGCGGCACGGAGCCTGCCTCGCGTGGCGGGGCACCACGAGGGGATCAAATCGGTGCGAGAGGTCGTCACCTGCTGCCGCGAGCTCGGCATCGGGGGGCTCACGATCTACGCGTTCTCGGCGGAGAACTGGCGGCGACCGACCTTTGAAGTGCGGGAGCTGATGATGCTCCTGGAGTTGTACCTGAAGCGGGAATTGTCGACGCTGATCGAGCGGGATATCCGCTTCCGCGCCATCGGGCGGATCGAGCGGTTGCCCGCCGGCGTGGTGGAGTGGATCCGACGCGTGGAGCGGGAGACCGCGTCGTTCACGGCCATGACCCTCACGCTCGCGCTGAGCTACAGCGGGCGCAGCGAGATCGTGGACGCGGCGCGGCGGATCGTGGCCGACGTGCAGGGCGGCGCGCTCGATCCGGCCGCGCTCGACGAGGAGGTCTTCGGCCGCTATCTCGACACGCGCGGGATGGAGGATCCGGATCTCGTCATCCGGACGAGCGGGGAATGTCGCATCAGCAATTTCCTGCTGTGGCAGATGGCGTACGCGGAACTCTACTTCACCCAGACCCTGTGGCCCGATTTCCGCCGCCGCGATCTGCTGACGGCGTTTCTGGATTTCCAGCGCCGCGAGCGCCGATTCGGGCAGACGGGGGAGCAGCTTCAAGGGCGAGCCGGGTGAGGGAGCACGTCGGGCGGGTCCTGTCCGCCCTGGTGGCCCTGCCCCTGCTCTTCGGCGCGGTCCGGTTTCTTCCTCTGCCGTTGTTCGCCGTTCTGATCGCCGCCGTCGTCTTCCTGGCGCAGATCGAGTTCTACCGGATGACGCTGGGCTGGCACGACGGTCCGGCCGCGCGGAGGGCTCGATACGCGGTCGTCGGCGTTGGGGCGGCCGCCGGCGCGGGGATCGTCGTGATCGCGTCCCAGCCCGCGTGGGCCGCCGGGTTGCCGCTCCTGGCCACCGCGCTGGTGATGGCCGTCGGGGTGACGGCGCTGGCGCGAGGCAACGATCTTGCGTCACGCGAGAGGGGCGGGCAGGACTGGCGTCAGGCCTCGACCGACGCGGCGTTGGCGGTGTTCGGCGTCTGGTATGTCGCCTGGTTGTTCGCGCACTTCGTATCGCTCCGCGAGCTTCGCGGGGGGGAGTGGCTCGTGTTCTTCGTGCTGTGGGTCACGTGGATCGGCGATGCCGCGGCCTACTACGTCGGCCGCGCGATCGGGAAGACGCCGCTCGCGCCCCGGCTCAGCCCCAAGAAAACCGTGGCGGGCGCGGTGGGCGGCGTGGCGGCGAGCGCGGCCGCGGCGGTGATCGCGGCGGCGTGGTTCGTCGACGGCTTTTCCTGGCCGGAAGCCGTCGGGGTGGGGATCGTCGGCGGGCTCGCGGGCATGGCGGGCGATTTAGCGGAGTCGATGTTCAAGCGCGGCGCGGGCGTGAAGGACTCCGGCGGGCTCGTTCCCTCCCACGGCGGTTTCCTGGATAAGATCGACGGTCTGTTGTTCACCGCCCCGCTCTTCTACTATTATCTGGTCTGGGTGAAGGGGTACGGGGCGCACGGCGTGGCGGGGTGATGGCGGCGAAGCGACTCATCATTTTGGGATCGACCGGCTCGATCGGGACGGCGACGCTCGATCTCGTGGCGGAGTTTCCCGAGGCGTTCGAGGTGGTCGGTCTGGCGGCGGGGCGCGGCGGCGACGCGTTCGAGCGGCAGATCCGGCGCGTCCGGCCGCGGGTCGCGTCGGTGAGCACGATCGAGGAAGCCGACCGCCTTCGCGCGCGACTTGGCGACGTGGGGGTGGAGATCCTCGGCGGTCCCGGCGCGGCGGCCGTTGTGGCGGCGCAGGCGGACGGGGATCTCGTGGTGTCCGCGATCGTCGGCGCCGCGGGCCTCGTGCCGACGCTCGCGGCGATCCGCGCGGGGAAGCCGATCGCGCTCGCGAACAAGGAAACACTGGTCATGGCGGGCGCGCTGGTCACGGCCGAGGCCGCGCGGTGCGGCGTCGCGATCCTCCCGATCGACAGCGAGCACAGCGCGATCTTCCAGGCCCTCGGCGGCCAGCGGGCACAGGACGTCCGGCGCGTGATTTTGACGGCGTCGGGCGGGCCCTTCTGGGATCTGCCCCGCCGGCGCCTCGACCGCGTTACGCGCGAGGACGCGTTGCGCCACCCCACGTGGTCGATGGGGCCCAAGATCACGATCGACTCGGCGACCTTGATGAACAAGGGGCTGGAGGTGATCGAAGCGCACTGGCTCTTCGGCCTGCCCGCGGAGCGGATCGACGTGGTGATCCATCGCCAGAGCGTGGTGCACTCGCTGGTGGAATTCTGCGACGGCTCGATGCTCGCGCAGATGGGCATCGCCGACATGCGCGGCCCCATCTCCTATGCGCTGGCCCATCCCGCGCGCCTGCCGCTCCGCCTGCCGCCGCTCGACCTGGCCGCGAGGGGGACCCTCACGTTCGAGCCGCCCGATCCCGGGCGCTTCCCGTGTCTGGGATACGGCTACGCGGCGTTGAAGGCCGGGGGCACCGCGCCCGCCGTCCTCAACGCGGCCAACGAGGAGGCGGTCGCGGCGTTTCTGGACGGCCGCATCGGGTTCCCGGCCATCGCGGAGACGATCGAACGGGTGTTGGGCCAATCGTCGACGCGCCAGGCGAGGACGCTCGACGACATCCTGCTCGCCGACGGCTGGGCCCGCGCGGAGGCGCGGCGCGTTCTCGGCCGCGGCGAGGCGGGGCACGGTGAGGCGAGGATACGAACGGGGGACGAGGTCTCGGCATGATACAGACGATTGTGGTGTTCATCGCGGTGTTGGGTTTTTTGATCTTCGTGCACGAGCTCGGCCACTTCCTGGTCGCGCGCTGGGTCGGCGTCCGCGTGCTCCGCTTCTCGCTCGGGTTCGGCCCCAAGATTTACGGCAAGACCGTGGGGCACACCGAGTACATGGTGTCGGCCATCCCGCTGGGCGGGTACGTCAAGATGGCGGGAGACGATCCCAGTCAGGAGTCGACGAAGGGGCCCGAGGAATTTTCGTCGCGCACGCTGGGCGAACGTACCCGCATCGTCCTGGCGGGGCCGCTGATGAACATTCTCATCGCGTTCCTGCTAATGCCGCTTGTGTTCATGCTGGGCACCCATGCGCCGGCATTCCTCGCGCAGCCGCCGGTGGTGGGGTGGGTGCAGGACGACTCGCCCGCCCGGACCGCAGGGTTTGCGATCGGCGACCGGATCGAGGCCATCGACGACCGCGCCGTGGCGACGTGGGAAGAGGCGGTGACGAGGCTGGCGAGCCGTCCCGAGGCGACCGTCGAGATCGTGGTCGACCGCGCCGGCGAGCGGCGGACTCTCTCGCTCGTCGTGCCCGCGCAATTTGACGACGGCGCGGGCTCGCTCGGTTTCCTGCCCGACAAGCCGGCGATCGTGGGGGCGGTCAGCCCCGGGAAGCCGGCCGCGGTCGCGGGGCTCAAGCCCGGCGACGAGATCGTGGCGCTCAACGGGGAGCCGATCCTTAATTGGTATCAGATGTCCGACGCCATCCAGCGCGCCGGGGCGAACCCGCTGACCGTGACGTATCGACGCGACGGCGCCGAGGCCTCGGTCGCGATCACCCCCGTCCGGGACGAGGCGGCCAAGCGGTGGATGATCGGGATCGGCGGCAAGGAGTCGATGGTGTTCCGCCAGTACGGCGTCGTCGAATCGGTCGGGCTGGGCGTGAAGAAGATGTGGGAATTGACGCGCCTCACGTTCGACGTGCTGGGCCAACTGTTCACCGGCAACCTTTCGATCAAGGCGCTGGGGGGGCCGATCATGATCGCCCAGGTGACCGGCGAGGCGGCCGATTCCGGGTTTTCCGATCTCGTCCGATTGGTCGCGTTCATCAGCCTGCAGCTCGGGATCATGAACCTGCTGCCCATTCCGGTCCTGGATGGCGGCTGGCTGCTCTTCTTCCTGATTGAGGCGGTCATCGGCCACCCGCTCAACCGGCGCGGCCAGGAGATCGCGCAGACCGTGGGGTTCGTGCTGTTGATCACGCTGGCGCTGGTGGTTTCTTACAACGATATTATGAGAATCATCGGATGAGCCGGTCCATGAGTGGCCATCTACGGCGTTGTCGCTGCGCATCCGGTCCTCACGTACGACTCAGTACGCTCCGGTCCGGTGCTCGCTCCGCCTTGCATCTGACCACTCCTGAACCGGCTCTGGAGCTTCATTAAGATGGAGATCAAAAGACGGAAGACGCGACAGATCAGAGTTGGAACCGTAGTCATTGGCGGCGATGCGCCGGTTTCGGTGCAGTCGATGACGACGACCGAGACGTGGCGGATTGATGAGACCGTGGCGCAGATCGCGGCACTTGAGCAGGCCGGCTGCGAGATCGTGCGCGTGGCGGTGCCGGATACGCCGTCGGCGGAGGCGCTGCCCGAGATTAGGCGTCAGACTGCGTTGCCGCTGGTCGCGGACATCCACTTCGACTATAAGCTCGCGCTCAAGGCGCTGGAAGCCGGTGTGGATTGTCTGCGGATCAACCCCGGCAACATCGGCGACCGCGACAAGGTCGAGCGCGTCGTCGCCGCGGCCAAGGAGCGTCGCACCCCGATGCGGATCGGCGTGAATGCGGGCTCGCTCGAACGCGAAATCCTGGAGCGCCACGGATTCCCCACCGCTGAAGGCATGGTGGAGTCCGCGTTGAGCCACATCCGGATTCTCGAAGATTTGGATTTTTACGACATCAAAGTGTCGCTGAAGGCGTCCAACGTCGGGCTGGCCGCCGCAGCGTACCGCGCGTTTTCTGCGGTCAGCGATTATCCGGTGCATCTCGGGATCACCGAGGCCGGCACGACGTTCTCCGGCGGCATCAAATCAGCCGTGGGGCTGGGTATCCTCCTGGCCGAGGGGATCGGGGACACGATTCGCGTGTCGTTGGCGGCCGATCCGGTCGAGGAAGTCAAAACGGGGTACGAGATTCTCAAAGCGCTCGAGCTGCGCCGGCGCGGCGTGAACGTGGTCGCGTGCCCGACCTGCGGGCGATTGGAGATCGACGTGATCCGGATGGCCAACGAGGTCGAGCGGCGGCTGGCGCACGTGAAGGAGCCGCTGACCGTGTCGATCCTCGGTTGCGTCGTCAACGGCATCGGCGAGGGCAAGGAGGCCGACATCGGGATCGCCGGCGGGCGCGGCGTCGGGCTCCTGTTCAAACACGGCGAGATCGTCCGCAAGGTGCCGGAGGCCGAGCTGCTGGACGTCTTGTTGGACGAGATCGATGCGATGTTGGCCGAGCGGGCGGGACGACCGAGCGACCGCCTCCCGGTGCTGTAGGGGCGAGCCGCCGGCCCGCCCCTACGAAAAACACACACGACACCAATCACCCTCGAACGAACCGATGGCCCGATATTCGAGTTTATTGATTCCCACCCTCCGCGAGGACCCGGGCGAGGCCGAGACCGCGGGCCACCGCCTCCTGTTGCGCGCGGGGATGATCCGGAAAGTCGCCGCCGGGATCTACAATTTCCTCCCGCTTGGCCACCGCGTGCTCAAGAACGTCGAGCGCATCGTGCGCGAGGAAATGGATCGCGCGGGGGCTCAGGAAATCCTGATGCCGTTCGTCCAGCCGGCGGAGTTGTGGCGCGAGACGGGCCGGTGGCAGCAGTACGGCAAGGAGCTGCTGCGGTTCAAGGACCGCCACGAGCGCGACTTCTGCCTCGGCCCGACGCACGAGGAAATCGTCACCGACCTGGTGCGCCGCGAGGTCAAATCCTACCGCCAGCTTCCGATCACGCTGTACCAGATCCAGGCCAAATTCCGCGACGAGATCCGGCCGCGGTTCGGCCTCATGCGCGCGCGCGAGTTTCTGATGAAAGACGCGTACAGCTTCGACCGCGACGACGAGGGGAGCCGGGTCAGCTACGACCTGATGTACCAGGCGTATACGCGGATCTTCACCCGGTGCGGCCTCACGTTCCGGCCGGTCGAGGCCGACGCGGGATTGATCGGCGGCAGCTTCTCCCACGAGTTCATGGTCCTGGCCGACACGGGGGAGGAGGGCGTCGCGAGCTGCGATCGCTGCGGGTACGCGGCCAACGTCGAGCGGGCCGAGGTCAACGCCGTCGGGCCGGCCGCGAGAGCCCACGGGTCGACGGCGGCGATGCAGGAGGTCGCCACCCCGGACCTGCACACGGTGGCCGAGGTCGCCGCGTTTTTGGGCGTGGCCGCCGACCGGCTGATCAAGACATTGCTCTATCAGGTCGGCGAGCGGGTCGTGGCGGTCCTGGTCCGGGGCGACCACGAGGTCAATGAGGTCAAGCTCAAGCGGCACCTCGGCGCGGACGACGTCGCGCTCGCGTCCGACGCCGCCATCGCCCGCGCCACCGACGGGCCCAAGGGATTCTCCGGGCCGGTGGGCCTGAGGGACGTGCGGGTCATCGCTGACCATGCGGCGGCCTTTCTGGACGACGCGGTGGTCGGCGCCAACAAGGCCGACACCCACCTGATCCACGTCGATCCCGCCCGGGATGGCCGGATCGACGCGGTCGCGGACCTGCGCAACGTGGTGGCGGGGGATCCGTGTCCGCGGTGTGCCGACGGCCGCCTGTCGATCGCGCGCGGGATCGAGGTCGGCCACGTGTTCCGGCTTGGCACCAAGTACAGCGACGCAATGCGCGCGGTCTACCTCGACCAGGAGGGCAAGGAGCGGCCGATCGTGATGGGCTGCTACGGCATCGGGGTCAGCCGGATCGTGGCGGCGGCGATCGAGCAGAACCACGACGCCAAAGGCATCGTCTGGCCCGCGCCGCTCGCGCCGTTCGCGGTCCACCTGATCCCGCTGAGCGATCGGTCGGCGCCGGTGCTGGCCGCCGCCGCGCGGATCGAGACCGAACTGGCGTCGGCGGGCGTGGACGTCCTGGTGGACGACCGCGCCGACCGCCCCGGCGTCAAGCTCAACGACGCGGACCTCCTCGGGATCCCGCTGCAGGTGATCGTCGGGGACAAGTCGCTCGCGCAGGGCGAGGTCGAGCTCAAGGAGCGGCGCAGCGGGGTGGTGCGGAAGGTCAAGCTGGACGACGCCGCGTCCGCGATCGCCGCGGCCGTCACCGCGGCGCGATGACCGACGCGTGCGGGAGGCCACGATCTACCGTCGCGCTAGAGCGGTGGGCGGTCCTCGCGCCCATGACGGTCGCGCGCTCGCACGCGGCCGTCGCCGGGTGGGGCGGCAGGCTCTACGTCTTCGGCGGCGGCGGGCCGGGATTCGTCGCGCTCAACTCCGCCGCGTGCTATGACCCCGCCAAGGACACCTGGACGCCGATCGCCCCCATGCCCACCGCGCGATCGGGGATCGTGGCCGTCGCGTTCCAGAACCGCATCTACGTCATGGGCGGGGGTTTCAAGAAGCCCGACGGCACCTTTCAATTCCTGACCAAGGTCGAAATCTACGATCCCGAAAAGGATTCATGGGCCAAGGGTCCCGATCTCCTGCGCCGTCACGACGCCCCGGCCGCGACCGTCCTGGGCGGCCGGATCTATCTGATGGGGGGGCACCTGCCCGACACGCCCGGCGGCCCCTTGACCGATCCCGCGTTCGCGTTTGCCGAGATGTTCGACGTGGTCAACGGTCGCTGGCTGGAACTCTCGCCGCTGCCGACGCCGCGCTTCTCGCTGGCGGCCGTGCCGTGGGAAGGCAGGGTCCTTGCGATGGGCGGCGGGGCGTTCCGAGACGGCGCGTTTCGCAACTTCGACGTGATCGAAGCGTACAACCCGACGCGCGGCGGATGGGAGGCGTCGGACGTCGGCCCGTTACCGTGGCCCGCGGCGGGTGTCTCAGCGGCGCTGCTTGATGGGGCGATCCACGTCTTCGGCGGCAACGACGGGACGGCGATCCAGGCCAAGGCGGCGCGCTATACACGTGAAGCGGGTTGGGCCATACTGCCGCCGATGCCTGAACCGCGGGCGGCAGCGGCTGCGGTGACGTTAGGCGGGGCGATTTACCTCATCGGCGGCCGGGCGGCCGATGGGAAGACGCCGACGGAGACCGTCATGGTGTGGCAGCGAACTCTTAATTCTTAGACCGCGGCCCCACGTGCGTTCCCGGGGAAGGCATAAGGGCCTGCCCCGGCTGTCCCGCCTTTTCATAGGTCAGCTTCGCCTGCGCCAGCGTCGCGCCCGAGGCATCCACCACCGACACGGTCCACTCGCCGGTCCAGCTCGGATCGAACTGCTTGCTCGACCATACGCGCCAGCGCGGGGCTTTGACGTCGAACGTCACCGCAGCTTTGACCTCGCCGCCGTGCTCCCACTTGTGGCTCACCGTCTGGCCCTCGAGACCCTTGAGTTCGGTGTAGAAGTAGACCTGCTGGACGTCGTTCGTGAGCGACGTGACCTGATCGGCCGGTTCGCGGTTGGTGACGGCCGTGGTGAACACGGCGCGGGCAACCTTGGCCGGGGCGGGAGCGGCGGCGGGTGGGGGAGCGGCGGCCTCCTGGGCGAACAACGGGGTCGCGATGACGAGTCCCAACACGACGAGCGCGAGTCTTTTCATGACGGCCCTCCTTGGTTGGCGGATTCCCGACAGGGTACGGTGCGCGACGAGCGCGGGAATCGTACCCGATCGCGGGGCGTGTGGCAAGTGCGTTGACATTGATCCGAGGGTTTCGCTATCATAGCAACTTCCTTAACATTCCAGTAGGAGAAGATTCCGATGAAGATCATTCTGCGCGAAGATGTCGACCACGTCGGCAAGATGGGGGAGTTGGTCACGGTTGCCGACGGCTACGCCCGCAACTTTCTCCTGCCGCGGGAGATGGCGGCCCCGGCCACCGAGAAGAACGTCCGCGCGCTGGATCACCAGAAGCGCCTGATCGAGGCCAAACGCAAGAAAGAGCGCGCGGCGGCGGACGGGCTGGTCACGCGCCTGGCCGGGATTCCGGTCACGATCCCCATGCAGGCGGGCGAGGAAGACAAGCTCTTCGGTTCGGTCACGAGCAAGGACATCGCCGACGCGCTGGCCGCCGCCGATTTCGTCATCGACAAGCGGAAGATCATTCTCGACAAGCCGATCAAGACCCTCGGCACCTTCATGATCCCCGTCAGGCTCGCCTCCGATGTGACCGGCGAGGTCCGCGTGTCGGTGGTTAAAAAACAGGAAGAAACGGCGTAGTTCCCGCCTCAGGGGCGGCGTGCTTTCGACTCGGTCCAGCGCCGCCGCTGGTGTTGGGCCGCGTCCAGTAGCGTGTCCGCCAGCGAGGGATCGCGCGCCACGATGAAGGGCGGCACGCGCTCGTTGGTGGACGGCAGCGGGCGGTCCTGGCCGTCGAGGAAGCGCGGTGACAGGCCAACCGCCTTGAGTACGCCGAATCCCCCCGCGACGTCCCACGCACTTTTCCCCGTCAGGCTCACCACCGCGTCGCCCTCGCCGTAGGCCACGAGGGCGAGTTTGTAGGCGATGCTGCCCACCGCCGCGAGCGGCAGCTCCTCGGGCCACCCCGAAAATCGCTCCCGGCCGACGTCGGTCCGGCTCACCAGGATACGAAGTCCCGCCTCGGCGCCTCGTGCGCCCGGCAGCTTGCGGGTGTCGGCCGGGCGGCAGCCCTCGTCCACCGAGCCCGCCATCAGCACGCCGCTCGGCGGGTGCGCCACGACGCCGCCGACCGCCGTGCCCTCCCAGAGCAGCCCGATCGACACCGCGTGTTCCGGGCAGCCGGTCAGAAACTCGCGCGTGCCGTCGATCGGGTCCACCACCCAGGTAAACGCCCCGGCCGCCGACGCGGCCAAGCTCTCCTCCGAGAGCCAGCCGTCATCCGGGAACCGCCGGTCCCGCGCGGCGCGGATCAGCCGGTCCGCCACCCGGTCGGCCTCGCTCACCCAGTCGTCGGGCCGCTTCTCCTCGGCCGCGACGCGGTCGTGCAGCGCCCACACCTCGGCCGCGGCCTCGCGCGCGGCGGCCTCGATCGCGCGCATCCGGGCGGCGAGCGCCTCCGGGTCGGGAGCCCGCTCTAGCGTGACGGTAGATCGTTGCCTCCCGCGCGCCACGTCACGGCGCCTTCCAGATTGTCTTCCCGGCCTCGTCGAGGAAGTCGAGGACGGGCCGGCCCTTGTCCAGGCCCAGCACGGCGCGGTCGCTGCCGTACTTGTCGGCGAAGAACAGTTGGGGGTCCTCGTCGTCGATGATGGCGAGCTCGGCGCGGAGGGTGCCGTCCTTGTCGGTGAGGGCCAGGCCCGGCTGGCCGTCGGACACCATGCCCAGCGCGGCGCGGGAGAGCCCCGTCTCGTCGGAGAACGTCAGACGCATGTTGTCGCGCTCCATGATGAGCCCCACGGTCTTGCCATCTTTGTCGCCGAACGCGAGGCCGGTGGTGACGTCGGGCCACGAGATCAGCCAGACGGCCGGTTTGCCGTCGGGGGTAAAGAATGTCATGGACGGCACCGACCCCGGCAGCGCCTCCAGCGCGACCAGTTCCTTCTGGCGCTCATCGTACAGACGGAGGCCCGAGGAGCCGTAGCTGGAGGGGCCGAGGATGGCCCGGGGCTTGTTGTTCTGATCGACGATGACGAGGCGCTTGACCCGCAGTTCGTCCGGGATCAGATCGGGTTCCGCCGCGCCCAGGGCGATGACGCCTCCGAGGGTGCCCACGGCGAGGGCGACGGCGACCTTCCACCGCCGGTTGGCCCGTTCGAGTCGGTCCAGTCGTTGCTCCACCGCGTGCAGCGTCGCGTCGTCCATGTCATTCCTCTCCGTCGGTCGGCCAGTGGTCGGACGGGCGCAGCCCGCCCAAGCCCGCCCACTCTACTCGAATGCGCGCGTTGGGGCAAGGATCACGACACCCACGGGTCGGGCGAAGTCCCCAGCACCGCCGTGACCTCGGCCAACCGGAATGCGATTCGGTATATCGTGACGGGCGGCTGGACGCCCTCCACCCCGTGTGTTAGGATGGCTCGGCCGATGCAGACCACTCCGCTCCTCATCATCGCCGCGAGCGAGATCGATTCCAACCTGTACTACGCCACGCGCTTCTTGGCCCCCGACGCCTTTATCTATCTGAAGACCGAAGGCGATTCCGTCCTGCTGATGAGCGACCTGGAGATGGATCGCGCCAAGGCGCAGGCGCGGGTGGACACGGTGTTGTCGTATTCGGCTTACGAGGAGCGCGCCAAGGCGCGTCTGGGCGGGGGGCGGCCCAAGCTCGTCCACGTCGTCCACGAGATGCTGAGCGAGCGGGGGATCAAGGCGTTCGACGTGCCGGCCAATTTCCCGATCGAGCACGGCGACGCCTTTCGGGGGCTGGGCTACGCGGTGGCGGTCCGGCCCGATCCCCTGTTTCCCGAGCGCGTGCTCAAGCAGCCCGAGGAGGTCGAGGCGATCTCGGCGGCGCAACGCGCCGTGGAGGAGGCGGTCGCCGCCGCGATGCAGGTGCTGCGGGAGGCCGACATCCGGGACGGGATGCTCTACGCCGGCGGCGCGGTGCTCACGTCCGAGCGCGTCAAGCAGATCATCAATGTGAAGCTCATGGAGCGCGAGTGCGTGGCGCAGCACACGATCGTGGCGTGCGGCGTCGATGCGTGCGACCCGCACAACGAGGGCTCGGGGCCGCTGCTCGCGCACCAGCCGATCATCTTTGACGTCTTTCCCCGTTCCGGTCGGACGCGGTATTTCGCGGACATGAGCCGCACGGTCGTCAAAGGGCGGGCGAGCGACGGGATGAAGCGGTTGTACGACGCCGTGCGCGAGGGGCAGGAGTGGGGCGTCGCGCAGGTGCGGGCGGGGGTGGACGGCAAGGCGATCCACGACGGCATCTCGGAGCGGTTCGCGGCGAAGGGATTTACGACCGGCGTGAAGGACGGCCGGATGCAGGGGTTCTTCCACGGCACGGGACACGGGGTGGGGCTGGACATCCACGAGGCGCCGCGGGTCGGGAAGGTGAACCACACGCTGCAGGCGGGGGAGGTGGTCACGGTCGAGCCCGGCCTGTACTATCCCGCCATCGGCGCGGCGCGGATCGAGGACATGGTCCTGGTGACCACCGACGGCGGCGTCAATCTCACCCGGTTCCCCAAAGACCTCGAACTGTAGGAGCCTGTCCATGAATGGTCATCTGCGGCGTTGTCGCTTCGGAATCCCTCCTCACGTACGAACCAGTACGCTCCGGCGGGAAGCAGCATTCGTCCGTCACGCTAGAGGGGATTCCTCACTCCGCCTTGCATCTGACGCATTCCTGAACAGGCTCCAAAACCTCGGTTACTAGCTTAGTGGCACGGCGACGCTCACGCCCGTCTTCTCGGCCGGAGAGAACCGTGGCGGAGTCCATGTCCGACATGGTGCAGGTCGTCCTGCCGAACGACACCAACCCGCTCGGCACCGTGTTGGGCGGGCGGGTGATGCACTGGATCGATCTGGTAGGCGCCATCGTCGCCTACCGCCACGGCCATCTCCCCGTCGTCACCGCCTCGATGGAGCGCCTGGACTTTCATCACCCCATCCGCCTCGGCGAGATCGCGATCCTCAAGGGTTTTCTCGTCTACGTGGGCCGCACGTCGATGGAGGTGCTGGTCGAGGTCTCCACCGAGGACCTCGCGACGGGCACGCGAAAGTCGACCAGCACGGCGCGCGTCACCTACGTGGCGATCAACGCCAAGGGGCGGCCCACGCCGGTGCCCGCGCTGCGCCTCACGTCCGATGAAGAACGCCGGCGGTTCGATGACGCCAAACGGCGGCGCGAGGCGGAAGGCCGGGCGTGAGCGGCCGCGGTCCCCGTTCATCACATTATCGGCTATCCTGTTCTCCGTAACCCATGCGCGCAACGTTCGCCATCCAGAAATTCAACCCCGAGACCGACGCCCACCCGCACATGGAGGAGTACCGCCTCGACGTGGCATGGCGCGGGAACACCGTCCTGGATGGGCTGTTTCAGATCAAGCAGGAGGTGGACGGTTCGCTGACGTTTCGCGCGTCGTGCCGCAGCGCGATCTGCGGGTCCTGCCCGATGGTCATCAACGGCCGCGAGCGCCTGGCGTGCCAGACCCTGATCGCGGATGAGATCGACCGCAGCGGGCGTATCGAGGTCAAGCCGCTCCGCCAGTTGCGGGTCGTGAAGGACCTCGTGGTCGAGATGGATCCGTTCTGGAGCAAGGTGAACGCGATCACCCCGTGGCTGACCCCCAAGCGGGAGGCAGCATTCGTCCGTAAAACGGCACCAACAAGCGGCCGTCACGCTAGAGGGGAGATCGGCGAGGTGGTGATCCCGCAGAACGTCCACCAGGCGTTCCACAACGTCGACGCCTGCATTCTGTGCGGGGCGTGCGTGTCCGCGTGCAACAGCCTCGACGTCTCGCCGGGATTTCTCGGGCCGGCGGCGCTAGCCAAGGCGTACCGGTTCGTGGCCGACCCGCGCGAGGGCGAGCGGCGGGAGCGGCTGGAGTACCTGACGCAGGAACACGGCATCTGGGACTGCGTGCGGTGCAACTTCTGCGTCGAGGTCTGTCCCAAGGACGTGCAGCCGATGGAGGCGATCATCCGGCTGCGGCGCGAGGCGATCCGCGCGGGGTTGACCGACCACCCCGGCGCGACCCACGTCACCGCGTTCATGAACATCGTCAGGCGCGAAGGCCGGCTGAACGAGGCCCGGATGCCGCTGGCGATGGTCTGGCCGAACCTCTTCCGTCTGCTGAAGATTCTTCCGCTCGGGCTCAAGATGTTCGTCAAGGGCAAGGTGCCGGCGTTCTTCCAGCGCCCGATCAAGGGCATCCGCGAGATCCGCCGCCTCTTCACGTTACGGGAGACATTCAAATGAAGTACGCGCTGTTCACCGGCTGCGCCGCGAAGGGCGCGTGCCCGGAACTCTACCAATCGGCCGTCGGCGTGGCCAGGTTGCTCGGCATCGAGCTGGAGGAGTTGACCAGCGCCGCGTGCTGCGGGGCGGGCGTCATCAAAGAGGGCGACCCCGACCTGAGCCTGGCGATCAACGCCCGCACCTTTGCCCAGGCGGAGGCGAAGGGGCTGCCGGTCATGACAATCTGCGGGACGTGCCAGGGCGTCCTCTCCGGCGCGAACAAGAGCCTGAAAGAGGATGCGCCGACCCGCGAGCGGATCAACGCCATGCTCGCCCCCGATGGCCTCGCGTATCGGGGGACGACCGACGTCAAGCACCTGCTCTGGGTCCTCATCCAGGACGTGGGGCTGGAGAAACTGCGCAAGGCGGTCAAGCGCTCGCTCGCGGGCCTGCGCGTCGCGCCGTTCTATGGCTGCTACATCCTGAGGCCGTCGAAGGACCTGGGGTTCGACGACCCCGACAATCCGACCTCGCTGGAGAAGGTCATCACCGCGCTCGGCGGCGAGCGGATCGACTACAGCGGCCGGATCAAGTGCTGCGGGTTCCCGCTCGTCCTGGAGAAGGAATCGATGGCCCTCGCGATGGGCGGCGGCAACACCGCGGAGGCCAAGCGCGAGGGCGCCGACTGCATGGTCACGCCGTGCCCCCTCTGCCACATGAGCCTCGACATTTACCAGGAGCGCGCCGAGCGCCAACTGGGCGAGCGCCTCGACATGCCGATCTTTCACCTGCCCCAGCTCGTGGGGCTCGCATTGGGCCTGTCGGAAAAAGACCTCGGCCTGTCCCACCACCTCGTGTCGGTTCAGTCCGCGCTCGCCAAAGTCGAGGCGGGCCGCGGGAAATCCCCCTAATCCTGACCGGAGAGTCGTCCTCGCCTTGACAGCCCCCCACGGACTTGGGCTACTATAGCGTCTTCCGAACGAGGACGAGGGCCACATCCGGAGAAGGCGGGATGAAACGGCGGAAGATCAGCGTCATCGGCGCGGGCAACGTCGGGGGGACCACGGCTCAGCGGTTGGCCGAGAAGAACCTGGCCGACGTCGTGCTGCTCGACATCAACGAGGGCGTGGCCAAGGGCAAGGCGCTGGACATCATGGAGTCGGCGCCGCTCTATGGATTCGACGTGCAGGTGACCGGGACCGCGGACTACGATGGCACCGCCGGCTCCAACCTGGTCGTGATCTCGTCGGGAGTGCCGCGCAAGCCCGGGATGAGCCGGGACGACCTCCTGCGGATCAACGCCGAGATCGTCCAGACCGTCACCCGCGAGGTCGCCAAGCGCTCGCCGGAGGCGATCATCATCGTCGTGTCGAACCCGCTCGACGCCATGACCTACGTGGCCCATCGGGAGAGCGGCTTTCCCAAACAGCGGGTGATGGGCATGGCGGGCGCGCTCGATTCGGCGCGGCTGCGGGCGTTCATTGCGATGGAACTCGGCGTGTCGATGACGAGCGTCCACGCGCTCGTGCTCGGCGGCCACGGGGACACCATGGTGCCGCTGATGCGGTACACGACCGTGAACGGGATCCCCGTCGGCCAGTTGATGGCGGCGGACCGCCTCGAGGCCCTGGTGAAACGAACGCGCGAAGGCGGCGCCGAGATCGTGAATCTCTTGAAGACCGGGAGCGCGTTCTACGCGCCGTCCGCCGCGGTGGTCGAGATGGCCGAGGCGATCCTGGCCGACCGGCAGAAGATCATCCCCAGCGCGGCGTATTGCGAGGGAGAATACGGCATCCAGGGCCTGTTCGTCGGCGTCCCGGCCCGGCTGGGCGCCCGCGGGGTCGAGGCGGTCGTGCAAGTCGATCTGACGCCCCCCGAACGCGCGTTGCTGGCGCAATCGGCCGCCGCCGTGAAAGACCTCTGCGAGAAAGTGGACGCCGGCCGTAAATAGGAAAAGAATTACCTCTAAGCTCCCACCTTCGCATGTTGCTCCCTCTGAAATCCCGTGCCGTACGGGCCCGTGTTTCACGGGCTCTGGCATTGATGTTGCTTCAATCTCGTCCTCAGAAGGAGGACGGGGATGGAATGCCCGCGCTGTCACGGCAACATGGCCCACGACAATTTTCAGGATCTGTACGACGATACGGGGCGGCTCTCGTTTTCCGGCTGGCGGTGCATCATTTGCGGAGAGATTCTCGACGCGGTGATCGTCTCCAATCGCACCAACCGCACGGGGCCGATGGTCAACCGCAACCGCAAGTTCCTCTCGTCGCGAAAGTAACCCGACGTGGCCGGCGGCCCGGCCTCCGAGCGGCGCGTTGCCTTGGCGGGAGCGCCTGACGCGTGGGCGCGGCGTCGATCTTATTGGAGGGCGTGCCCGACGGGGGATCGGTCGATCTTCCGGGCTACGAGCGCCTCGGCGGCTACGAGGCGCTCCGCAAGGCGCTCGCCAACGCAACGTCCCCCGCCCACCTCGTCGAGGAGATCAAGCGGTCGGGGCTGCGCGGACGGGGCGGCGCGGGGTTTTCGACCGGCAAGAAGTGGGAGATGGCCCTCGCCAAGCGGGGGCGGGTCAAGTACGTCTGCTGCAACGCGTCCGAGGGCGAGCCGGGCACGCTCAAGGACCGGTTCCTGATCAAGGCCAATCCCCATCTGATCATCGAGGGCGTGATCCTTGCGGCGTACACCGTCGGCGCGGACGAGGCCTATATTTTTCTCAAGGAGAAGTTCGCCGAGGAGTACCGCATCCTGTCGGAGGCGCTGGAAGCGGCCCGCCGGAAGGGGTACTGGGGACCCGACGTGCTTGGGAGCGGGTTCGGCGTGACCCTCCGCATCTTCCGCGGCCCCAACGCGTACATCGCGGGCGAGGAAACGGCGATGCTGGAGTCGATCGAGGGCCGGCCCCCGAAACCGCGCCAGAAGCCGCCCTATTACCCCATCCAGCACGGCCTCTACGGCCACCCGACCCTCGTCAATAACGCGGAGACGCTCGCGAACATCCCGAAGATCCTCCTCCGCGGCGGCGAGTGGTTCGCGCGGGTGGGGCCGCCGACGAGCCCGGGCACGATGCTGTTCAGCCTCACCGGCGCCGTCAGGCGCCCGGGTGTGTACGAGCTGCCGCTGGGGACGCCGCTGCGCCATCTGATCCACGACATCGGGGGCGGGGTCGCCGAGGGGCGGGCGCTGAAGGCGGTGTTTCCAGGAGGACCGTCCCAGACGGTTCTGGTGGACAAGGACCTCGATGTGCCGCTCGATTTCGACGCGCTCAAGCGTATTGGGTCGGGGCTGGGCACGGCGGGGGTCATGGTCTACGACGAGCGGGCGTGCCTCGTCCGCGTCGCGCTCGAGTTCTCGCGGTTCTACCAGGAGGGGTCGTGCGGGCAGTGCCCCCCGTGCGAATTGGGCACGGTCAACATGACCAAGCTGCTGGAGAAGATCGAGGAGGGCCAGGCGGTGCAGAAGGACCTCGATTTTCTGGTCCAGGTGTTCGGCCTCGTTCGCGGGCGGGGCTACTGCGACCTCGTGAGCAGCGCCGTGCGCTCGGTGGAGAGCACGGTCAAAGCGTTTCGCGACGAGTACGAGGCCCACATCCGTGACGGCCGCTGCCCGCGCCCGCCCGCGGGCGACCCGCCAAAGGTCCTACGCACCTGAGGCCGGGGGGCCGATCGGCCTAGGTCTGAGCGCTCATTGACAAGCTTTTCAAGCCGATGCTAGGATAAGATACATTTTTTCAGCGGGCGCAACGGCTCCCCGGGAGGAGAGAATCCCATGGTGGTTATTACGGAAAAAGCGGGCGAGAAGATCAAGGGTCTGCTTGCCGAGGAGAAAAAAGAGAACTACGGCCTCCGGGTCTACGTGTCCGGCGGCGGGTGCCAAGGATTCCAGTACGGAATGGTGTTCGAGGAGCAGGCCACCGAAGACGACACCGTGATCGAGGCGCACGGCGTGAAGGTGTTCGTCGACGCCCAGAGCGCGTTGATGCTGCAGGGCGCCGAGGTGGACTACGTGGAGAGCCTGCAGGGGGTCGGGTTTTCCGTCAGGAGTCCTCAGGCCAAGTCCTCCTGCGGGTGCGGGAAGTCCTTCAGTGCCTAGGAGCCTGTCCATGAATGGTCAGCTGCGGCGTTGCCGCTGCGCATCCGCTCCTCACGTACCCACCGTGTACGCTCCGGTGCGGTGCTCGCGGCGCCTGGCATCTGACGCATTCCTGAACAGGCTCCTACGCCCGATGACTCGGACAGGCTCCTAGGGACGTCGGGCATGGCCAGTTCACAGAATCAAGGGGTGTGGGCCGCCGCCGACGCGGCGTTGGTGGAACGGCAGGTGTCGGATTGGGAGGATTCGTGCGCGATGGTGTGGCGGGATTGGCTGGCCGCGTTGATGGTGGCCCAATTGACCCAGCCCGAGACGCGCGTGTTCTGGCATTGAGTGCGCCCGTCGAACGGGCCGGCATCTCGTTGGTCGTCCGGCGGGTCGGCATGGAATGGCTTCGAGAGTGCGGGAGGCGCCCTCGGCCGAGGGGAATGGGAAAGAGGAGGAACGCGTATGTCGGTCAGGATCACTGAGGAATGTATTTCATGCGGGGCCTGCCTGCCGGAGTGTCCGAACGAAGCGATCTTTGAAAGTCGATCGGCGGCCGAAACCGCGGGGTGGAAGGTCTCGGAAGGCGACGGCATGGCCGATGGCCTGTACGTGATCACCTACGATCGCTGCACCGAGTGCGTTGGCCACTACGACGCGCCCCAGTGCGCGGCCGTCTGTCCGGTGCCGGATTGCTGTGTGTCCGACCCGCAATATCCCGAAACGAAGGACGTCTTGCTCGAAAAGGCTCGGCGCCTCAACCCGGATAAGCAGATCGACGACACCAAGGTTTGGAGCGGGGTCCGGGGGTAACCGACCGTCCGAGATTTCTTTGGAACGAGGCCGGGTGGCGAGACGACCACCCGGCCTTTTTTCATTCCACCTTCGCGTCAGGAGCGGCTCGCGTGGACACGTTTTCGACGGACGAGGTGGAGTTCCTCAAGCAGGCGGCCTTCTTCACCTGGAAGGAGCAGATCACCAGGAAGATCAAGCGCATTCTTGAGGCGCTTCACGAGGAATTGGCCGCGCGCCTCGACCCATCCGCCTTGCTCGCCCCGGAGGGCATGGACTTTACCCGCTGGCAGGTCGTGCGGGGCGAGCGGTATCACGACCGGCCCTACGCCTACCTGGATTTCCCCCAGTTCTTCACGCGCGACACGAAATTCACCTACCGGTCGATGTTCTGGTGGGGGACCGGCTTCATCTTCGCGATGATCCTGGAGGGCGACGCGCTCGACCGCTACCGGGGAAACCTGCTCGACGCCTACCTGCGGCTCGCCGACCGCGGCCTCGCGCTGTCGCTGGCCGACTCGCCGTGGGAGTGGGCGCTCGCCGGCCCCGGCGTGCTGCCCCTGCGAAGCGACAATCGAGCCGCCGTAGCCGACGCCCTGGCCGGTCGGACGCTTATCAAGCTGCAATCGGCCCTGGAGTTCGACCGGCTGGCAAGGGAAGACGGCGCGATCATCCGACACGCGGTGGAGACGTTCGATCTGATAGGATGCGTCATCGGACGGCGCTAGGAGCCTGTCCGAGTCATCTGGTGGTGGAGCCTGTTCAGGGATGGCCAGATGCAAGGCGGAAGGAGGCCTTGCGCGCGGAGCGTACTGAGTCGTACGTGAGCACGCAAGGCCGACTGACAACGCCGCAGATGACCGTCCATGGACAGGCTCCTAGAATTGGTTTTTGAAGTAGACGAGGAGGTCGCGTACGGACAGGATCCCGATGATGCGGCCCTCCTCGGTGATCGCAAGGTGCCGGATCGCCCGCTCGCTCATCACGGAGTTGGCCTCGACCGCGCTCCGGCCGACGTCGAGCGTGATGATCGGGCTGCTCATCACGAGATGAACCGCGGTATGGTCGAAATCGAGCCCTTCCGCCACGCCGCGCCGGACCAGGTCGGTCTCGCTGAGGATGCCGACGTACTGGCCGCCGCTCTCGACCAGCAGCGAGCCCACGCGCGTGTCGCGCATCAAGCGCGCCGCGTCGCGCACGGACGCGTCGCGCGGGACGGCCTTGACGTCACGATTGATGAGCACGGCGAGCGGGAGCATGGTCAAGCGCGCGATCGAACCTGTGTGTGGGATCAACCCAGCGAACAGCGGGATTATACAAAGCCGGCGGGATGGCGGTCAAGCCGCAGCCGGCGCCGCGCCGGGTCGTATTGACACGCGCCGGCGCGTCCCGGTATCCTCAGCCGCGCTCGGGGCGGGTCACTCGTCGTGGTCGAGTTCGACGTTCCAGTACAGATAGTCTTTCCAGACCGCCGGGGTGTGGGACAGACCGATGGTCATGGCCAGCGCGGGTTTCCAGGCCGGTTTGACCGGGACCTTGATGAGTCTCATCAGGGCCTCTGGCGGCGTGCGGCCGCTCTTGCGATTGTTGCAGCGCCAGCAGGCCGTCACGATGTTGTCCCAGTTCTTCCTGCCCCCGCGCGCGATGGGCACGACGTGATCGAACGTGAGGTCTTCGGTGCGAAACCGCTTCCCGCAGTACTGGCACTGGTAATGATCCCGGATAAAGATGTTCGCACGGGAGAATTTCACGCCGCGCCGGCCCGCTTCGATCCGGACGAGCTTGAGCAGCCGCAGGACCGCGGGCAGCGGGACGCTCGCCGACACCCCGCGGATGCGCCGGTCGTACACCTCCAGCACCTCGACCTTTTCCTGCCAGAGGAGGGTGATCGCCCTCTGCCAGTGGATGATCCGCAGCGGTTCGTACGTGGAGTTGAGCAGGAGGGCTTGTTCCATCGGGACCCCGGCTACGCGCAGTCTGGTGCACAGTCTATCAATTTTCGGCCCGTCCCGCAACGGCGGCCGCCGCAGAGCGCGCCGCGATGATCCGCGCGTATCGTGGGATCGTCCCGACGATCGACCCGTCGGTCTACATCGACCCCGGTGCCCAGGTCATCGGCGATGTGGTGATCGGCTACTGTTCCAGCGTCTGGTGCAACACGGTGATTCGCGGGGACGTGAACATCATCCGGATCGGGGCGCGGACCAACATCCAGGATCTCTCGATCCTCCACGTGACGCGCCGCACCGCGTCGCTCGTGATCGGCGACGAGGTCACGGTCGGGCACGGGGTGATCCTGCACGGCTGCACGATCAAGGACCGATGCCTCATCGGGATGGGGGCGATCGTCATGGACGGCGCGGTGGTGGGCGAGGAATCGATCGTGGGCGCGGGCGCGCTGGTCACCGAGGGCACGGTCGTGCCGCCCAGGATGCTCGCGGTGGGGGCACCGGCGAAAGTGCGCCGACCCCTGCGGCCCGAGGAAATCGCGTTTCTCGCGCAGAGCGCGGCCCAGTACGTCCGCGACGCGGAAGATTACCGGACGGAGCCGCCGACGACCGTCTCGTAGATGAGGTCGTGGATCGCGGGCCGGAACGCGGCCAGCGCCTCGTTCGTCCGATCCGGGTGGACGCGGTTGGTCAGCAGCACCACCGTCAAGTCCCGATCGGGATCGACCCACACCGAGGTCCCGGTGAATCCCAGGTGGCCGAAGGACCGGGGCGAGAAACGGCTTCCCGACGTCGAGGGCGGCGTGGGGACGGTCCACCCCAGCGCCCAGCCGCCATCGCCCAGCCCGCCCTGGCGGGTGAGAAATTCGTCGACCAGCGCGGCGGGCCAGCGCGCCGCGCGGCCGGTCCGCGCGTCCCGCCACGCGCGGACGAGCCGGTGGACGTCGCGCGCGTCGGCGAAGAGCCCCGCGTGGCCCGAAACCCCGCCCATCGCGTACGCGTTCTCGTCGTGCACCTCGCCGCGCAGGACCCGGCCCCGCCACGGGCAGGCCTCGGTGGACGCCACCCGCGCCACGCGGTCCCATGCGAGCGGCGCGCCGATGGGCCGATACGACATCGACGGCAGGCCGAGCGGCGTGAAGATCCGGTCCGCCGCGAGGCGGTCGAGCGGGCGGCCCGCCTCGCGCTCGATCAGCGAGCCCAGCAGGATGAAACCGAGATCGCTGTAGCGGCTCGCCGCGCCGGGCTCGGTCTCCAGCGGTTCGCGCTCGACATCGTCGATCACGCGGCGTTTCCCCTCGGGCGTGGCGATCTGCGACGGATCGAGGTCCCGGTACAGGGGTTTCCAGGCCGGAAGGCCGGAGGTGTGGGTCAAGAGATGCCGGATCGTGGCGCGGGCCTTCGCGCCCTCGCGCCACGACGGAACGTACCGGCCGATCGGCGCGTCGAGCGTGAGGCGGCCGTCCGCGACGAGGCTGAGGGTCAGCGTCGCGGTGACGAGCGGCTTGGTCAGCGACGCGACGTCGAACACGGTGTCGGCGGTCATCGGTTCGGGGGCGGGAACGAGCGCGGCGTGCCCGAAGGCCTCGCACAGCGCGATCGTTCCGCCCGCGTCGATCAGCAGAACGGCGCCCGGGAAGACGCGATCGGCGACCGCCCGGGACATGGCGTCATGGATGGGCGTGAACGCGGCTCGATCGCGGCGCGGCGACATGGCTGCCATTATAACGCGGCGCCGCCTGGAACCCAACGTCGATGCGCCAGGCCGCACCCGTGTGTTATGATAGCCGCGTGTCCCGCCCGTCCGATCGCGCGGTCTTGTCATCCTCGCCCGGCGTCTCCCCCGAGCGCGCAGCGGGCGCGGCCGGTGCCCTGCTGTCGCCGGACTCCCGTTCCGCTATTGATGCCCTGATCACGTTGCTGGGTTGTGAAACCAAGACCTCGAACCTCGCGATCGTCCGATCCCGGCTGTTGGAACTCGGGGCCGAGGCCCTGCCCTTGTTGGACCGCGTCCGGGTGCCGGGCGATGGCGGCCGCGCGGCCGGGGTGGCGAGGGAGATTCGGCGGCGTCTGCTCGCCGCGGAGTGGGATCGGTGGGCCTCCGGCCCCGACGCGGACCTGGAGACCGGGGCGCTGCTGATCGACCGTTTCGGCGACCCCTTGTCGGACTCGGCGGCGGTGCGGCGTCGGCTGGACGACCTGGCCTTCGAGCTCGGCCGTCGCCTGGGTCGGCGTCCGACCGTCGACGCCGCGATTCCGATGCTCAGGTCCTACCTGTTCGAGGAAGTGGGGTTGCGCGGCAACACCGACGCCTACGAAGATCCTGAGAACAGCTATCTCTCCATAGTATTAGAGCGCAAGCTTGGGATCCCAGTTTCGCTCTCGGTCGTCCTGCTCCTGATCGCGAAGCGCCTTCGGTTGCCCATCGTGGGTATCGGGATGCCGGGGCACTTCATGGTCCGATACGGGGCGCGGGCGTCCGGCCCGTACCTGGACGCGTTCGGCGGGGGCAAGGTCCTGACGGGGAAGGAGTGCGCCAACTGGCTGTGCGCCTCCGGCTTCGAGTTCGACCCGCGGATGCTGCAGCCTGTCGGCTCCCGCTACATTGTCGCGCGGATGTTGCGCAACCTGATCGCGGTCTTCGCTAAACGGGGAGCCGCCTCGGACGCGGAGACCCTCGGCCGGTACCTGAAATCCGCCCTGGCCTCGCCGCCATCCTACAAGCCGTCCTCGGGTTCCGCCGCGGAGGAGAGCGGGGCGGTGTGAGGACCGCCCCCGGCGAAGGACCCGCATTGCCCGGATGACGACCCCCATCGGGACACCCGAATCCGCCCCCGCCCGCGTCGAGATCACCATCTTGGGACGCCGTTGCCTCGCGCGCCCGGACGTGACGCTCGTCTGGGCGCTCTACGACGAAGGCTACATCGAATCCAGCAGCCAGTTCTGCTGGAACGGCGAGTGTCTGTCCTGCATGGTCAGCGTGGTCGCGCCGGGCGGCCGAACGCCCCGGCTGGTGAAGGCGTGCGAGATCTTCCCCGCCCCCGGTCTCGCGGTGGTGAGCGTGAGCGGGTCGTTTCGCGTCTCCCGCCGTTTCGTCGCGTGAAGATCGACTGGGCGCCGTTTCGGGATCTGCTGCGCCCGCACCGCGCCTCGCTGATCGAGGCGTCGCTCGCGGTCATGGGCGTGGCAGCGCTCAACCTCGCCCTGTTGTGGCTGTTCCGCTACTTTTTCGACCACGTCCTCGTCCGCCACGACACGACCGCGCTCTGGCGGATCATCTGGGCCGCGCTCGCGCTGTTCGCCGCGCACGGCCTGCTCTCGGTCCGCCAGCACGTCGCGCTCGCGCGCATGGGCCAGCGGCTGGTGACGTCGTTCCGCCTCCGCGTCGTGGAGCACCTGACCCGCCTGTCGCTCGACTTCTTCGTCAAGCGGCGCACCGGCGAGCTGCTCTCGCGGGTAACGAGCGATGTTGGGACGATCCAGAATCTGGCGACGACCGTGCCGGTGGACCTGGCCAAACAGGCGGTGACGCTGGTGGGCGCGGTGGGGCTGCTCTTCTATATGAACTGGCGGCTGTGCCTGGTGATCCTCGGCATTGTGCCGCTGGTGGTGCTGGTGGCGCGGGGGTTCGGCCGCCGCCTCAAGGCGCTCTCCACCGAGGCGCAGGACCGCGCCGCCGAATCCACGACGATTCTCGAAGAGATGATCTCGGGGATCAAGCTCGTGAAGTCGTTCGTGATGGAGCGCCACGAGGTGGAGCGATTCTCGGCGCTTCTGGAACGGGCTGACGCCGTGGCGCTGCGCCGGGCGAGGCTGGTGGGCGTCTTCGTGCCGATCATCACGCTGGTCACGCTTGTGGGCGCGCTTGGCATCCTCTGGTTCGGCGGGGTGCAGGTGATGGCGGGCGCGATGACCCCGGGGGATCTGGTGGCGTTTCTGCTCTACGGCGGAATCCTGATGGGGCCGTTCTCGGCCGTGGCCCGTCTGTTCACGCACGTCAAAGAGGCGCAAGGCGCCATGCAGCGCGTCATGGAGATCCTCAACGAACGGCCGACCGTGGGCGAAGCCGCGCACGCGGTCCCGCTCGGGCCGGTTGCGGGCCGGGTGGAGTTCCGCGACGTGACGTTCTCGTACGAGCCAGGCCATCCGGTGGTGCGCGACGTCTCGTTGACGGCGGAGCCCGGCCAGGTGGTGGCGCTCGTCGGCCCGAGCGGCGGTGGCAAATCCACGCTGGTCCACCTGCTCCATCGGTTCTACGACCCTGATTCGGGATTGATCGCGCTGGATGGCCGAGACCTGCGGACGATGCCGCTCGCGGCGCTCTACGCGCAGATCGCCCTGGTGCCCCAGGAGACGATCCTGTTCGGCGGGACCGTGGGGGACAACATCCGATTCGGCCGGTGGGGCGCATCGCCTCATGACGTCACGGCGGCGGCGGAGGCCGCCCACGCGCACGGGTTCATCCAGTCGCTCCCGCGCGGCTACGACACGGTGGTGGGGGAGAAGGGCGTGCGCCTGTCGGGCGGCCAGCGACAACGCATCGCGATCGCGCGCGCGATCCTCAAGGACCCGCGCATCCTGCTGTTGGATGAAGCGACATCGGCGCTCGACAACGAGTCCGAGGTCCTGGTGCAGGACGCGCTCGACCGCCTGATGAAGGGGCGGACGACGTTCGTCGTGGCCCACCGCCTCTCCACGATCCAGCGCGCCGATCAGATCCTCGTCCTGGACAAAGGACGCATCGTCGAGCGTGGCACGCACGACGCCCTCCTCGCGTGCCGCGGCCTCTATCATCGCCTTTCGGTCGCCGCCTCAGCGGGCGCCGGCGTCATTCCTTGACTCGGCGGACCTCCTTGGGGTAAAAGAACCTGACGCCTCCCTTACCCTCCCCCTTGAGTGGGGAGGGCCGGGTGGGGGTGCAGGAACGAGGCGACCATGGACGTGGAAGAAGCGTTTGAACCGATCCGGCAGGCCGTGAGGGATGACCGCGTGCGCCTGGCGGTCGTCAAAACCAAAGCCCGGCGGCTGTTGACGTGGCCCCATCCCGACGAGCGCCGCTGGGTCCCCGCGACCCGGTGCTGGTACGCGCGTATGCTCGGGCTGCTCTTCATCGGCTCGTCGCTCGCCGGGGCGTACTTCTGGACGACGTGGGAGCTGATGCGGATGATCGTCGCGTGCACGCTCAGCCTCGTGTCGCTCCGGTATCTGGACCGCATCGCCGCCCACCACGTGCAGGAACTCGCGCTGGCGGACGAGGTGTTCTTCCGCGCGGGCCGGGAATCGGGCCTGATCGAGCTCGAAGCGGTCAAACCGCAAGGCGCCGACTCGAAGTCTCAAGCCTCGGCGTACTGAGGCGCAGCCCCCCCTTTCATTCCCGCGCCATCTTCCTCGCAAACCCGATCTGCGTGTATGCCCACCGGTTCACCGGCCACCATCGCCGCCAGGCGAGGTCGAGCGTGTTCAGCGCCATCACGGCGCGCTCGCCCGTGTCGATGCGCTGGGAGAACTGGAAGCGCTCGGGGTGCGGGATCAGGAACGAGAAGAAATCGAAACCGTAGGTCCGCTCCAGCGTGAAGCCGTGGCGGGCGAGGAGGTCGCGCATTTCCTGGCGGGCGAACGTGTTGAAGTGGAGTTGGCGGCCGCGGAAGGACCAGGCGTGGGTGTGGCCGCGTTCGGGGTCGGCCGTCGCCAGCCGTCGCTCGTCGGTGTCCCAGAGCAATCCGGGGTGATATTTGTTGTCGTAGTCGAGCACGAGCAGGGCGCCGGGGCGACAGAGGCGCGAAAGCTGCCTGAGCGCGGCGTCGTAGTCCGGGATGTGCCCGATGACGTCGCCGTAGGCGATGACGCAATCAAACGTCGCGTCGGGCAGCGGCGGGTTGGTGAGGTCGGAGCAGACGAAGCGGACGTTGCTCACCCGTTCGCGCGCGGCGCGTTGCTCGGCGAGTGCCAGCGCGTCGGGGGACACGTCGAGCCCCGTGACGTGTTTGGCGAACCGCGCGGCGTAGAAGCTGTGGTAGCCCTCGCCGCACCCCACGTCCAGGACCGATTCGTACGGCCCGCCGTGGCGGCCCTCCTCGAAGATCTCGCGCTGGCAGGCGTCGAACAATTGGTAGATGCGGATGAAGTAGGGATAACGCGCGAGGTCGATGCCCGCGATGTTCGCGTAGAACGCTTTGACGTGCTCGATGTGCCGAGGATCGGTGAGCTTGAGTCGGGGGTTGAGCATGGGGCGGGATTATAGCCTAGGGAAACGCGGAAGTCATCCGATTGATGACGCACGACGATTCGCCTCGTCGGGGCGTATTGCATACGCCCGCTTTGACGCGGTTCAACCGCCCAGGACCTTGGCGGTGGTTTTGAAGTGGACCTTGGCGAACGCCGGCAGCGCCTCGGCGCCGCGGTCCTTCACGAGCCGCCTGGCGGCGGCGTCCACGAGGTTCGACGCGCCCTTGGGCAGGGTGAGCCCGGCTTCCTGTGAGAGGCGCTCCAGACGCCGGACGAACTCCGCGCGCGCCACGATCGACGCCGCGGCTACCGCGACGTCCTCCTCCGCGCGGTGGCGCTGCTCCAGCCGGATCGCGCGGCCCTTCTTGAGCAGGGCGTCCCGGATGAAGCGCTCATCGCCGAACTGATCGGACAACGCCATCGTGGCGGGACACCCCGCCTCCAGCAGGTTCTCGATCGCCCGCGCGTGGCCCCAGCCCAGGAGCTTGTTGAGGTTCTTGAACTTGCCATACAGCTCGTTGTACTTGGCGGGGCCGATCGCCACCACGCTCGTCCGGCACAGCCCCTGGATGTCGGGTGCGAGATCGGCGATCACGCGGTCGGACAGGGTCTTGCTGTCCTTCACGCCCGAGCCGCGGAGCATCCCCGCCGTCTCGGTCTCCACGCACACCGCGGCGATCACGAGCGGCCCGAAGTAGTCCCCCTTGCCCGACTCGTCGACGCCGATCCAGCACGCGTCTAGCGTGACGGACGAATGCTGCTTCCCGTCGGGGGCAGTCATGGACATCCTAGGAGCCTGTCCATGAATGGCCATCTGCTGCGTTGCCGCTGCGGGAATCCCTCCTCACGTACGACCGCAATCCCCCGGGAATGCCTCGTACCTCCAGGAGTCTCCCAGTACGCTCCGGGGGGGTTCCCTTGCGGTGCCTTGCATCTGACGCATTCCTGACAGGCTCCAACTTCCGAATACCCAGACAGGCTCCTAGCGGTGAATAGCGCCGTCGCATGGCGCGGCGACTGTAGCAAAACGCTCGGGTCGGATCAAGGCGAGTCGTCGGCGGGGTCGGGGCGGGCTGAGCAGGCGTCGCGCAGGGCGAGCCAGTCGTCGTGGGGAAGCGGCGTGGCCGGTCCCCGGTCCGCGCGGGCGGCGAGAGCGCGGAGGCGCTCGATGCGCTCCGCGGTGGAGGGGTGGGTGGAGAGGTATTTGAGCATCCCGGGCAGGTCGGCGGCCTCCTCGCTCAGCGTTTCGAAGAACGCGATCATCCCGGCCGGATCGATCCCCGCGGCCGACACCATCTGCAGGCCCTCCTCATCCGCCTCCATCTCGTGACGGCGGCTGTACTGGAGGAACCCGATCGTGCGGGCGCTCTCCAAGCCGAAGGCCATCGCGCCGCTCGCGTCGCCGGTCAGGGCGGCGAGCAGGAGGCCGGCGGAGGCGTGGTGGAGGAGCGCGCGCGTCGTGTGGCGCCGGAGGACGTGCTGCATCTCGTGCGCGAACACGCCGGCCAACTCCTCGGGTGTGCGGGTTTTCTTGAGGAGCCCCCGGAACACCACGATGTAGCCGCCCGGGGCGGCCAGGGCGTTGAAGGTGGGATCGTTGGCCACGATGACCCGAAACGTGTACGGGGATCGGGGCAGGGGAGCGGTCAGCGCGGCGAGGATCTCGTCGAGACGATGGGTGAGAGCCGGGTCGTCGCACCGCGCCTCCGGCGGCGCGAGTTGTTCCACCACCGTTCGCCCCAGTTGTTCCTCCCAGGAGACCGGGACTCGGGGCGCCGCGAGCGCCGTCAGGGCCGGGATCGCCCAGAGATAGAGGGCCGCCACGATCCCGATCGAGACGACGGCCGCTGCGAGGGTGAGCACGATCCTCGTGGCGCGACGGGCGGGATCGTGCACGCGCGAGGCGAGCCGCGGCATGAGTTGGGTCAGCCCGGCGAGGAATGTCCGATCCGGTACGATCAGCACCTCGGGATTCGGTCCTCCGTGCTCCAGGCGCACCTCTTCGCCGGCGTAGAAGCCCTGCGTTTGTCGGATCTCGTTGTAGCGCCATACGAGGGTCTTGCCGTCCTCGGTGGTCACGTACAGGCCGTTGGGCAGGAGGCGGATCGTGACCCGCCGGCGGATGGCGGTCACGCCGTCCAGGTAGGAGCCCGTCCACTCGCGCTGCATCAGGAGGAGGCCGTCGGCTCAGCCGACGGCGAAATCGCCGCCGAGATCCATCAGACTCTCCAACCCATCGCCGGTAGCGGTGGCGGCCTGAGCGTCTTGCCGGATGGCGGCGGGATCGAGGGAGCCCCTGAGCGTCAGGTACGCAAACGCGAACCGGACGTTGCGGATCCTGACCCACGCCAAGGCGAGGCCCAGGGTTAGGACCATCAGGAGGAGGTTGCCCGTGTAGAGCCGGGCGAGCCGCCCGCCGGTGACGGTGCAGCGGAACCGGGCGGACTCGAAGGACGTGTGATCCCACAGATAACGCTGTTTGCGAGCGAGGAACCACAGCCAGCTCAGGCCCAGCGTCGGCAGGAGCAGGACGAGGGCGAGGAGGTAGCCGCCGAACAGGTCTCTGCCGCGCCCGTCGAACGCAAATTGCCGGTTGCCGAAGTAGGAGTGGGCGACCAGGAACGCGTGCTGCTTCGTCGCGTAGACCGGGTAGTACAGGCCCAGCGTGACCAAGGTGAGGAGGCCTCCCCCGGCGACGATCTTGAGGAAATCCGCGACGCGGCCGCGGAAGGAGAAGCGGATGTTGCGCCACGAGATGCGGCTCAACCGATAGCGGCGCGCGCCCACGATTGCGACCGGGATGAAGAGCAGCAGGAGGCCGTAGGCGGTCGCGAACGCGGCGATCCGGGCTGGCGCGCCGCCTGGAAGATACGGCGACGCCTTCATGAGCGCGGACAAGGCGCCCAAGACCAGGCCGGCCTTGAGCGAGCCGATGAGCAATTCCTTGCCCGTGCCGTGGTAGGCGAAGCGGTCGCCGTCAAATTCACTCCCGCTGAACAGGTAGGATCGGACCCTGACCTTGCCCCAGAAATGATAGATGCCGCCCGTGATCAGAGTGAGAAGGATGTTGACGATCTGGATTCCGAACAGCGAGCCTACCAATCCGTGGAAGAACAGCCGCCGCTCCTGACCGTCGGCGGCCGACGGCTCTTGGTCAGCCGATGTGACGGGGGGGGCGCCATAAGGCGCGTCGACGGGCGCAACGGCTGGAACAGCTGCATGGACGGTCGCGCGCTGGGGAGGGGGCGTAGCCGGGATGCTGCGGAGGATCGGCGCGCGGGATGCGAGGCCCGTGGCGGTCCCGCACGATTTGCAGGCGGGCGCGGCGAGCTGGGTTAACCCGCATTTGGCGCATCGCATGGTGTCGAGCATCGTCCCCTCCGCCAGGCCGCCCTCGTGCGTGGAGAGTGTAGCACGATCCGAATAATCCGCCGCACCGGACGGTTGTAGAAAATACCTGGTTGTTGAAGGTCGGGGGCGCTTCGATGTGGGTTCGCGTGTGCGCGTGGTGTGCGAGGCTGCTTGAGAAGAAACGGCCGGACGAGGTCGTCCGCTGTAGGTGCGGCTGGAAGTGGGAGTAGACGGCGGGGCGCCGTCAAAGCCGCCCCGCCTGTCGCCTCGATCTTAGTGAAGCTCCTTCAATACCTCCTTCACGTCCTGAGGCACCAGGACGATCTCGATTCGGCGGTTCTCGGCGCGCCCCTCGGGCGTCTTGTTGTCGGCAACGGCCCGGAAGGGACCGTAGCCCACCGCCGAGAGGTGCGCGCCGTCCACGCCCGCCTCGTCCTGTAAGAACCGGAGGACGTTCGTGGCGCGCTGGGTGGAGAGCTCCCAGTTCGACGGAAATTTTGTGCGTAGGTTTTCCCCGATCGGCACGTCGTCGGTGTACCCCTCGATCCGGATCTCCTTGCCTTTCACATCGCGTAGGATGTTGCCGACCTTCTTGAGCACCGTTTGGCCCTGAGATTTGACCTCCGCGTGGCCGGAGGCGAACAGCACCTTCTCGACCAGGTTGACCGACAGCTTGTCGCGGATCTGCGTGACCTTGATCTGGCCCTGCTTGATCTCGGTCTGCAGGTCCTTGACCAGGTCGTCGTACGTGCCCTTGAGGCGCCGGATCTCCTCATCCTTCTGCGCGCTCACCTCCGCCGTCTGCTGCTCCAGTTGCGCGAGCCGCTCGTTGAGCGCCTTCAGGTCTGCCTCGGTGCGGGCCTTCTCCTCGCGGAGTCCCGCGAGATCCCGATCCAGGGCGGTCTTCTGCTCATCGAGCGCCTTCTTCTGTGTTTGCAGCGCCGCGATCTGCCCTTGCAGATCGGCCCGCTCCGTCGCGAGGCTCGCCTCCAGGGCGTGATACTTCGACGACGAGACGCAGCCCGACAGCAACGCGACCGCAGCAAGCGCAAATACGACAAGACGACTTATTCTGAGCTGATCCATGGTCCCTCCTTGGTCTTCGACCGGTTAGGAGCCTGTCCATGAATGGCCATCTGCGGCGTTGTCGCTTCGGAATCCCTCCTCACGTACGACCCAGTACGCTCCGGGGGGATTCCTCGCTCCGCCTGGCATCTGACCATTCCTGGACAGGCTCCGTCACCCCAATACTCGGACACATTCCTAGGTATTTTGTGCCACGCGATTGTAACGGGAACGCCGGCGGGTGTCCACCCCGACCCGAGCGTGGGGCTACACGTCGAACTCGGCCCAGACGACGGTGTGATCGGAGGCGCGGGGGGCGCGGCGCGGGGCGAGGTCCACGTCCGCCTGCGCGCAGCGCCGCGCCAGGGGAGGGGTCGCCATGATGTGGTCGATCCGCCAGCCCTTGTTCTTCTCGATGTTGTCGGGCCGCAGGTAGTCCCAGAACGTGAATTGCTGCCGGTCGGGATAGAGCGCGCGGAACACGTCCACGAAGCCCCATGCGACGGTCTCCTTGTACGCCCGGCGCGCGTCCTCGTGGAAGCACACGTGCGTGAGATGCTTCTCCGGGCTGTGGACGTCGATCGGCTCCGGCGCGACGTTCATGTCGCCGACCCAGATCGCGGGCCGATCGCGCGAGAGGTGCCGCTCGAAATACGCCCGGAGGCGCTTGAACCACTCCAGCTTATAGGCGTACTTGGGAGAGTCGAGCTGGTAGCCCTGCGGGATGTACGTATTGATAATCGGGATCCCGCGCACCACGACCCGCGCGAGCCGCGCCCCGTCGGGCTCGCCGCCGTCGTCGAACCCGAACGAGACCGCCTCCGGCGGCGTCTTGGTCAGCACGGCGACGCCGTTGTAGCCCTTCATGCCCCGGAACGCGACGTGATATCCCGTCGGGGACAATGCCGGCGCCGGGAACTCCGCGTCCTGAACCTTGGTCTCCTGCAGGCAGAGCACGTCGGGCTGGTGCTGTTCGAGCCAGCGAGCCACCGCGTCCAGGCGGATGCGGATCGAGTTCACGTTGAAGGTCGCGATCTTCATGGGGGCGTATCATACCATGACTGCCTGCTATTGAAGGAAGACTCAGGGGGCGGGCTCGGGGACGTTGCCGACTGAACACGCCACCGCCAACGTCAAAACCGTTTCGCAGCCTTGGCGCGGGACTGCGCGCCTACGTTGCGCTCCGCAAGCGAGGATTTGGGAAGGCGGGGTCAACATCGTCTCCGAGCCTCGGCGTGAACTACCCGCCTGCGTTCGGCTCAGCAAGCTCGGTTTGGTGGAGGGTACCGGGATCGAACCGGTGACCTGCTGATTGCGAACCAGCCGCTCTCCCAACTGAGCTAACCCCCCACAGGGACGCGACGGGTCGGATCATAGCAAAAAAAATGGTGAGGCGCAACGAGAGCGGGAACGATTACTTAGTGCTGGGATGGCCTTCCGGCAGACCGTAGGTTTCGGGTACGCCGCCTTCGGGCGGGGCGTCTTTGTGCGGGGTCATGTCGGCGCATTGCGCGGCTTTCTTGCCTAGGGCTTCCAGGCGTTCTTTCATGGGGAGCGCGGCGTCGTGGGCGAGGCGAAAGTATTCGGTTTGGCAGGCGAGGTAGGGTTGGTCGACGCCGCTCAGGGCCTGGCGGACGATCGTCAGGGCCTGCTCCAGCGGGATGCCGCGGTTGCGCTCGAGGCGGTAGAAGCCGTCGAGCTGCTCCACCACGTCGCCGTAGGTCGCCTTCTCGAAGCTCGCGGTGTCGGCACGCAGAGCGTCCAGCACCGGGGCGAACTGGGCGCGCGCGTCGTCGGGGAGCTGCGCGGCGGCCTCGTCGGTGAGCCGGCCCCATTTCGCCGCCTGCTCCTCGCGGCCGGCCAGATAGCCCGCCACATAGCCGAGCTTGAACGATTCCGGCGCGCCCATCCACCACGAGCCGTCGCGCGGTGCGGCCCACGCGGGCGCCGCGACCAGGAGCGCGAGGACGAGACCGGCGCGCGTCACGAACGCCGTCGGGCGCGCCACCGACCCAGGAACCGGTTGAGCACGTGGCGGCGCGGGAGGAACGGGATGATCGGGTGATGCCGGATGCCCAGCTTCGTGAGCTCCGCGGAGAGGCGCGGGTCGTCGTCGATCTCCAGGCCCTGCTCGAACGCCGCAATGGCCTGGGGTTTCCGGTGCAGCAGCAGATAGGCCTTGCCCAGGTTGACGTAGAAGTCGGCGAGGTGGCCGTCCTGGTCGACCGCGCGGCGGCAAAATCCCAGGCCGCGGTCGACCTCTCTCTCCAGCGCCACCAAGCAGAGGCCGTAGTAGGAGAGCAGGACGAAGGGGACGTCCTTGACGTTCTGTTCGCCGTAGCTCGTGAGGGCCTGGCGCAAGAGCTTGTACGCATCATGGTAGCGCCCTTCCTTGGCGTACAGGACGCCCAGTTCGATGTAGTGGGCCGTCGTCATCACCGGCATACGCGCGGGCATCCCGGCGTTAGGTGAGGGCATGGGCGGCGGGGGCGATCAGGACGCGTCGGCCTTGGATCGATAGGCGGCCATCGGCGTAGAGCTGGAGGGCCTGGGGCAGGATCCGATGCTCCTCGGCCAGGATCCGCTCGGCCAGCGAGGTTTCGGTGTCGTCCTCCAACACCGGGACGGCGGCCTGGAGGATGATCGCGCCGCTGTCGACCGTTTCGTCGACGAAGTGGGCCGTGCAGCCGGACACCTTGACGCCGTGGGCGAGCGCCTGGCGCTGCGCGTGTAACCCGGGAAACGCGGGCAGCAGCGAAGGATGGATATTGATCACGCGCTGTGGGAACGCGTGCAGCAGCCGGTTGGTGACGATCTGCATATAGCCCGCCAGCACCACCACCTCCGCGCCTGCCTCGCGCAGGATCCTCGCGATTTCGGCGTCGTAGGCATCGCGGGTGGAAAACGCCTTGGGCGAGACGACCGCAGTCGGGATTCCCGCCGCACGTGCCCGCTGCACGGCCTGGGCCTCCTCGCGATCGCCGGCTACGAGCACGACCGTCGCGGACAGCTGTCCCTGCGCGATCGCGTCGAGGATCGCCTGGAGGTTGCTGCCGCGCCCCGAGGCGAGCACGCCCAGAGAAAGCGTGCGGCTAGGCATAGCGAACG
>Ga0210377_10000502_pt1 | contig 37539 bp, 50 predicted proteins | sample PLM4_65_b1redo_FD_155480 | JGI IMG/M metagenome (GOLD analysis project Ga0210377, IMG submission 155480) | Groundwater sediment microbial communities from an aquifer in East River, Colorado, USA - PLM4_65_b1 redo | ecosystem: Environmental > Terrestrial > Soil > Riparian zone | place: USA: East... | reverse complement strand
AATAAAGTAATCTCTGAAGTTTTTCAGGCTCGATTTAAAGATTTGGGTAAACAGATTTTTAATCATATAAGTTACATTAATGATAGCCTAAATCATTTTCTAATCAACCCCAGAGCTAAGGAGCAGTTCTTATTAATTCCCTCAGGTCCTGGAGCCTTGTTTTCCTTCAGGTGTCGGGTATAAAATGCACAAAATGAAGCTTAAAGAATACGAACAAAGTCTAAAAAATCCACTTAGGCAAGCAACTGTAATGTTATTTATGAGAGATGGAGAGATTTTGCTGGCAATGAAAAAGAGAGGATTTGGTGTTGGTAAATGGAATGGAGTAGGTGGCAAGCCAAGTCCAGGCGAAGATATATTTGATACTGCAATAAGAGAGTCTCAAGAAGAAATTGGAGTTACTCCAATTGATCCTAAAAAAGTAGCTGTTCTAAGTTATCATTTTCCAGACAAAAAAGACTGGGGCCAGCAAGTTCATATTTTTATGGCGACTAGGTGGGAGGGTGAGCCTGTAGAAACAGAGGAAATGAATCCCAAATGGTTCAAACTAAAAGATATTCCATATAAAGAAATGTGGTCAGATGATGAAGTTTGGCTACCAAAAGTCCTTTCAGGAGCTTTATTGGAGGGAAGTTTTATGTTTGCTGAAGACGAAAACATAGAAGAGTATTATATTAATGAGACAGACGTGCTCCTGAAGTAAGGACGGCTTTTATTTTTCTAAAGTAACTTTATTGATTTTTTTAGCCTTTGGGGTTTTTGGTTCTTTTACTTTTTCCACAATCGGTGCAGATACAATAGGCTCAGCAACTTTAGGTTCCAATAGCTTCAACAGTCTATCGAGTTTGGCATTAATAGCTTCGAGCTGACCTTTGTTTTGGTCTACACTTGGAGTTGGTGCTCTACTGGCAAAATCAGGCCTAGCCGGTCTATCAAATCCTCCTGGTCTTGGAGAATCATTTCTTCCACCCATTTTTTCAAAACAATCACTACAATAAACTGGTTTTTCCCCAGTTGGTCTAAATGGAACCTGGCAGGCTTTTCCACAATTACTACAGATTGCATCAAACATCTGTCTATCTCCGCCTCGATCAAAACTTCTTCCACCCATTTTTTCAAAACAATCACTACAATAAACTGGTTTTTCCCCAGTTGGTCTAAATGGAACCTGGCAGGCTTTTCCACAATTACTACAGATTGCATCAAACATCTGTCTATCTCCACCTCTGTCAAAACTTCTTCCACCGCCTCTGTCATAGCCTCTACCTCCACCAAAAGAAGATCGTCCACGAGGTGCATATCCACCACGACTTCCGCCTCTGTCGTTCCTGTCGTAATTTCCCATGGGTTCATTATACCACGCTTGACGTTTTTTGGTGTAGCGCTTCTTCAATTAAAAAAACTTGATTGCTCCTAAGTAGTGGCATTTTGTCTTTTGAAAAGAATCCATAATCTGATACTTCGTGGCTTTTTGTAAACTCACCTCCTATAAATACACCGACATAACATATATCTAGGCGCGCACTAGTTCGGTCAGTACGGGTTTTAAGCTCTTCATCAGCACTAACAACGAGGCCAGACTCTTCTTTTATCTCGCGCTCTAAGGCCTCAGCAGGGTGCTCGCCAGATTTCATATATCCTCCTGGCAGGCTCCAAGATTGCTGCCTATAGGTATGCTTAAAGAGTAAAACCTCATTTTTTTTGTTAAAAATTACTCCAGTAACTCCAACTAAAAATTGATTTTGGAAAAAACGCATGACAAATAACTGTATGTCCTTAGGAAGGTTTAGCAGTTTCCAGATTTTTGCCAGAAATGGTTTCACAATGCGTTTTTGTCAGATGGTTCGCTGGAGTCATTTTTAAGACGTTCGTTTTCCAACTCAAGCTGGTGGATTCTCTTAGTCAGCTCAGCAATTTCACTACCGCTTTTTTTGATGGTACTGTCTTTCTTGTGCATAGATAAGGAGACAAAAATTGAATTGACAATGTAGATTAGATAAGCCAAAACAAGACCTGTAAGTAGAGATCCAACAATAATATAAAAAAGAGGAATACCAGAAAAGACATATGGACCAATGTTTAGTGTGACTTGCATTAAGTTGTTTTGTGCCAGATATGCCATTACAGCACCGACAATTACGAATAAAATAAGGATGATCATCTTCCTTATTATTCTACGTGGAGCTTCCGAAGTCAAAGTTTAACTAAAAGCTTGACCTCACGAGTTACAAATAATGCGTATATTCCAGTAGCCACAATTACTGCAACGCTTATCTGAATAAGCTGTGGGACATGCAAAAACGAGAATATTGCCCAGATAACTACAATGGCTACTACTCCTGCTACTATTGATTTGCCTAGGGTTTTGAGAATTTTTAACTTTTCAAAGATAGATGGCATGAGAAGGATAAACAAAAGACCGGTTTCAATAGCTACCGTTATTGAGTCGATTGCTGCAATTCCTACAGCTCCTACTTTTTGATAGAAGAAATATCCCAGGGCAACAAAAATAACTGTACGAACAGCTGTTGTATACAATGGGATTAGGGCTTGCTGTTTGGCATAAAAGGCTCTGACAAACACTTCTAGTAGAGTATGTGCTAATAAGGCTGCCATAAAGGCGTTTGTGGTTAGCACAAGAACCCTTGTTTGGCCTGGGTCGAAGTCAAAAACGAGATTAACCAAAGGGGTGAGGATGGCAAAAATAAGTACAGTTGGGATGATTGATGCTGCAATTAAAACACGCACAGCAGCTGAAAGAACTTTGGCAAATTCTTCTTTTCTTTTTTCATTTATTAAAATTGAGAGGGATGGCAAAAGTGCAATTGCAATTGATGACCCAATTAAAGTTTCTGGCACCTGCATTATAAAGTATCCATAAGTAAGTGCTGTAATCGACCCTGGGTCAAGCCGGGATGCAAAGTTGTCTCTTGATAAAAAAGTAATTTGGATTAAAAGAACCGTCAAAAGCCGAGGCCACATCAAACGAAAAATTTTCTTGATTCCTTCATCTTTCAAGTCAATCGAAAATGAAAAACGGAATTTATAAATCTTTAATCCAGGTAGCTGAATAAGCAAGTGCATCAGTGCTCCTAAAACTACTCCATATGTAAGGCCGTAGATTCCCATTGTGGGGGAGAGAACAACTGCTCCAAAAATAATACCTAAGTTGTAAAAGATTGGAGCAATTGCAGGTAGTAAAAAGTGTTTATGGGCCTGAAGTGATGCTGTAATTAATCCGCTTATGGAAAAAATAAGTGTAGCGATCAAGTTAATACGCAGGAGCGTAACTACCAATGCTTGCTGAGTAGGTCCAAATCCCGGTGCAACGCCAATCTCTGAGCTTACAAGGACTGGGGCGATGAGCGCTATCAGAAGCGATGCTCCGGCTGTTACCAAAAACAAGAGTGAAATAACTTTAGAAAATAGTCTCCAAGATTGGTCTTTGCCCTCGACATTTAAGTATTCGGCAAAGACAGGTATAAACGCCATGGCGAGTGCGCCGCCTGAGAAAAGGGAAAAAATAAGATCTGGCATGTTGTTGGCCACATTGAAGGCGTCAATCTCAGGGCTAAAACCAAATTGTTTGGCGATTAAGTACTGGCGGGCGAGAGCTAGAAGTTTATTTATTCCAAAAGCGACTCCGATAATTACAGATGCTTTAAAAATTTTTGACATCCACTACTTTATTGTAAGTGAAAACCTACAAAGAAGCCAAGAAGTCGAGAGCCGGCTTATAGTTGGGATAGAAGAAAAGTGTTCGGTTTGCTTCCTCACGAGCCCGTCCTATATCACCCAATCCTTTATATGCAATTGCCTTTTCTAAGTGGGCTTCTGCAAATGAATCATTACTGGCAAGGGCAATGTCAGCAAGTTCAATTGCTTTTTGGTATTCCTTGAGTGCATTGTAGGTTTGAATGGGTTGAATTTGATACCAGAGCATTCGCCTTGGCCAGTCAATTGTTCTTGACCTTTCAAATGCCTGTTTGGCGCCTGCATAATCTTTGAGAGAGTAAAGGCTAGTTCCTAGGTTAAACCAGGCGTACATATCGCCTCCGTCCTTGGCAATTTCATCTCTCGCCGTCTGGGCTGTTTTTTGATACATTACCTTTGCATCCCAAGAGCTTCCGACAATTGCTTTTAACAAATCCTCACTACCTGCTTTGTAAACTGGCAAATACTCATAATTAAAAGCTTTCCATTGAGTTTTTGTAAACTGCTCATAAGGATAAGTGATATTAACTCCTATAAAGGAATCATCTGCAATAAGTATGCCTTGCTCGTCGTCATAGCCCCTGATAATTGTTACGTGGCCTATGTCTTCATTGGGGTGGAGCCAGTCTTCGACAACTACATAAAATCCGTTGGCAACCAATTTTTTAAGAAGATCTACATTGCCTCCATAGAGAAGCTTTGATTCAATGCCGTAGTCTTTTCTAATATAGTCTGCCATTTCATATGTGAAGACATTTGTGTCATCAGGGCTAGTTCTTAATTGTGCTTTTGTCTCATTCTGGCCAACATTAAAGCCAAAATATTGCAGAACCATAGAAGTTGTTGCTGGACCGCAGTTATTAAATGTTTGTGGAACCCATTTAGCTCCCGGTAGAAGAGCCTTAACCCCGGGCTCCTTGGGCTTAATTGTCTGGCCCTTCAGCATTTTATCAATGGGGGAGGTATATATAACATTACCTTCAGGAGTGTAGTGGTCTGGCTCACGGAGTTTGTTGTAAATAATCTTGGCGGCAAAGCCACCTACAACAAAAAGAATAAGAAGTAGAGGAATGAGCACTCTTAATTTTGGCAGTTTCAATGGCTTGGCCATGATCACATTTAGTTTAACACTTTTTAAAATTTGACTTCTTATTTCTTTATTGAGAAGCTGGATAGAGATATGGAGGTGAGTGATTTATGGCAACTATTATAAACAATCCACCATCTTCCGATAATTCTGGCGGACCTTTAACTATGATCATTGTTCTTGTTGTTTTAGCCGTCCTTGGGTATCTCGGATATGTCTACGGTCTTCCCGCCCTAAGGCAAACACAGGTAGGAACACCACAGATTAACGTACCCAGTACGATTGACGTAAATGTTAATCAAAAGTAGAGGGATTAATACTTGATTAGTACGACAAAAAGTCTAAGCTATTATTAGGAGACATGGCAGAAGCAATTAAGATAGCTCCAGTTAAAAGGGAGGCGACTGACTCTCAAACTATTGAGTATTTAATTTATTTTATTTTTGGAGCACTCGAAATACTTCTTGGCTTCCGTATCGTTCTTAAATTGATGGGGGCCAATGCCGTAAGTAGTTTTGTAAGTTTGATCTATGGAATAACCAGGATTTTCATAATGCCCTTTGAAGGAATATTTAGGAGAGGTTTTACTGAGGGGATAGAAACAACTTCAGTTCTTGAGCCTTCAACCTTGGTTGCACTTATTGTCTATGCCATTTTGGCCGCAGGAATTGTTAAGTTAATAAGAATATCTTCTGGAGAGCAGCAAGATTCCTAAGATTGGAAGATTTACAACAAGAAAAACAAAAGGAGGTGAGAATTTGCAAATTTTAGTTAGTTTAATTCTAAGCGTACTCGCAGTTTTGATTAGCGCCTATGTGCTACCTGGAGTAAAGGTTGATGGAGTATTCACAGCACTGGTGGTTGCCGTAGTATTGTCTGTAGTTAATACTTTTATAAAGCCACTAGTTGTTCTTTTAACACTACCCATTAATATTATGACCCTGGGGCTATTTAGCCTAGTTATAAATGCTTTGATGGTAATGTTAGTTGCAGCTGTAGTGCCTGGATTTCAAGTCGATGGCATACTTTGGGCAGTTGTTTTCAGCATAGTATTATCGGTAATAAGTACTGGTATTTACATGTTGGTACCGAATAAAAAATAAGATTAGATTATTGGGGGAATATTTTGTTATTAAAAATATAATCTGCAATAGTTTTACTTATTAGCTCAATACCAGCCTTAGATGGATGAATATAATCATTTGATATATAGATTCTATTAACCTCGCCATCTGGCTTGAGGGACGCACTATAAACATCAATTACAGGAATTCCCTTTTCTTCTGCAAAGCTTTTGTGATTATTAATATATGCGATTCTTTCATCAACCCAAGATTTTCTAACTTCTAGTGTTAAATCTCTTGTTCCCTTTGCAAAGTTGACTGGGTCGGGTGCAATCGGAGTCATGAAAGCTAGAGACGCGTTTGGTTTTTGTCTTAGAATTTCTCTAACACTGCGCTCGAGCTCCTCATTTTGCTTTTTAAGCCCTTCGGTAAGTGGATATTCAGAGAGTGGGTTATAGCCAAAAGATTCGATAATGATAAGCTCAAATCCCTGTTTAAGAATTTCATCAGTAAGCCTCTGGTAAAGGCTTAATACATTGGTTGAGGGGTAGCCGTAGTTGTAAGTTACAAATTCACTATCTGGATAGAGCTTTATCAAGTTCAATCTTAAAGCATTGGCATTAAGACCCAGTGAATTGACAATTGAATCTCCCACAATGACGATTCTATATGAACGATTTTTAGAAATTACAGGATTTTTGTATGGGAACTGGTATGGAGTAGGGAAGGGGATAATCTTCTCAGTAATAATTTTTGTTTTTGGTAAATAGAGGAAATATACAATCCCGGCCACTATTAGTACTGCAAATACTACTAAAAAATGTGCAACCCCTTTTTTATTATTCATCATTAATCATATATCAAAAAATTGACTTTCTTTCTTGCTGAAAAGGGCCCTAAGAGTTATACTAATTTTGTTATGAGCAAAAATCCACTCATTAACGCGGTTTCGGCCTCAGCTTACATTCTATTAGTGAGTTTAGTTCTTAATTTTGGTGGTAAATTGGCTCCAAAGGAAGATTCTATTTTTGCTCCTGTTGCATTTGTTTCACTTTTTACACTCTCAGCTGCTGTTATGGGCTTTTTGTTTGGCTATCAACCTTTTCAGATATATTTTTCGGGGAAGAAGAAAGAAGCAGTTAATCTTTTTCTTAAAACACTAGCTGCATTTGCTTTCCTTACAGTTGTTTTTCTACTTCTTGCTTTCAGTGGGATTCTTAGCACTAGGTAAACTACTAAAGGTGGTCAGTTTCGTCGGCTGCGGCTTCTGCTTTTGTTTTATGAACTATCCCATCTTTGTGGTGGGGTGGTGAGTAGAGGGTGTAAAGCTTTAAGGGTTCTGTTTCTGATAGATTAATTATATTGTGCTCTGCCCCGGCAGGAATTATAACCACGCTTCCATCCTTAATTTCATTTTCCTCTCCGTTTATGATTGCTTTTCCTTGGCCCTTTTCAACTCTAATAAACTGATCGACCACTTCGTGTACTTCCATACCAATATCTTCCTTGGGATTTAGGCTCATAACAACCAACTGGGCGTGCTGACCTGTATAAATTACTTGCCTGAAGTTGGTGTTAGCCAAAGACAACTCTTCAATATTTCCTACATATCCTGTCATAGCTTCATTGTACTATAAAGCTGAAAGCCTTAAGAAAGAACATATCCTGAATTTTTGACAACTTCCCGAACCTTATCTTCCATTACCTTATCAGCTTCGAATTCGACCTCAAGGGTTTCTTTGGGGTAGCTGCAAGAAGCTTTAATGCCAGCGTCTTCCAGATCCATTTCAATAAGGCTAGCGCAGCTTGAGCAATCCATTCCTTTTATTTTGTAAATCTTTTTCATTTTTTTAATTGACAACATTAAATTGACCGGTGTACATTCCCATCGAGCAAGTGTAAGTCAAAAGACCAGTTTTTGTCGGTGTAAACTCTATTGTTTCACTTCCGGTTTGTGGAAGAACCTTCGAAATATTAAGAGAAGGGATAGTAAAAGCCCTGGAGCAGCTTTTTGTATTTTTTGTGACTAGTGTCAATTTGACTGGTACTCCTACTTGAAGAGTTTTGACATCGGAATTATATCCAAAATCCGAAACATTAATAGTCGCGAGTTGTCTTCCTTTAGCATCAAACACGGCTGCTCCTTTTGCCTGGGCTGGCCCTTTTGCGCTAGACAACACTTTCCAATAATTCTGCAATGTGTGGGCAGACCCCCTCAGCACTTGACCCGTGTTAATTGAAATTATTCCCAATACTAAAATTGTCAGGGCCGCGAGGTAGGAGAGCGATTTGTTTTTGAGTATTTTAAGTGTTGCAACCCCGAGTCCAAAAAATACGGGGCTTGTTCCTAGAGTAAAAGCGAAAAGAATAGCTGCTCCAAGAAGAGGGCTGCTTGAGGCAATCGCGAGAATCATCATTCCTTGAGTAATACCGCATGGAATTAGAATCGTGGAGAAGCCAAGAATTGCTGGTGCAAAGAGGGTCGAAGCCTTGGACTCCTGCTTTAATAATCTGAAAACAAACTTAGGTGGCTCTATTACAAAATACCTAAAAATAGGGTGAAGATTAAGAAGTCTGGCGGCTGTCAAAAGCATTACAAGTCCGGCAAAAATTTGCATCCAGCCTTGAGCTTGCGACGAAATTGTCAAAGATGAGCCAATTGCACCCAGACCTGCCCCAAGCAAGGTGTAGGCAAGAACCTTAGCTGCAATAAACATTGAAACACTCTTATACTTGCTATCTGTATTTGTCAGAGATGAAGCTAAAAGTCCGCCTTGTACTGCAAAACAGGATATCCCACCTGTTGTGAGTCCTGTCAAAAATGCCAGCCAAATTTGGTTCATAATTATTCCCTGCAGCAATCGATTGCCTTTTTAAAGATATGAGTTAGTTTATCAAAAGGAGAAGCTGAATCTTTAATTTTGACTTCCTTTTCTCCAACAAAATTTATGTTTCCATCTTCGAGCGGCACGTCTCCAATATCTACAACTTTCAAGTTTATAGCCCAGAAAAGCGAATAGAGTCTGAAGGATTTTTCAAAAAGTCCCCAAGCTTCCTTTCTGTGGCCTTTTTTCTCCTCTTTAGTTCCAACTTCCATTAACCTCATCGATGCTGCGAGTAAGTGCTTACTGATGCACCAAACTTCACCCTCATAGTCTTTAACTATTTTCTTTAGAAGCTCAACACGAAGGCTTCTTACTTCATTGAGAATATCCAAGTACTGCGGCTTGTCGGTTTTTTGTGAAGTAAAAAACAAATGCTCTTCAATAGAAATTAAATTCATTATGGCAATTGAAAGATCCTCATCTGCCGATAAGTCCATATCCTTTTGTTTGGTTACTTTCTCAACTTTTTCAAGTAATTTTTTATAGCTGTTCATCTGGTTGCAAGGTACATTATAACACTGGAAAGTATCAAAGCAGCTACCGGAAAGACAACTTTTTGAAAATGAAAAAAGACTTTGTCGTTGTTAATTTTCCTTATTCTTTTATCTACAAAGATCCCAAGGAGGAATGCTAACGATCCTAAGGAAGTTCCTAAAACTAATTTATCTACGCCCCAAAGTGTATTAAATGGATGTCCAATTATTTTTCCTAAATACATAGGAATCAGAACAAATCCATACATTAAAATAGCTGTAGAAATCGTAAAAAGGTTATTATTTATTTTTTCAACCTTTTTGAACTTTTTATAAGCCCAGTCTACAAACCAAAAAGAAGTAGAGAGAATGATTCCACCTATCCAAATTCCTGAGATTGTATCATCGACGCCGACAAATCTTGCTAAACCCAACCCTCCCACGACGGCAACTGTACAAACTGGACAGACCGCTTGAGCGATAGTTGGAAACAAGAAATAGAGAATAAGTGCGAGTATTAAAGATAGAAATTTTTTTCTCATAATTTTAAATTTTTGAAAAAATTAATTATTGGCTCGTCCCCCGCAAAACATTTCCCTTCGGGTGTAAAGAGTAGGGGGACTCCCATCTGCGACCTGTCTATTTTACAATAGGTATATCTTTCTTCCATAAGTTTTGCGTTATTTGGGTCTGACCAGACCTCCATTTTTTGAAGGGTTACCTTATCACTGTTTTCCCAAGAATTAAGAAAATTAGCTACATTTGTACAATGGGGGCAGCCGTTACCCCAGTAATATTCATATTCCCCGACGGGGAGTGGCCTGGGTGCTGTTTGAACGCTTTTTTTGCTTAAAATAAATATTCCAGCAATTAAGATTGCGACAATTATTATTGCTATTAATAAATTTTTTTTCATAAAGCATCTAATTCTATAACCAACTACCCATTGACACAAGGATAAGCTTTGGTTATATTATTGTCAACCCCCACCCGGGGGATAGGGAATGAATAGTTTTAATACATCTGCAGTCAGTAGAATTAAAATAGCAGAAGGACACCTCAAAAAGGTGAGAGAGATGCTTGAAGGAGGGGGCTATTGTCCCGACATTATCCACCAATCTCGAGCTGTGCAAGCTGCACTTAAAAAAGTTGACGAAATAGTTCTTCACGGACACCTACATTCATGTGTTCTAAAAGATCTTCATGGATCAGAATCAGAAAAAACCGTAGAAGAAATAGTTGAGTTATTCAAAAAACAATAATGACCGCTGAGCAGATATTAGTATCAATCTCTGGACTTTTTATTATTTTTTTTATTTATTGGTTTTTCTTTGAAAAAAAAGACAGTGCAGTGAGCGCTGATGGAAAGATAGAAATTTTAGTTGATGGAGGATATAAACCCTCAGTTGTAAAAATCAAGAAAAATCAAGAAACAACAATTTCAATTCTAAGAAAAGATCCGAATACTTGTTTAGAAGAATTTGTACTTTCTGATTTTAAGATCAAAAAATATCTGCCGCTTAACAAAAAAGTGGAGTTTTCAATAACTCCAACAAAGGTGGGAGAATTTTCATTTCACTGCGGAATGAATATGTTCCATGGAAAGGTGGTTGTTGTCTAGATGACAAAAAAATCTTTCCCAATAGTGGGGATGCATTGTGCTTCATGCTCAAAACTTATCGAGCGCAAGCTTCTTGGTGTTCCCGGAGTTTTGGGCTGTAGCGTCAACTATGGAAGTGAGACTGCGACTGTTGACCTTGATCCGGACAGGGCAAGCGATAGTGATTTGGTTTCTGCCGTATCCAATATTGGCTACAAAGCAATAATTACTTCAGAAAAAGGTGAAAAAACTGCCGATGAAATTAAAGAGGAAGAAAAGAAAAAAGAATTGAAGGCTCTAAAAATAAAAGTTATTATCTCGGCAATTTTATCTTTTACCATCTTTATCGGCTCTTTCCCTGAATGGTTTGGTATAAAAATGAGTCCCATTTTATTACTTATCTTGACCCTGCCCGTCCAGTTCTGGGCTGGAAGCGAATTCTATCTTGCCACTTGGTCGGGGCTTCGTAACCGCGCAGCGTCAATGGATACCCTGATAGCAATTGGTACAACCGCTGCTTTTGGGTACTCAGTTTTATCAATTTTGGGCTATCTCACCGGAACATATTTTGATACTGCAGCAGTCATAATTACCCTTATTCTTCTTGGGAGATATTTCGAGGCAAAAGCCAAAGAGCACACCAGTGACGCTATTAAAAAATTATTGGGGCTTCAAGCAAAGACGGCGAGAGTTATTAGAGGAAAGAAGGAATTAGATATTCCAATAGAAGAAGTAGTTGTGGGGGATATGGTCAGGGTAAGGCCAGGAGAAAAAATTCCAGTAGATGGAGAAATTGTTGATGGAGATTCGGCAATTGATGAGTCAATGGTGACGGGGGAGAGTATCCCTGTCGAAAAAACAAAGGGAGACATGGTAATCGGGGCAACTTTTAATAAAACTGGCAGCTTTGTTTTTAAAGTTACAAAGGTTGGTAAAAACACTATGCTTTCTCAAATTGTACAAATGGTGGGAGAAGCCCAAAGCTCAAGAGCCCCAATCCAAAGGCTCGCAGATGCCGTCTCTTCATATTTTGTGCCCATTGTCTTAATGCTCTCGGTTGCTACGTTTGTTGTTTGGTTTGACTTTGGTCCAAGCTCAGGTCTCCTGGCCTTTATGAATATGGTCGCAGTGTTAATTATTGCCTGTCCTTGCGCAATGGGACTTGCTACTCCAACCGCAATTATGGTTGGAACCGGCAAAGGTGCAGAAAAAGGAATTTTAATTAAAGATGCAGGAAGCCTAGAGGCTGCCAGCAGAATTAAAACTATAGTTTTTGATAAAACTGGAACACTCACAAATGGGAAGCCGGTTGTGACGGAGGTACTAGGGGAGAGAGATACGCTTGCTATTGCTGCTTCCTTGGAGCAGGGCTCAGAGCACCCTTTGGGAGAAGCGATTTTGGCTGAGGCTAAGAAAAAAAGAATTTCGCTAACTAAGGCCACTGGGTTTAAGGCTCGGCCAGGATTTGGGATAGAAGGAGTAGTAGGGGGTAAGAAGTATTTTCTAGGTAAGATTGGAGCTAAAGACAAAAGCGTTACCAAGCTTGAAATGGAAGGGAAAACTGTAATGGTCCTCTCATTAGGCTCAAAGGTAGTTGGCTACATTGCAGTTGCAGACACCCTAAAGGTTGGAGTTCCCGAAGTCGTTACAGACCTGGAAAAAAGACACTTAGATGTATGGATGATTACGGGTGACAACGAAAGAACGGCCATGGCAATTGCCAAAAAAGCAGGAATAAAAAATGTATTGGCAGAAGTTTTGCCTGAGGAAAAAGCCAAAAAAGTAAAAGAATTTAATAATGTGGCTTTCGTTGGGGACGGGATAAATGATGCACCAGCTCTTGCAGCCAGTGATGTTGGAATTGCTATGGGTACGGGGACTGATGTTGCAATAGAATCGGCAGGAATAACTCTTTTAAATAAAGATATAAGGAGTGTAATCACGGCTTATAACCTAAGCCGTGCGACATTTAATGTCATAAAGCAAAACCTATTTTGGGCTTTTGGCTACAATGTAATTCTAATTCCAGTTGCAGCCGGTGTTTTATATCCCTTTACAGGCCTACTTCTAAACCCTGCCCTAGCTGCATTTGCCATGGCAGCTTCTTCAATTTCTGTGGTTTTGAACTCTTTAAGGCTAAAGTCAATCAGGATTTGAAGCATAAATTGATACCTTAGGTAAATTTAATCTACACTGTAATAGTGGCACAGATTCACTATCACAAAGAAACAAACCTCGGCATTCGCCGCGTCAAGAAAGGTGGCGATTTTAGCTTTGTTCACAGGAGTGGAAAGTCAGTCTCTAAGGCCGCATCCTCCAGAATTTCAAAGCTTGCAATCCCTCCGGCCTGGAAGGAAGTAGCTATAAGTAGCGACCCAAAAAATTATATTCAAGCAGTTGGTACTGATGCTAAGGGCAGAAAGCAATATATCTATCACCCTCTTTGGGTTAAGCGCAATCAAGAGAAAAAGTTTGACCAAATGGTAGCCTTTGGAGAGAGGCTTCCGACGCTTCGTGAGGCGGTTAGCGCCCACATGAGGGAGCATGATTTGTCCCGAGACCGTGTTATCGCGACAATTGTTTGGCTTCTTGAGCACACTTTCATAAGGGTAGGTAATAAATCCTATGCCAAGGAAAACCAGTCCTATGGCCTTACAACCATGAGGGAAAAACACGTCGAAGTAAAAGGCAACAAAATGACATTCAGTTTTGAAGGCAAGAGCGGTGTTTACCATGAGCTAGATGTAGCCCATCCTAGAGTCGCCCAAACAATTAGGGAGTGCCTGGATATTCCTGGGTATGAACTTTTTACGTACCTTGACGAAAACAAAGATAAAAGGGTAGTTAACTCAAGTGATGTAAATGAATATCTAAAAATTCATACAGGAATTGATCTTTCAGCAAAAGATTTTCGCACTTGGGGAGGAAGCGTTTTGGCTGGGGACTCCTTATACAAAAAAGGCAAAGCTCTGAGTGACGCGGACTTAAAGAAAAACATCACTGAAGTAGTAGAAGTTGTATCAACTCATTTGGGAAATACCAAAAAAGTTTGCCGAACTTACTATATCCACCCCGCAATTATAAGCTCTTATGAGGATGACATTTTAGTTCCACATTTTGCTAGATCGTATAGTAGAAAATCAGATGGAAAACTTAGCCTGACTCCTGAGGAATATGCAACCTGGAGCCTAATCAAGGATTCCTAGCTTTATTTTAAGAAACATTAATGCGCCTTTTGCCGCATCTATCGCTTTTATCTTTTTCCCCTCTTCATATTTTCTGGGACTAAAAGAAATTGGTACTTCTACAATTTTTACTTTTCTTTGGGCCAGCTTTCCAGTGATTTCTGCTTCTAATTCAAACCCGCTTGAGCATAAATTAAGCTCTCTTGCAAGGCTAGTTTTTATTAGTTTGTAGCAGGTATAAGTATCTGTGAGATTTGTATTAAAAAGAAAATTGCAAAACTGAGTGAGGAGAACGTTTCCTAAATAGGTTCTTTGATATGCATGAGCATTCTTAGTAATAAGCCTTGATCCATAGACAGCGTTGTTTTTTGAAAGCCTTTTTATAAGTCTTTTGTAATATTTAGGGTCGTATTCTAAGTCTGCATCCTGAATTAAAAAATAATCCAGAGAAATCTTTGAAAGAGCAGTCCTAACAGCTGCTCCTTTACCTTTATTTTTTCTGTGGGAGATTACTTTTATTTTTTTGTTTTTAAATTTTATCCTTTTTAAAATTCTCGCTGTATTATCACTTGATCCATCATTGACGACAATTACTTCACCGACAGCTTTTTGTCTAAGAACTTGGTGTAGCGCTTTTTCTAATGTTTTTTCTTCGTTAAAAACAGGAATAATTATAGAGATTTTGGTTTGCATATCGTATGATAACCCAAGAATGATTATATTGATAATTATTGTTGTACTCATCTCTCCTTGGTTTTGGTCATTTTCACCTCCAACAAATTTATTTCAGATAAATATTCAAAAAGAGATTACTGAGGCTCAGGGTAACACTACTTGGAAAAGAGGAAAGGTAAGCCCGTCACCAATAGATAAGCTTTTTCTTAATTGGCCAAAAGAAATTATAAGCAGGAGGTTCTCAATTGTTATGGAAAACCTAGATATTGGTAATTATTTTTTTGCGGGGCACCCAAGAGAGAGAGTTGGGATTGTCGAAAAACAGAAATTTTTCTTCTTTGAGTTTATTTTTCTTATAGTGGGTCTCACAAGCGTTGAGCTTAAGAAATATAAAAAGTTTTTAATTATTTATAGCTTACTCATGCTTCTTGGCGTGTTTATATTTGAATGGCGGGAGTTTAATCAAACAATATTCTTATCAGTTCCCTTTATTATTGTCATGGCACTGGGTCTTAAGAAAATTCTATTTTTAGCAAAGAATAAATTATTTAAATGACAAAAAAAGTTATCACATCAGTACTTGTAGTAATTATCCTTTTAGGAGCAATTTTGCGTTTTTATAACCTTGGAAGCGTTGCTCTAGGTTTTTTTAGAGATGAGGCCGCTTTAGGGTTTAACACCTGGTCTATTTTAAAAACCGGCGCAGATGAATATGGACAGCGCCTACCAATAATATTTAGGTCCTTCGAAGTATTTTTTATGCCCGCCTATGTCTACTTTTCCTTGCCATTTTTCTTTGTTTTGGGGCAAACTGTTTTTGCAACCAGGGCACTTGCCGCAACTTCTGGAGTTCTACTTATTTTATTTACCTACTTAATTGCAAAAGAATTTTTTAAAAAAGAAAAGCTAGCCTTAGTGGCTGCATTTCTGGTCTCTATTTCTCCCTGGGCAATCTTTTATAGTAGGGGTGCCTTTGAAGGAAACTTAGCTCTACTTTTTTTCAGTATCGGCGTTTACTTTTGGCTCAAGTTTATGGGAGCAAATAAGAGTAACCCGCTCCGCGGTAAAAAGTTCTTTTTTGTGAGCATCTTGGGATTTATAGCTTCGATGTACAGCTACCAAGCACCAAGGTTTGTTGCTCCCCTGTTTATTGGATTTTCTATTTTATCTCAAAAAGGATGGTGGAAAAATTGGAGGCTTTGGCTTGCCGGAGCTATTTTTGCGCTAGCGCTTTATTTACCAATCCTAACAATCACTTCTTCTCCGGCCGGGTACCATAGGGCAATTGGAGTAAGCGTCTTTTCTGGTAGTGGAGCGGCCACGACCCCTAAAGAGCTTTTGTCACTCTATTTTCAATATTTCTCTCCAGCCAACTTGTTTTCCCAGAACGACTATGACCCCCAGAGAAGAGTAGAAGGTTATAGTGTTTTTTATCTTTGGATGCTGCCCTTCTTCTTAGTTGGAATATGGAAATTTGTAAAGGAAAAATTCAAAGGTTCTAAATATTTTTTAATTTGGCTCTTTTTGGCTCCCATCCCGGCTTCCTTGACGCGTGATCCATTTCACACTTATAGATCACTCCTTGTCTTTTTGCCGCTTACCCTAGTTATTGCGCTTGGCCTAGACCACGTTTTGGAGAATTGGAAGAAAGCAAAAAAAATCTTAGTTCTTGGTTTTTGTATTTTAATTTTCTATTCTGTCTCTGCTTACTTTTTTGCTCTATTTAAGATTGCACCCGTTGTAAATGGCCAGGATTGGGATTATGGCTATAATCAGGTTACTGAATTTATAAAGTCCCAACCTCAGGATTTAAGAGTAGTCATTGATGACCCAAACACTGACAGCTATATACACATTCTATTTAATGGGGGCCTACCCATCAGAGAATACCAAAAAGTAGCGTCAGAAAAGCTTGGGGATAGGTATTACACTACACCCGACAGGTTGAGGCCCGAAAAGGTCGGTAGGTTTGAGTTTAGGAAAGTCAATTGGCCAAGCGAGAGGGGGGAAGTAAATACTTTATTTATTTTTCCATCAAACCGTCTTCCCCCGTCTGAGTTTGCAACTGATCCCAAACTTCGGTTGGAAAAAACTATTTATTTGCCCAGCGGTGAGCCAGCTTTCTATATCATAAGAAGGACTGAGCTATAGTAAATCTGCTTTGCTTTTACCCCGTCGGCGTGTTAAAATAGGTTCACTTCTCAAGAAAGTTAGACAGGAAAATATTTTAAAAACAGTAGCCGAACAAAAGAAAATTCAAGAGCGTGAAGACTGGCACAAGTTGGTTGTCAAAGTGATTGTTTGGAAAGAAGGAACTGTAGGTAAGGGAGTCGTCCAGTTAGTCAACAAAATTACTCCCAAAGAATGGAAGCTCTACAGAAAGAAGCTGACCAGTGCAAACGCAGCCAACGCCAAAGACAAGACACACATCCGACTTAAGGAAACTTGGGATAGAATCAAGGAACATGGCGGTTTTAGTTAAAGTATGCTATACTCCTTCTTAGCTGCTTAAGTTATTAAAGAACTTTTGAGTTTGATAGATAAAGGTACCCCATTTATTTTTTATAGTATCTTTTCTCCTTACTTAGTAATTCTTCTTATTTAAGCAGTCAAAAATTATGTATAGAGCTAATTCCTTTAGGGGAGACCGCGGTTCCCGAGGTGGAAACTTCGGAAATCGTTCTTTCCGTAGAATTAAAACAATCGACCCGCGCTTTTTTGTGCAAAGGGCCGAAGATCGTGTGCAAGAGACTTATGAGCCTCAAAACTCCTTTTCTGACTTTGACATTGATCCAAGGATTAAAGAAAACATTACATCCCATGGATATACAGTTCTAACCCCAATTCAGGATCAAACCATTCCATCTCTACTCGAAGGCCGCGATGTTGTAGGCATTGCTGCAACAGGAACCGGTAAAACAGCAGCTTTCCTTATCCCTTTAATTAATAAAGTAGCAAGTGACAAGTCACAAAAAGTTTTAATTGTTGCACCAACACGTGAGTTAGCCGTTCAAATCGACAAAGAATTTAGAACACTGGCCTCAAAAATGGGGATTTATTCAACAATCTGCATTGGAGGAGTAAGCATTGGACCACAAATTTATAATTTGCAAAGAGGTTCACAATTTGTAATTGGAACACCTGGTAGACTTCAGGACCTTGAAGCCCAAAGAAGGCTAGATTTCTCTATGTTTAAGACAATCGTTCTTGACGAAGTCGATACAATGCTTGATATGGGTTTTGTCCATGAGATTAGCTATATAATTTCAAGGCTTTCAAGCCCAAGGCAGTCCTTATTTTTCTCAGCAACAATCTCAGACAAAGTGAAGGGAGTTATGAGGGGATTCCTTAATAATCCCATTACAGTCTCTATTAAGGCTTCTCAGGCTTCAGCAAACGTCGATCAAGACGTTATTAGGCTTAATGGCCAGCCCAAGATTGATGTGCTGCATGATCTTTTGACCCAGGAGGGGTTCGATAAAGTGTTAGTTTTTGGCAGAACCAAGTGGGGGATTGAAAAGCTTTCCTTTGCTCTTTCAGACAGAGGCTTTAGAGTAGCTTCAATTCATGGAAACAAGAATCAAAATCAAAGACAAAGAGCTCTTGAAGAGTTTAAAGCCAATAGGGTTCAGATTCTTTTGGCAACCGATGTAGCTTCAAGGGGAATTGATATTGATAACGTAACCCACGTTATCAACTTTGATCAGCCAGAAAGCTATGAAGACTATGTCCATAGAATTGGAAGAACAGGTAGAGCCAATAAAAAGGGTATTGCACTAACCTTTATAGACTGAGACAATCTTTCTGTAAAAGGAGATTTTAGTGAAGAACTTCTACAATATTATAAAGGCCCTTTCGGTTATCGGCGTTGTTCTTGCGGTTTACCTTCTCTGGCAACAAGTTTATCGTCCGGAATTTCAACCTTGCAAAATTAATAGTATTGTTAACTGCGACGCTGTAATCTCGGGCCCCGTTGCTAAAACACTAGGTATACCAACTCCACTTTACGGACTCATTGGCTACATTGTTATTTTCTTTGCTGCAGTATTTAAGAAAAGCAAATTACTTTTAGGAGTCGCTACTTTTGGACTCCTTTTTTGTTTGAGAATTGCATACATCGAACTATTTGAGCTTAATGTAGTTTGTCCGGTTTGTATTGCCTGTCAGCTTATTATGATTACTGTTTTTATTCTTGGCCTAAAATTAAACCTAAAAAAGAAAGAAAGTACTACTTAGTAATCGATTTAAATTCTTTATAAAGCTTTTGAATTTTAGGATCAATTACAAGCTTGCAATAGGGAGCTGATCTGTTCTGGCTGTAGTAATCTTGGTGATGTTTCTCTGCCATATAAAATTTCCCTGCAGGTATAATTTCAGTAACCGCTCCCGTAATTTTTGATTTCATCTCTTCCGCAATCTTTTTTTGATCCTCGGAGTGGTAGAAAATAACCGAGCGGTATTGCGCTCCTTTATCTGCCCCTTGTTGATTTAGAGTGGTTGGATCGTGGAGCTTAAAAAAGACCTCAAGGACGGTTTTGTAGGAAATTACTTTAGGATCAAATGTTATTTGATTCGCTTCAGCATGCCCAGTCGTTCCTGAGCTTATATCTTCGTAACTTGGATTTTCCTTTGTGCCGCCAGTGTAGCCGGATTCAACCTTTTTTATACCTTTTAATCTCTCAAAAATGGCCTCAGTACACCAAAAACAACCTCCAGCTAATGTAGCAATTTCCATATACCTATGCCCACTATAGCACCAAGAGTGTCGAGAATTAAATCATTTATAGTATCAATCTTCTCTGGTTTATAAATCTTTTCCTTGAAGAAATATCTATATCTCAGCCACTCATAAATCTCCCACAAGACCCCAACAATAAAAACAAACAAAACGCCAAGTATTGAATTGTTTATAAAATTATTGAGAAACAAAAACATCAGCAGACCCCCCGTAAAATGGAAAGGAGCAAAGAATTTTTGTGATTTGATTTTAAAGACGTAGCCGCATATTTCAGATGCTACAAATAAAACAAAAAGCAGGATCATTGATATTGACAGCAAGTTCATAATGGTGTTTCATTGATTATGGCAGGAAAAGAGTATTACGGCAAAAGACCTATTTGGCAATGGATTCTGATATACGTCTTAATTGGGGGAGTAATCTATGGATTGGTTTACTATTTTTTCTTCTACAATAAAGGCGTGATGCCTTCATACTAAAAGTAGTAATATTTAATTGTGTTAATTGTGAATGTCGTCTTACTCGTTTTTCTGGCACTCTCCCTCTTAATAAAACAGCAGGCTTTACTTGTTGTCATTGGACTTGTTGGTACTCTTTTTGTTGGCTTTGATGTTATCCGTGCTATCAAAAAAAGAAAAATTACAGTTGACCTTTTGGCGGCAGTTGCTCTTGTTGCATCTATTATTGCTCGAGAGTGGTTTTCTGTAGTTTTTATTAACTTAATGATTACTTCAGCCAGGATTTTTGGAAACTACACCGAAAATGTTGCCGGACTTGCCATTAGAAGTCTATTAAAGCTTAGACCTAATAAAGTAAAAATTAAAGTTGGAGAACAGATAAAAGAAATTCCACTTATGCAGGTTAAAATTGGCGACATTGTAATTGTTGGATCTGGTGATCGGCTGGCGGTTGACGGAGTAGTAATTGAAGGGAGTGCGAGTATTGACCAGTCTTCGCTTACAGGAGAGTCGGCTCCAGTTTCAAAGACAAAAGGTGACAAAGTTCTGTCTTCAACTCTCAATGTTTCTGGGTCACTTGTTGTAAAAGCAGAGAAAATTGGTGCTGACACAACTTTTGAAAAAATAATAAAACTTGTTGAAGGCGCGCAAGGGAATAAAGTTAAAATTCAGACAATGGGGGAGCGCTTTGCCACCGGGTATGTTCTTGTATCACTGGTCGGTTCTATTGCTCTCTATCTAATAACGCGCAACCTTTCTTTGGTTCTCTCGGTTCTTTTGGTGGTCTGCGCTGATGATATTGCAGTCGCGATCCCTATGGCTTTCTGGGCCTCTATTGCCCATGCGGCCAAGCGTGGAATAATTATCAAAGGCGGAGAATTTCTGGAGGCTGTTGTTAGGCTTAAAACTTTGATAGTTGATAAAACTGGAACATTAACCCGAGGCAAAATAAAAATTACCGGAGTAATAGCTTTCGACGATAGCACAGCCGACGGGATACTAAAACTCGTAGCCGAGGCTGAGTCAATTTCAGAGCATCCAATTGCCAAAGCGATAGTAGATTATGCAAACACGAAAGATGTTAAATTTGAAATCCCATCGCGGTTTAAAGAATATCCCGGGCGCGGAGTTATCGTCTATAGAAATAAGGAGAGAATAATTGCTGGCAACCTTACTTTTATAAGATCAGAAAAAGTAAAAATTGGGGACAAAAATATGGATGAAGCCAAATCCTTTCTTCAAAGCGGCGTAAATCTAGTTTTTGTAGCTCGAAAAGAAAAACTTTTAGGACTAATCACTTTTGAAGATGAACTCCGCCCGAAAGTTCGGGAGACTATGGCTGAAATTAGAAGTTTGGGAGTAGAAAACGTCTTTATGCTTACTGGCGACAATGAATTTGTGGCCAGAAAAGTAGCCCGTGAGGCTGATATTCGCGACTATAAAGCCAACTTAATGCCCAAAGATAAGCTCGATTTTGTAAGAAGTCATTTAGATTCTAAATATAAGCTTGCTATGGTGGGGGACGGTGTTAATGACGCAGCCTCACTAGCACAGGCAGACATTGGAATTGCAATGGGGGCTATTGGATCTGATGCCGCGGTTGAGGCTGCCGACGTTGCTTTAATGAATGATGATTTTAGGAAAGTCAAAGAATTTATTTCAATAGGACACTATACGGTTGGAGTTGCTAGACAAAATTTTGTAATCTGGGGTATTGTGAATGTCCTAGGCCTCATTCTTGTTTTTTCTGGACACATTGGTCCCAGTGGCGCCGCGGCATTCAACTTTATTACCGACTTTTTCCCGCTTGTTAATTCACTAAGGCTTCTTCTACAATCTAGGCATGCTTAAAAAACACCATATCCGTTGGAGATATAAAAATATTACTTTTACAATTCTAGGCATCGCCTTGGTTATTTTCCTTTCCAAAAACCCGACTTTCAGCAGTTTGATTTCATCAATCGGGAGTCTGCGATTTATAGGAGCTGTTATTGGAGGTGCTCTTTTTGTTTGTACGTTTACAATTTCTTTGGGGGCTCTTATTCTTTTTGAACTTGCCAAAAATGTCTCTCCTTTGGAAATTGGAATTTTTGCTGCAATTGGTGCTGTATTTACAGACTTTGTAGTTTTTAAGTTTGTCAAAAACAACTTAACTAATGAGATTGAAGAGCTCTATGAACAAGTGAGTGGACATCATATCAGAAAAGTAATCCACTCTAAGTTTTTTGGCTGGGCCCTGCCAGTTGTGGGGGCGATTATAATGGCCTCGCCTTTTCCAGATGAGATTGGTGTTTCTTTAATGGGAATTTCAAAAATGAGCCACCTCAAATTTATTGTTCTTTCTTTTATTTTAAATGCCATTGGTATAATTATTGCGGTAAGTCTTCCTAGGATATAAACTGATTCTGGTAGGGGGTGAGAAAAATGAAGATACTACACATAATTGCTTTTACTCTTATGGCTCTAGGAGCACTTAATTGGGGACTTGTAGCCCTTCTTGACTTTAACTTGGTTTTAACGCTTTTGGGAAGCTGGCCAATGGTTGAGAAAGCTGCCTATGTTTTGGTCGCTGTTTCGGCAGTTTACGTTTTTGTAACCCATAGAGGAGACTGTAAAGTTTGCAGTGGGAAATAACTTTAAAGTATAATCCTGTTTATGAAGTTTTTATGGGTCTTGTTGGCAGTAGCGGTTTTTGCAGCTGCTGCTTTCTTTGCTTATAAAAACTTTTCTCCTAAAGATGTTGCACTACAAATCTCTCAAACTTTTTCTCCCCAGGTCGATAAACTAAACGTAATCTCGGCCAGTGTAAGCCTCGTAAGAGGAGAAGAAACCAGAGTTTTAGAGCCTGGAGTCGAGGAAGAGATTAAGGAAGGAGACAGGATAACAACTGACACCAAAGGTCTTGTCATCATTACTTACAAGAGTGGGTCGGTTGTAAGAGTAGATGGAGAGTCAGACGTTGTTTTCAAGTCCGAAACTAGTCTTTTCCAAAACTTTGGAACTATTTATGTCAGATTTAAAAAACTAGTAGGTATTCAAGAATCATTTGAGGTAGAATCCGAAAACATGGTCGCTTCAGTCAGGGGAACTGCTTTTGCCTCAATTATTAAAAAAGGAGCCGATTCAAAGATTTTAGTTACAGATCATGAAGTAGAAGTTCTGGCCAAAGGCCCAAACACCAAAAAGATTGTAGTCAAAGGCGATCAGGCAGTTGTTTCTAAAACAAAAAAAACAATTACAGTAAGTAAGCAAGTTCTAAGCAAAGTAGAAAAAGATTGGCTTTTGTTTAATGATAATGAAGATGGTATCGCAACACCTACTGCAACGCCGGTGATTACACCTAAGCCTACAGCTACAACTTCTGGAAGTCCTAAACCAACTTTAACACCGGTTCCAGTTACCAATCAGTCGACAATGCCTGGAGTAGGATATACAAAAAGCTCTGTCAAAACTGACAGGGGAACCTTTTCAATGTCGTGTGTTGGTGCAAAAATAGGAACATTTAGGACAGTTACTGACTCAGCCAGCGATTCTGACTGCAAGGACAACTGTCCTGTATTGCCTCTGGCCTCATATGCAACACGAAATAACGGTTTTGCAGCCATAAATGGAATGTATTTCTGCCCAGCAGACTATGCAAGTTGTGCAGGTAAAACAAATACATTTGATACCTTATTTTTTAACTCAAGAACAAGAAACTATATGAATTCAGACAATAACGTATATAGTAGTATTCCATTTTTTGTAGTTAATGGTGATGGATCTCCAAGATTTATCGGGCAAAGTAGTCAATGGGGAAGAGATACCGGAATTCAGGCAGGAACTGCTGGGAACCCAATGCTTATTCAAGGTGGGAATATTGCAGCAGTTGAGGGAAACCTGGATGAAAAACAAAGAACAATTAAATCTAATAGAGGAGCAATTGTCCACAAGGGCGATACTTTATATCTTTGTATAACAGGAGGAACGACTGTGCTGGATTCAGCCTTAGTCTATAAAACCCTAGCAGTCGATAATGCTATTAACATCGATGGCGGTGGATCTTCAGCCCTTTGGGTTAATGGTTCATATGTCTATGGACCTGGCCGACAAATTCCTACAGCAATAATCTTCGCACACTAAGTGATATAATTTTTTAGGGGGTGATTTAAGTGAAGAAAACTTGGAAAACTGCGTCACAAGTTTTAATGAGTCTTTCATTTGGGGCTATTATCCTTTCAGGTGTAGGTTATACTGGTACAGATATCTGGCTGGCCTCAACTCAATGGCTGTTGGTTGCTGCTGTTTTAGCCCTTTTTGGCTTATATTCAAGGATGAGTAGCTAATCTACAAATAATTAGCGGTAATTCTGCGGAGAATATGCGGAAATGAGGTTTACTTACTATATGTTCTATTTTTGATACCCCCAAAAGAGTATTGTCTTGTCTTGGCAACTTCATCCCTTAATTCTTTGGGCACAAAATCTAGCTGTATAATGTACATGTGGCCAAAATTACCGTTTTTTGGTTCCGCTTCTATTGCGACAATTAATTCCTCATAACCAGGTGTAGTTCTCAATATTGCACTTGCAGCCACCCTAGTTAAGGCTATTGTATTGGCAGACATTTTTAAGGGTTCGAATTTTGCACCAGCCCTTTCAAGGCAAATAACTGCTCCGATTCTTGTTTTTTTGGCATTGTCCGGGTCGAGTTTTAAGTCAATTAAGCCTTGTCCAGATCTTTTTGCTACTTCGGCGGCTTGAATTATCAGTTGCTGAAAACCGTATACTTCTTTCTCAAATTGGTTCAAATCATCATCTATATCGCCACCTTCGAGAAGGTAGTGGTCAATATCTCTCATTTGCAAGACAATATCACAATCTGGAAAATTTGACAATGTCTTTTTCCCATGATAATCTTCACCCACAAATGAAAGATTTGGCAAGAAACAAGAAAGATATCCTAATAGGCCTTGTTATTTTGGTCGTCCTTGCAGTTGGTGTTTACCTTTGGAAGTTTAATAAGCCTCAGCTTAAGGTTCCTGAAGAAAAAACTGTTCAAGTTGTTGAACAAGATTTGGAAAACAAGTTCAAATTTATGATTCCTGATGACGTTGAAAAAGCACAGCTTAAAGATGTTTCGGGCGGGGACGCAAGTGGAATTGCAACCAGAAATGAAATTTTGGTTGACATACTTGATCCTGAACCGGGAACTTTTTATCAAGCTTGGCTTGAGAAAGACGGAAAACTGATTTCGCTTGGAAAGCTAAGGATAGCCAAGGGCGGATGGCTTTTGGAATACAGCTCAGCCAAATATCCTGGGTACAATAAGATTGTCGTAAGTCAGGAGAAAGTTTTCGATCTTAAAATTGAAGAGAGAGTTCTTGAAGGATCCTTCTAAATTTGCTTCAAACTTGCTAGAATAGTTTTGTGAAGAAAATAGGTCTTAGTTTTTGTCTTTTTACATTACTGCTTTTATTTTCTCCAAGTGAGGTTCGTGCTTCCTTGGTAAATGTTGAGAAAGATGGAAGTGTAATTTTAAATGTTCTTGCGAGTGAAAGCTCGCTTGCTCTTGAAATTCCCAAAAGAGATTCACTTTTGGTCAACCAAACTGCAGTTTCAGATGTTCCCAATCACGCCCAGATTTCACTAATTGAGGAGGACGGTAAACTTCAACTTTCTGTAGTTACAGATGAAGGGTTAAAGTACCTAGACGTTACAAATTACAAGGATAATGTAGTCGAAATTGAAGAGAGGAGTGCTACTCAGAAAGTACAAATTGGGATAGTCGACGGCAAGTTCTCGATAATGCAGAATGGAATTATAGCTGTGACAGCTTTTCCAATAAACATTGACCCTAAAAATGCCCAGATTTCAGTTTCAGCCCCATCGGGGGTAAGATATTTGGCAATACTTCCTCTTGAGGCTTACCAGGGACTACTTAGGTCAAAGGCAATAAACAAGATGGGTGTAGGAAACATGGAGATAAAAGAAAGTGAGAGGGGAGAGATCACATATGTTGTTCCAGGTGAGAAAGTTCTTAATATTTTTAGGCTTATGGACTATGCTGTTCCTGTTAGTGCTACAGTTTCTGCTTCAACCGGTGAAATTATTTCAATTGATGAGCCACCATGGCTCAGGGTTTTAGGCTTTGTTTTTAGTTAGGAGGTGCAAAGATGACTATTACTGTTTATTCGACAACAACCTGTCCTTACTGCAAAATGCTTAAGGAATACTTAAAAGAAAAAGGTAAGGATTACGTAGAAAGGCTGGTTGACCAAGATGACGCTGCAAGAGAAGAGATGATGGCAGCCTCAGGCGGGTTTTTAGGAGTTCCTTTTATCATTGTTACTAAAGATGACGGCACAAAAGAAAATGTTATTGGATTTGATAAAGGGAAACTAAATACACTTTTGGGAATACAAGCATGATTTTTGTAAACTTTAAAACTTACCAAGAAGGAACAGGTGGTAAAGCGCTTTTATTGGCCAAAATTCTAGAAGAAGTTTCTCACGAAGCTCAAATAAAAATTATTCCAGTAGTCCAGGCAACGGATATAAAGGAAATTGTTTCTCAGGTAAAGCTTGAAGTTTGGACCCAAAAGATTGATCCAGTAGAATTTGGTGCCCACACAGGCTCAATTATTGCCGAAGCGGTTTTGGAGGATGGAGCTTTGGGAACCTTTTTAAATCATTCTGAGGATAAGTTTGTAAATTTTGATGAGTTGGCAAAGGCTTCTGATAGGGCAACCCAAGTTGGACTTAAGACTTTAATTTTCGCAAGCGATATTGCCGAGCTGGAGAAAGTCTCAAGTTTAAAGCCGACTTATATTGCCTACGAGCCGGCCGAGTTAGTTGGGAGTACAACCACATCTGTAACCCAAGCCAAGCCCGAGGTGATTTCTCAAGCTTCAGAGATTTCAAAAAATTCAGGAATTCCTTTAATAGTAGGAGCAGGCGTCCATACGCGCGATGATGTTAAAAAAAGTATTGAGCTGGGGGCTGTTGGAATTGCAGTTGCAACAGATATTGTCAAAGCCCAGAACCCAAAGCAGGAACTTCTGGATCTGATAGAAGGATTTAAATAGTGCTCAAACGTTTTTTAATTAACACATTTTTATTCTTATTATTTTTATTTTTTGTGTTTCCAAAGCCTGCTCTTTCTGCTGATAAATCCTATTCGATAAACCAAGTTTCCATAACTGCCAAAGTAAACACAGACGGGTCAATGAATGTCGAAGAAGTACGAAGATATAATTTTAATGGATTCTACACTTTTGCATATCAAACAATAAATAAAACTGCAGGAACGAGCGATATTTTGACAAGAAAAGAACCATATAAGATAAGCAACATTCAGATTTGTGACGAATATCTTTGTTATAGCCAAATCTCGCCCGCAGTAGGTAGAAGTCTGACTACACCTGAGCAAAGATCAGCCAGACAGGGCAGTTTTTTTGTTGAAGAGCGGGGAGGGGATTATTTTATACAGTGGTTTTATTCAGCCGAGGATATATCTAGAGTTTTTAAGCTATCGTATAAGGTTGACAATGCGGTCACCTTACAAAAAGATACAGCAGAAGTTTATTGGAAATTAGTTGGAAGTGATTGGGAAGTTACTCAAGAAAGTATATACGCAAGTTTCACTTTACCCAATGGCATTGATGGGGCCCAAATTAAAGCTTGGGCACACGGTCCACTTGATGGAATAGTGTCTATACCTTCCGATGGAAAAATTACCTACAGTGTTGATAGTTTATTCAAGGGAAATTTTTTCGAGGCAAGAATAATTTTTCCAAAAGATATCATTACAGGCGGGGCTCTTGGGGAGACTTCTAAAGGAGATATAGAAAAAGAGGAAGAAAAATTTATCAAAGATACAGAGTTTAAGAAATCAAGACAAAAAATAACTTTTATAGGTGCAGCCGGAATTTCTATCGTAATTTTATTTTTTCAAATAAAGGGACTTCTTAAAACGATACAGGACTTTATGAAGTATGGCAAAGACGACCCACTACCAAAAGTTAATATCTCAGGCCGGCTTTGGGACCCGCCGAGTGAGATTAACCCGGCACAACTTGAACAGCTAATAAATGGCTATAAGGGAATTTCATCTAGAGCCTTTACTGCAGTTGTTCTTTCCTTAGTTCGAAGGAGGTTCGTAAAAATAGAAAGAAGTGATAAAAAGAAAGGAATCATTTTTAAAGATTTCAGGTATTCACTACATAAACTAAATAAAACGAACGGCGAGATAGATAGTATTGAGCAAATGGTTCTAGATTTTATTTTTGAAAAAGTTGGCGGAGGAATGGAGACGGTTTATATGGACGAGATAGTTGAATATTGTAAGACCTATAAGGTAACCTCATATAATTTTTTCCAAAAGTTCCAGAAAGAGGCTCTAAGTAATAATCTTTCTCAGGGATACTTTGATTCTTTGTCACATAAACTTTTAGAAAAAGGGACTTATGTTTATAGAATTGCGCTTTTGGATGTTCTTCAAATAATATATTGTTTCTTTGCTTTTAGTACTTTGGGTCCAAGCAATCCATGGGCATTTGTCTTTATTTTGTCTGGTGGGTTTTCTCTGGCCTTAATTCCAGTTTTTGTAGGAATGACCATTCGAGGAGAAAAACGAACACAAAAAGGAAATAAAGAAGTAGCAGTTTGGCTGGCATTTAAAAAGCACCTAGAGGAATATAAAATCACAAAAAATTATGCCATTGACTCGGTTATCCTCTGGGAAAAATATTTAGTTTACGGAACTCTTTTAGGAGTTTCTGCAAAAGCACTGTCCCAGCTGCCGGTAAAGTTTTCAAAAGAGGATAGTGGTATTGTAGCTACTTACTGGGGAAACTCGCCTGGTACAGGCAATTTCTCAAGCGGAATGTCGTCAGTCAACTCAGCAATTGGTTCGATTTCTTCATCGGTCTCCTCGAGCTATGGAGCTAGTGGTACAGGATCATCTGGGGGCTCATCGGGTGGAGGAGGCGGTGGTGGAGGAGGCGGTGGTGGTGGCGCTGGCTAAGGCCAACGAATATAATTAAGATATGAAAATTTATTTAGGAGCGGACCACAGGGGTTACTACTTAAAAGAAAAAGTTAAAGAGTGGCTCAAAGAGTGGGATCATACTTTTGAAGATGCCGGCGCTAGTGAGTTTGATCCAACTGACGACTACACAATTTTTGCAGAACGCGTTGCTTCAATTGTTGCCCAAACTAAAGGCGCTAAAGGAATACTAATGTGTGGATCAGGGGTTGGGGTTGACGTTATGGCCAATAAGTTTGATGGAGTCAGGGCTTCATTCGGTAAAACCAAAGAGCAAGTCAGAGACGGCAGGACTGACGATGATATGAACATTCTTATTATGGCTGCAGACTTTACGAGTGATAATGAGGCAAAGCAAATGCTCAAAGAATTCCTGGAGACTGAGTTTAGTGGAGTAGCTAGATACAAAAAGAGACTTTCAGATATTAAAAAAATAGAGGCTAATAATTAAATGTTTAATCTTCCAAAACTATCTAGCCTGAGCGTTTCTGGTAAAAAAGTTTTAGTTAGGGCAGACCTCGATATTTCAGAAGGGGATACTTTCAGACTTAAATCACTAACCGAGACACTAAAATATTTGATTGGAAAAGGTTCGCAAGTTGTAATTATCGGACACAAAGGAAGGCCAAGTGGTGTTGATGAGAAGTTAAGCTTAAAATCACTAGCAGGTCCTATAGGAGAACTTGTTGGTTCGACGGTTGCTTTTGAAGGTGACGGACAAATCGTACTAAAGGAGAATCTAAGATTTAATCCCGGCGAGGAATCAAATAGTGAAGAGTTCGCTAAAGAACTATCCGTGTTGGGAGACTATTATATAAATGAAGCTTTTGCAGATAGCCACAGAAATCATGCCTCAATTGTTGGGCTACCTAAACTTCTTCCCCATGCTGCTGGATTACATCTAGAGATAGAGGTTGAGAATTTAGGAAAGGTTCTTGAAAGCCCTAAAAAACCAACCCTATTAATTATAAGTGGGGTAAAGGAAGACAAGCTTGAAATGATCAAGCGGTCTCGCGATATTTTTGACAAAGTTTTGGTTGGAGGCAGACTTCCTGAATATCTGGGCGAGGACTATTCTGACCCCAAAGTTATAGTTGCTAAGCTTAATCCAGACAAGGAAGACATTACTATCAACTCAGTAGAGGCTTTCGAAAAAGAAATTGCAGAAGCTGGAACAATCGTTCTTGCTGGGGTTCCGGGTAAGTACGAAGAGCCAGGGCAAACATTGGGGACTGAGCGGATCTTTAATTCTGTAGCCAACTCTAGTGCATTTAAAGTTGTTGGTGGTGGTGATAGTTTGGCCGTTGTTTCCAAATATAATCTATCTGCCAAATTTGACTGGATAAGCGTTGGGGGAGGAGCAATGCTTGAGTTTTTAACAAAAGGAACATTGCCCGGGATTGATGCCTTGTTGACATAAGTAAAAATGTGCTAGTCTTAATAAGGAAGAAGGTGAGAATTATGAAAACACTTAAAATGGTTTCGAAATGGTTAGTGGTACTTGGTGCCCTTGAGGTAGGACTTATGGGTGCAATGGGCTTTGACTTGGTTGGAAGCGTCCTTGGAAGCTGGCCAATGGTAGTCAAGGTAGTATATGTATTAGTAGGAGTTGCAGCGCTTTGGGGAATTTACGCTATGCTTACTAAGAAGAAGTAATTCACTTTTTCTCTTACTCAATACTACTCTGTGTCGGGCTTTACCCGTGCTTTGAAGGTTGGTATCATGGATTTATGGTTAAAGTTGGAATAAATGGCTTTGGTAGAATCGGTAGACTTGCCTTCAGAGTTGGGCTTGTGAAGCACGCAAATGAGATTGAATTTGCGGCTATAAATACTTCTGGGTCTATGCCCGCTTCAGGCTGGGCACATCTTACAAATTTTGATACTACGTATCGTCAGTTTGAACAAAAAGTACAAAGTGAAGAGCTCAAAGAGTCAGATAAAATAACAGACGAAGATCCTTTAATTGGAAACTTATTAGTCTCAGACAAAAAAATCCCCGTTCTTGCTCAAAAAGATCCTGCCAAAATTCCTTGGGGTAAGTATGGTGTTGAGATAGTTATTGAGTCCACGGGTAGGTTTACGTCTGAAGAAGAAGCTAAGAAGCACGCAATTGGTGGCGCTAAGCGAGTAGTAATATCTGCCCCAGCTAGAGGTGGAAATGTAGGGACTTTTGTAATTGGTGTTAATGAATTTAAAGGTGAGGCGATAGTTCTTTCAAATGCCTCATGCACTACTAATTGTGTTGCCCCCGTTGCGGCTGTAATTCACTCAAAGTTTGGGATAGAAAAGGCAGCTATGACTACAGCTCACGGCTACACGGACGATCAAAACCTGCACGATAATTCCCATAAAGATTTAAGGCGGGCAAGAGCTGCCGCTATGAATATAGTTCCAACTTCAACCGGAGCAGCTGTAGCTACAACTGAGACAATTCCCGAGCTCAAAGGCCTTTTTGACGGAATGGCACTAAGGGTACCAGTTATAACAGGATCAATTACCGACTTTGCAATTGTTACCAAAAAAGATGTAACTGTCGAGGAAGTAAATAATGCCTTTAAGGAAGCTTCACAAAACCCAATTTATAAAGGGATTCTTGCAGTAAGTGAGGAGCCCCTGGTCTCATCTGACATAATAGGCCGCACAGAGTCAGCTATTGTTGACCTTCCATTAACCCAGGTTATTGGAGGAAACTTAGTTAAAGTTTTTGCCTGGTATGACAATGAATGGGGATACACAAATAGACTTGTAGAACAGGTTATAAGGGTTGGAAAAACTTTAAGTGGTACAAGTGCCCCCAGTGATCCTTTGACACTTAGCTTCCAAAAAGAATGACCAATTTAAAAAAAATTGTGAAAATAATTCCATCAATACTTACCAACGATCCAACTGAGGCAAAAGAGTTGATTTTGAGAGCCGAGCTTGTTGTAGATAGAGTTCAAATAGATGTCGTTGATGGTGTTTTTGCAGATAATAAAACAATAACCCCAGATAGTCTGGAGAGCCTTGATACTAAGGTGCTTTTTGACTACCACTTAATGGTAAACGAGCCTATTTCATGGATTGAAAAAGTAGTTAGAGGCCAGGGAGATAGAGTAGTAGGCCAAATTGAAAAAATGAGTAATCAGCAAGAGTTTATAGCCAAAGCTACCGAGAACGGACTTTCGGTTGGCCTAGCAGTTGACCTTGGGACTCCTCTTACATCTCTTGACGAGTTGGTCTTGGGAGATCTAGATATTGTTCTTTTAATGAGTGTTAAGGCGGGATTTATTGGCCAGGAATTTAGTTTGGACGTTTGGGAAAAAATAAAAGAGCTGGTAGATATGAGAGGTAAGAATAATTATAAGTTTAAGATTTGTGTAGATGGGGGAGTTACTAAGGAGCTTATCGTTGATATGGAAAAGTCAGGAGTTGACGAGGTAGTTATAGGTAAAAGAATCTTTGAAGGTGATCTTAAGGAAAACATAAGACTAGTTACAGGAGGAGATAATGAATAGGAGGCAGGGAAGTAAAATAAGGCAAATTGCATATTTCTGCTTCGCCGATACGTCTCCCAATGATCCATTATATAAAGAGGCTTCAGAGTGCGCACAATATATAGCTAGTAAGGGATTTGTAACCATAAATGGAGGAGGACCAGGGTCAATGAAGGCGGTTTCTGAAGGAGCTAAACTCTCAGGTGGCACAGTCGTTGGGGTTACTTTTTATCCTAAAGACATAACTAACTTCGAAGGAAGAGATCCAGAAAACCCTATTGATATTGAAGTAAAAACCAAAAACTATCTTGAACGAACATTGAAACTCCTTGAACTTGGTGATGCGTATATTATTTTTAAAGGCGGAACTGGCACTATTTCAGAGTTTGGCATGGCCTGGGGATTGGCCAGGCTCTATTACGGCCACCACAAGCCATTAATCCTCTACGGAGAATTTTGGAAGGATATTGTAAAGTCTTTCGTAAATAATATGAGAATTAGGCCTGAAGACCTTAAGGTTTATAAGATTGTAACTAACCCTAAAGAGGCATTTGATGCGATAAGCGAGTTTGAAGGAATGATAGATGACAAAAAGGATGCACACCAAGAGGAAAAGGCGTTCGAACTTTAGGAAATGAAACACTCAACTGCCGAGCTTGAAAAAATAGCCAACAATATCCGCGAAGACATTATTAAAATGCTTGTTAAAGCGGGGTCTGGCCACTCAGCTGGCTCCTTGGGAATGGCTGATATTTTTACAGCCCTCTACTTTGAGATTATGAACAACGACCCCAATAAGCCTTTTTGGGAAGACCGCGATAGATTAATTCTTTCAAATGGACACATTTGTCCAGTTAGATACGCAACAATGGCACAGGCGGGATATTTCCCCAGGGATTGGCTCTGGAGGCTTAGAAAACTCGGTAGCCCTCTTCAAGGGCATCCCGAGAGACTCAAGCTAGATGGGGTCGAGACAACTTCAGGGCCCTTGGGAAGCGGCCTTGGACAAGCTTCAGGATATGCATATGCTGCAAGGATGGACGAGAAGCGTTTTCGTATATTTTGTATTTGCTCAGACGGTGAGCATCAGGAAGGAAACCATTGGGAGGCCGTCCAGTTTGCGGGAAAATATAATCTTTCAAACTTAACTGTAATTGTCGATCGCAATAACATTCAAATAGACGGCTTTACCGAGGACGTCATGCCTCTTGAGCCGCTGGAGGATCGCTATAAGGCGTTTAACTGGAGTGTAATTAATGTCGATGGCCACAACTTTGAAGAAATTGTTGAAGCTGTAGGTAAAGCTCGTGCAACTTATGAAAACCCAACAGTAATTATTGCCCACACGATTCCCGGCAAAGGGGTGGATTTTATGGAGAACGATTTTAAGTGGCACGGTACGCCACCAGGGGTTAGTGATATACCTGGTGAGCCATCAAAAGAAGAACAAGTAAAAATTGCTCTTAAAGAACTAAGAACTCTGGCTGGAAAAATAAAATCAGAACACGAATAAAATGTTAAATCAAAAATTAAATTTATCAGAGAAAATTTTCAAGAAAGATATGGAATCTATTTCAACCAGACAAGGTTATGGTGAAGGACTCGTTATTGCAGGAGAAAAAGACGAGAAGGTTGTCGTACTTTGCGCCGACCTAACAGAATCAACTAAAAGTATTTTATTTAAAGAAAAGTTCCCCGATAGATTTATCGAGGTAGGTGTTGCCGAGCAGGGAATGGCTACAATTGCTGCTGGAATGGCAGTCTATGGAAAAATTCCTTTTATAAGCTCATATGCAGCCTTTTCTCCTGGCCGCAATTGGGAACAGATTAGAACAACAATTGCTCTAAATGATGTCCCTGTAAAAATAGCAGGAAGCCACGCTGGAGTTTCTGTCGGGCCCGACGGTGCGACTCATCAAATGCTCGAAGACATCGCCTTAATGAGGTCAATGCCAAATATGACAGTAATTGCCCCAGCTGACTCAATTGAGGCTAAAAAAGCCACAATTGAAGCTGCAAAGAATAACAAGCCAACTTACATAAGGCTTACCAAGGAGAAAACTCCGACTTTTACAACTGAAAAAACTCCTTTTAAAATAGGAAGGGCTGAGACTATCTGGGAGTCAAAAGATCCACAAGTAGCAATTATTGCCTGCGGTCCTTTGGTTTATGAGGCACTTCTTGCTGCAAAGGAGCTTTCTAAAAGTAAGATTGAGGTACTTGTCATAAATTCTCATACAATTAAGCCCTTGGATACTCAAGCTATTATAAAAGCGGCAAAAATTGCAGGTGCAGTTGTTACAGTTGAAGAGCACCAAATTGCTGGAGGATTGGGTGGGGCTGTATCTGAAGTGCTTTCAAAAAACTTTCCAACTCCCCAAGAATTTGTTGGAATGCAAGATCATTTTGGAGAATCAGGAACTAGTGATGAGCTTCTTACTAAATATGAAATGAAAGCTCAGAATATAGTAGAGGCTTCAAAAAGAGTAATAAAGCGAAAAAATTCTTAAAATCAAGGAGTTGTCGATGGGGAAGCTGCGGTTGTCGCTGTTGGTGAAGGAGATGTAGACGCCATTGGACTTCCAGATGGTGTAGAGGTTTCTACTGCCTCAGGCGAAGGGGTAACATAAGCCGTTGGAGCTGGAGTGTATAGGTTCGAACTAGGGCTGGTTGCAAAATAATTTTTATAAACAAAATATCCCACTGCTGAAAGAACCAAAAGTACAACGGCTGCTGTTGCAATCATCACACCTGTATTGCTCTTTTTTGGCTCCTCAAGAACTGGGGGAGTAGGTGGTGTTGTTACCGGTGTTATCGGGGCTGGTACAGTTGTCGTCGGCACAGATGCCGGGGCTGTCGCCGGTGTTGCTGGAGGTGTTACTGGTACTGTTGGTTGATTTTCCTGCACAAATTTATTGTATCATAATTTGATGGATGGATTACAAGATGTAGCAAAAAATCTAGTTGCAAAAGGTAAAGGAATACTAGCAGCTGATGAGAAACTATCTTCAATTGAGAAAAGATTTAGTGCGCTAGGAATTCCTTCTACTCACGAATCAAGACGTGCATATCGAGAAATGTTGTTTACTACACCAGGAATTGAGCAGTATATCAGTGGAATTATTCAATTTGACGAAACGCTTCGTGATCAAATATTAAAAAACCCAAATGTGATCTCTGGCATAAAGGTAGACGAGGGAATAGAGGACTCGGTAGGAACCGAAGGTGAAAAAATAACTAAGGGGATAGAAGGACTTGCAAATAGACTCAAAGAGTATAAATCTTTAGGAGCGAAGTTTACCAAATGGAGGGCAGTATTTAGTATTTCAGCAACTACGCCGTCACTTGAGTGTATTGAAAAAAATGCTGATCTTTTGTCTGAGTTTGCTTTTATTTCTCAATCTGAAGGTTTTGTTCCAATTGTTGAACCCGAAGTTCTCATGGATGGAGACCACTCAATTGATAAATGCTATGAAACCACAAGAGCAATACTTAAAATTGTTTTTGAAAAATTAAAGCAAAAAAATGTTGATTTTACCTCGATGCTTCTTAAGCCCAATATGATTCTGCCCGGCAAAGAAAGAGAAGAAAAAGTAACATCAGTTGAAGTTGCACAAAAAACGATGGAAGTTTTAAAGCAGGTAGTACCAAGTGGTGTTCCTGGAGTTGTTTTTCTTTCTGGCGGCCAAACAGAGGATCAGGCAACTGAGAACTTAAGAGAAATGAATAAATTAAAGAGTTCGTCTCCTGATGGAGCGGGCGTTGACTTTGAACTCTCTTTTTCTTACGGCCGAGCACTACAAAACTCAGCTCTCAAAGCTTGGGCTGGGAAGCAAGAGAATGTAAAAATAGCACAAGACGCTTTCTTAAAGCGTGCTAAAATGAACTCAGAGGCTAGATATGGGAAATAATTTTGAACTTCTTTCAGTTGGGGACGCATCAATTGATGTTTTTATGACACCAACTGAAAGCGAGACAATGTGCAAGCTCGATACAAAGGATTGCTATATAGCATTCTCATATGGAGCCAAGATTCCTGTTAGAAATTTAGAAACATCAGTTGGAGGAAATGCTGCCAATAATTCAGTTGGAACAAAGCGCCTTGGAGTTAAAGCTGCTGTTGTTCTAACTTTGGGAGATGACGATATTGGAGGGCAAATTATGAATAAGCTCAAATTGGAAGATGTGGATTTAACTTATGCAATGCAGCAGACAGCAACCGCTTCTAATTATTCAACAATAATAAGCTATTCGGGGGAGAGAACAATATTTGTATACCATGCTCCAAGAAGTTATGAGTTTCCGATTAAACTGCCGCCATCTCCTTGGGTTTATCTTACTTCCATGGGGGAAAACTTTAGACCTTTCTATAATCATATGGTTGAGTATATAAAGAAAAATCCTACAGTTAAACTAGTTTTTAATCCTGGTTCCTGGCAAATGAGAGCGCCGGTTGAGCAAATTAAGGACATACTTTCCTTAACATACATAATTTATGTAAACCGTGAAGAGGCCGAAAAACTGACTGGACAAAAAGAATCAGAAGGTAAAGAAAAAGAACTTTTAAATGCTCTTTCTGCAATCGGTCCTAAAATAGTGATTATTACCGATGGAGCAAAGGGTTCATTTGCCTATGATGGCCACAAATACATAAGAACTGGAATTATGCCGGTTGAAGCATATGAAAGAACTGGTGCAGGTGACGCTTTTGGATCGGGGTCGCTTTCGGCTATTATTAAAGGCAAAACCCTTGAGGAAGCGCTTTTGTGGGGAACAGTTAACTCTGCATCAGTAATAGGTTATGTCGGATCTCAGAGAGGCCTTCTAAAAGAAGTGGAGATGAGTGAATGGCTGGGAAGAGCTAAAAGTAGTGGAGTAGTGACTCAAGAGTTTTAAGCTTGTGGCTCGTTTGGGTCTGCTATTTTTATATCAGCTCCATCCCAATGCATTTCAACAAATTCCCAATCTCTCCACGCAAGAATTAAAGTATGGGGAATTTTTGGATCTAGGTTCGAAGTTGCAGAATCTAATATAATTCGTTAAGCGGCTATCCGTAGGGTTTTTAACCCTCGGCTGCAAAGCTTTTTGTCGTGGTAGATACTAAGTAGTAGACTTGAGGAGTGAAAGGACTCAAGGCTACGGCACAGACAAGATACGACC